>VAPA010504136.1_pt1 | contig 20727 bp, 19 predicted proteins | sample 3395041 | NCBI WGS metagenome assembly VAPA01 (sample SAMN08290432, study PRJNA428436) | hydrothermal vent metagenome | isolation source: Deep-sea hydrothermal vent chimney | place: Indian Ocean: Southwest Indian Ridge | depth 1973 m m
GAGTTGAAGGGCTCAGGCACCCCTGGAACGATGGGGCCTGCATTGGTCCTGGCCTCAGACGACACGCAGTTGCTAGATGGGACTATTGACACCTTCGACGGGACTGCCGATACGGTGGATGAAATCTTTGTGTACAACGAATCGGCGACGGATACAGCCAGAGTCCGCCGGGTTGTCGGGACGTAGGTGCATTCCGCTGGGACGAAGTCCAATGGAACGTAGTTCAAAGGGACGGGCATGGGAGGGGTCGCGACATGATGTATTCTGACTTTCGTACAGAGACCGCGGACTTTCTCGGTTGGACGCGGAGTAGCGGCGACTGGTCCAGTGACGAAAGCGATCGTTTAGACGCGATCCTGAATGCGGCCCATCTGCAATTCGTCTACCCACCTATCGCGCCGGGAGAGACCGTGGCGCACCAGTGGTCCTTCTTGCGGCCTACGGCGACGTTTGACACCGTCGCGAGCACATACCTATATAACATGCCGTCGGCGTTTGGTGCGATCGTGGGCGATCTGGTGTACGACGAGGACGAGGACGTTCACCGCATTATCGAGCAAACCACTCCGGGGATGATTGACCGCGAACGAGCAGTGAACGACTACGAGGGTCGCCCGTACCGGTTTGCTCTGCGCCCCAAGAGCGTGTCGCAGACGACTGAGCAGGTGTGGGAGCTAATGCTGTACCCAACTCCAGACGCGGCGTACGGGATTGTCTATCACTATGACGCGAAGGTAGTTGCTCTGTCCGCTGCGAATCCGTACCCGCTCGGGGGTCAAGCGCACAGCGAGACGATTTTCCAGTCATGTCGAGACATTGCGGCGACACGGTACAACGACGATCCTGCCGGCCGTGAGCACCAGCTGTTCCTGGAGCGGCTGAAAGCATCTATCGAATCAGATCGTAGACTGAGCCCCAAGACACTCGGCATGAACAACGACGAGAAGCGAATAGTGTATACACGGCACGGTTCCGAGTTTTCTGTAAGCCTTACCCACAATCTGGGGCCTTAGTCCGGACAAGAGTAGTCAACGCTTTTTCGACAGACCAACCTTTACGGAGACGCGAGTAGAGGGTGATGCGATTGATGCCGAGTTCCTCGGCCCAATCGGTAACGCACTGCGTTTTGCCTTGAAAGGTAACTAGATGATTATACCGCGTGTTGCGAGATTGTTCGGCATGAGTAGCCCACTTGCAGTTGTCGGGCTCATAGTTGCCATCGTTGTCGATGCGCTCCATCGTCATGCCATCTGGACGGTCACCCATGTCGGCGTAAAAGTTCACGAAATCGTGCCATCGTTTGCAGACGGTGATCCCTCGTCCAGCATGGTATTTTCGCCTCGGATCGCGACATCGTTCCAGCATTCTCCCCCAGGCGCGGTAGGTTTTCGTGCCGTCCATGCCATGGCGGTACTGACTATTGCGTTTGCCACGAGCGTAATTTTTCATTTCATCGGGCCTCTAGGGTTCCACGGCAACCGTCCACCCTATGGTTATGGTATGCCCTTGGCTTGGCGGTGTCAATTACAACGGGGCGGGCCTTAACATTATGGAATATTTACTTCCAGCAGGCGCGATTTTGTCGCAGCGGGGTGGATTCTCGTGGAGCAAATACACGGACATCGAGGCCCGGTACGACTTCACTGACTTGGCCACCATGCACACCAGCATGGCGGCCTCTTTCGACGGGACCAATTACCTCAAGACCTCGACCGCCAACGCATTCTCGGCTGACTCCAGTGGCTCGATCTGCCTGTGGTTCAAGGCGACCGAGACATTGGTTGACCAGGTACTCTTTTCCAGCGCGGACGAGGCCAGCGACAACTACCACCTCTACATTACGCTTGGACCGCACGGCACGATCAAAGTCTCGCAGAAGGACAACGACACCACTGATGCCGTTGAATCAACCGAGACAGGCTTCGGTGACGACGCATGGCACTTCCTCGAAGTCCGCTCCAGTGGCACCGCGTGGACACTCCGTCTTGACAAATCAGATCTAACGCTCAAGGTCCGCAGCGGCACCAATTCGGGCGACTGGTTTGCTGACACCACCAACCGTGACCACGTGATGGTCGGGGCGTTAGAGGCATCGTCTGTCATCGCGGAGGGGTATTCCTCGCAATGGAAGACGGACAATGCCGGGACGTCAAACGACGATCAGATCACACTGCCGCTCTCGGCAGCCGGGACGTACAACTTCCGAGTTGATTGGGGCGATGATACGTACGATACGATCACCGCGTACGATCAAGCAGAGGTAACGCACACTTATGCAGCAGGAGCTGGGACATACGATATCAACATCACAGGGACGTGCAGCGGTTGGCGATTCAACGACGGCGGGGACAAGCTCAAGTTCCTTGACGTGATGCGATGGGGCAATCTGCTGATCGGTTCGGAGAATGGGCAGTTCTATGGTTGTGCAAATTTAACGGGCAGTTATGAGGACAATCTCGACACGTCATCCGTGACGAGTATGTACGCCATGTTCTACAGCTGCTCCGCCTTCAACCAATCGGTAGCCAACTTCGACACGTCATCCGTGACGACTATGAACTACATGTTCTACAGCTGCACGGCTTTCAACCAATCGGTCAGCAACTTCGACACGTCATCCGTGACGACTATGTCCTACATGTTCCGTGGCTGCTCTGTCTTCAACCAAACTGTAGCCAACTTCGACACGTCCTCTGTGATGACGATGAACTCCATGTTCAGCGGCTGCTCCGCCTTCAACCAATCTGTATCTAATTTCGACACGTCATCCGTGACGGATATGGCCTACATGTTCTACAGCTGCTCCGCCTTCAACCAATCGGTAGCCAACTTCGACACGTCCGCCGTTACGACGATGGCCTACATGCTCTACATCTGCACGGCCTTCAACCAATCTGTATCTAATTTCGACACGTCATCCGTGACGGATATGGCCTACATGTTCTCCAGCTGCTCCGCCTTCAACCAATCGGTAGCCAACTTCGACACGTCATCCGTGACGACTATGAACTACATGTTCCGCGGCTGCACGGCTTTCAACCAATCTGTATCTAATTTCGACACGTCATCCGTGACGAGTATGAGCTACATGTTCTCCTACTGCTCCGCCTTCGACCAAACTGTAGCCAACTTCGACACGTCCGCCGTTACGACGATGGCCTACATGCTCTACAACTGCACGGTCTTTGATCAAGACCTCACTAACTTCGACGTCACAGCACTGACAGATGCAGCGGGAATGCTCCTTGATTCCGCCTTCTCCCAGACCAACTACGACCTACTCCTCGTTGGCTGGGAAGCCCAGGTCGAGCAACCCAACGTCGTCTTCCACGCCGGCGCCGCCACGTACGGTTCAGGAGCACCCGCCACCGCCCGCGCCGCCTTGGTGACCAACGGCTGGACAATCACAGATGGAGGTGCCGCATGACAGTAAGTGCCTACCTAGCCGGCGAAGTAGACACGCCGATGGTATTCAGCTCGCCGCTGACCGACGCCCAGTCCGATTGGATGTACGACAACAAGGCGACATACAACGAGCTAGTGGCGTCCACCCACGCAAATAACCCCGGCGCGGCGAGTGTCGAGGCCGCGTGGTCGATGGATGAGCACACCGGCGTACGGATGGATAGCAGTGGCAACGGGTTGCACCTGGTGCCAGGTGGCTCGGCCAAGGCTGTTACGTTTGCCAGTGCGGATAGCGAGTACGCGGAAGTGGATGTGGCAGCGGTGACGGCGGTTGGCTTCACAATCGGTGGCAGTATCAAGACAGGCACCACGGCCGCACAGATCGCGGCATGGATTGGCAACAAGGACAGCAATGACGAATACACTCGCATCGGACTCAGTGCTGGTGGCGATGCAATTCTAAGCCGACAAGCAGCTGGCGGTGCGGAGGATGTCACCACGGGTGCCAACATCGACGACGACGCATGGCATTGGATGGCGGCGGTTATCACTGCTGCTGCCGACGTTGACCTATACGTCGATGCTGTCGCTGCAGTGAACGACACGACCAGTGTTGCTGTTGCCAACTTCGACCGGACCGCGATTGGCGCACACCGTGGCAGCACACCAGCATCTTACATGGACGGTGAGCAAGACAATTGGTGGGCATATGATACGGCACTAACGTCTGCCAATCTCACTTGGCTCCGCACAGGCGGCACTACCGGCGGCCCAGCCACGTACTACGACGTGCAACACAGCAACCACGCGGACAACCCAGGCACCGGCAACCTGGTTGCGTGGTGGAAGCTAAACGAGTCTGACCCATCCGCAGGCGCCACGCTGGTCAACGTCCACAATCCAGGCACGCTTGATTTGACCACGGCTTCTGGCGGGGCAGGTCCGGTATCAGCGACCGGCCTAGTGGTCGACCTCCCCACGGCGGTGGCCGGCACGGTGAGTGAGACGGCGGAGGTGGAGGATAGGGCGACGGAGTTTGCAAGTGCCAGCAGCCAGTATGCCGAGGCAAACACGGCAGCGATCTCGGACTATGGGACTACCATTGCTGCGTGGCTCAATAGCGGCACAACGGCAGAGCAGACAGCACTCTGGATCGGCGATAAAGACGCCGACGATGTATTTGTTCGGATCGGCATTGACGGGAGCGGCAATGCATTCCTTGGGCGATCGGCATCTGGCGGTTCGGAAGACGTGACGACTGGCGCAAACATTGACGACGGCGAATGGCATTTGGTTCTTGCCGTTCTAACTGCGGCAGACGATGTTGACTTGTACGTGGATTCCGACGCCGCAGTCAATGACACTACGAGCGTAGCGATTGCGAACTTTGACAGGACCAGCATTGGCAGGCATGGTGGGTCAACACCTGCTGCTTACTTCGACGGCAAGCTCGACGAGGCCATGATATTCGGTTCGGCTTTGTCGTCGGCGCAACGTACGACGATTTACAACAGCGGCGTCGGGATGTTAAACGACGACGCATTGCTGCCGACAGCATCGCACTACTGGAGTATGTCGAAAAACAATGCGAGCGGTGCCGGTGAGGATTTGGTTGGATCGCTCGATCTTACACTGGCCAACTCCCCGACCGATGCAGCCGGCATCCCCGCAGGCCAGGCACTGCACGGGCTGGTGTCGCTGGTGGATGGACAAGCCAACAGCCGCAACTTCACACAGGCGACGCTAAGCAAACGACCGGAAGCAGTGCGGGTGACTGATGATGGCTCCTATGCCTTGCGGACGGATGGCGTTGACGATGTGATGCAGACGGCAGCATTTGCGGCTGTCACGCAACCGACCACCGTATTTCTTGTGGCAACGGTCCGCGATCAGTCAGCTGATCAGGTGTTGATCGACGGAATCGCGGCAGGTAACGAGCACGCACTGCAAGTCAAGTCAGCTGATGACACGTTACGAGTGGACGCAGGAACGGCAGCGGACACGACACATGACATCGACTACGGCAACACACACGTCTGGCTGGTCGTATTCAACGGTGCATCAACGAAAGTCTATCGGGACGGAGGGACGGCACAGACGGTCAGTGCTGGTGCCGAGTCAGTAACGGGACTGACGCTCGGTGCGATGTATGACGCGGCGACCAGTCCGGCCGATGCGGACTACCACCAATTGATTGTCAACGACGGCACCTTCACCACCGCCCAACTCAACACCATCGGGCGCAAGCTGGCAGCAGATCATGGCTTGTCGTGGAGTGCCATAGCATGAGAATCCAACGCACAAAGTACACTGTCGGGGTCAGTCAAGCGGACCTCGCAGCCACCAACACCGCACTGGCAGCGGTGTCGAGCCGCTTCGTTGGCATGTTTTCCATACCTCTAATCCAAGAGGATGACCCGGATGACCTGGACCCGCCTCGATACTGGTGCACTGTCGTGCGGCTGAATAATGACGAGCGAGCGGTGCTTAAGGCCGCACTGTCAGGCATCGCGTCGCTACACTACCAGGAGGTGGACGCACGCAAGCCAAAAGATGACGAGGACCTGATCGACGCATGGGCGGCGAGCTATGGTTACCGCCGTCGCGAACACATCCTTGAAGCATACGGCACCGCTCTGGCTACTGGCTCAGCATCCGCACAGGATACCACGACGACCGTTAGCTTGCTGAATCAGTGGACCAGCCTGATCAAGCTAATCAACATGGACAACCAGGGCCAGCGATTCAAGGTTATCACACCAGGCACGTACGAGTTGGCGATCCGGCTGAATTTCACGCCGGTAGAAGGTGTGACCTTCACCGCCCAGGCCGCGCGGAATGTCGGAGTGGTCGGGGCGACGGTGGACGGAGTGGACGGGCTGATCCAGGGAAAGACAGACGGGATGCTTGCGACGGATGACCTGATTGGAATCGCGATCAAGTCTTCTTCGCCGGCGAGCTTTAAGCTACTAGGCGGTTCTAAGATTCGCCTGCGACGGATAGCGTAAAAGGAGACAGATAAAATGGCGTTACATCGATTCAGTACAACCCTTCTGTCCGTCACCGTCGACACGGCGGTGGCAGACTCTCAGGAGATTCTCTACAGCGAATACACCAGCGGCGAGGTGCACGTCCCGACAGGGTCATCGATCACCACGTTGACGTGGCACGTAGCGCCTGAAGCAGGCGGTACATACCTTCCTGCTCAAGACTACGATGGCGCTGCGGTCACACAGACCGTGGCGCAAACAAAGGCGTACCCCATTCCCCTTAGCCTAATAGGGTCCGTAGCGTTGAAAATTGTAGGGAATGCTGCCGGAACGGTGGATTTGTCACTCAAGACATAACTTCATGTACAGAACCAACTTACGTACGAACTGGTTCGGTCAAGGTGCGGTCAATAGACCAGCCTCGCTTGAGTCTACCTCTCAGCGTGGAATGGCTGGTGCTCAGCCTGCGAGCCCATTCCCTCAAGCAGCGTGTCTCGGTGCCAAGCGTGAGCAACATCGTCCTGCTGGTGTTCTGCGCTTGCTCAAGCGGAGTGGCCCATCGGCAGTTGGGCTTTTCGTAACCCGAGTCACCGTCAATTCTGTGAATCGAGTGCTTGGGGCTCGGTTTCGACCCCATGTCCTCCAGGAAGGCAAGGAACGAATCTCGCCATCGCTTACAGACGGTGATACCTTTTCCGCCCCAGAAATTGTAGCCGGGGTAATTCTGGTTGTAGCAACGTGCTTTCATACATCGCCAGGACTGGTATTCGGGCGAGTCACTCATGCCGTGTGTCTTGGCGCTGCAATGTTTGCAGCTCCGACTGAGGCTGGTGCGAAGATTCTCGGAAAGGACTTTTGCTTGCGTTCCACACTCGCAGACGCAGTTCCAGTAGACCTTGCGATGACAGTGACCAACGGCCTCACCAATGACGGTCCATTGGCCAAGCCTCTTGCCGGTCAAATCTATGAAACGGGGGCTGCGCTTGGTAGACTTGATTTCAGCCATGACGCTTCTCCTGTAAGCGGATTGGTGAGAACGGCCAAGCAGCACCAACTGCTTGGCCGTTTGCATTGTAGCACATTGGTTATTCCTCTTGGCCCCCTTCGGGCCATGTCCATCCTTTCTCGAAAGGTTCCTCACATGTCTGCTCACAACACACCCTATCACATGTACCAAGGCCCGCTCTTGATCGATGATCCCGGCGACGCGGCGACAATTGTCATTGACCGCTACGGCGCGGTGGTTCCGATCGTATCGGCTGCAGCTGAAACCCGCACGCTAGCCGTACCAACCAAGGCTGGTATTTTGGCGACGCTCGTTCTTGATACCGACGGCGGTGACGTCACCCTGACCGTGACCAGTGGCTACAACGCCGCCGCCGATACTGCGATCGTCTTTGGGGATGCTGGAGACTGCGTCACCTTCATGTCGATCAAGATCGGCAGCAACTACCGATGGCGAGTTGTCGGGCAGGAAGGCACGGATGCAGTGGTCGAGGTATTGACCGCTACTACGCTGACCGCCACTACGCTGAAGCTGGCAGTGACTGCCGTAGCTGCTGCGGGTAGCGCTCAAGGAGGAGGAGGGTCGCTGCTTGCGGGCCTAAATGTGGTATCAGCAGCGGATAACACGAAATGCGTTGATCTGCCAAGCGCCGCTACAGGTACGGTAGTGGTCGTCGCCAGCGCAACGGCGGCGAAGACCTTACCGATCTTCCCGGCGGTTGGTGAGAGTATTGACAATGCTGCAGCCAACGCTGCCATTACGCTCGGCGCGGCCACGGCGTACACGTCGGCGATGTTGGTCGCGGACAACGCCACGCATTGGGTATCCGTATTGGGAGACACTGCGTAAGGAGACCGTGGTCATGTCGTTTCCTCCGCTGAACGTGTCGCCAGTCAATGGTGACAAATTCACATGGCGAAATGCGCGCGGATGGCTGACAGAAGCCGAAGGGAAAGAACTGCGCCGACTGGCTGTAAACAAAAAGGTACTTGAAGTCGGCACGTTCTGTGGGCGATCCTCGCTGGCGATGGCGGAGACCGCTCGCAGTGTTGTCTGCGTTGACTCGTTTCATGGCTATGAAGAAGAAGGAATGAGTGACACTCTGAGTGAAGCCCGGAGCAACTTCCGGCGTGCCGGGGCTGATAGCAAGATAACTGTCATGCAGGGGTCACAGGAGGACGTCTTGCCGTCACTGGACTTGTCCGATATCGACATGGTCTTCTATGACGCGGATCATACCGAAGACGGAACAGCCCGAGCGATGCGCCTGCTGGAAGCGGCGGGTTTGCCACAGCACACAACCGTGGTGTTTCACGACTACGCTCCCAGAAATCCTGGGGTCATGAAAGCGGTGGACTCCTGGCGAATACCAAAAGGGTTAGTGCCACGTGTCGAGGAGACTCTTGCCATTTTTGAGTGGCAGAACGGCGGCACGGCGGTCACGCCAGCGTCGCGCGAGCTGATGTTAGCCTTCCCAACAAACGGGCAGTCGTTAGTCTACGGAGCGGCCCAGGGATTGTTTCGCGCAACCTGGCTGCATCATGTCGGGATCAACCATTACGACAAAAGCCTACTCGCGGCATGTTTCAACAAGCTGCTGTGTGATGCGCTGAATGCGGCGGAGGCAGGGAAGATCACGCACCTGGCCTGGCTACATGCAGACATCGCGCCGCCGGATGGATGGATCGACACCCTGATTGAAGAAATGGAGTCGCACGAAGCGGCCGTGTGCGCGGCCAATGTGGCCGTAAAGGACCAAAGGGGGCTGACATCAACCGCGATCGGAGAGTCTGGTTTGAGTTGGTCGCCGCTCAGGCGATTTACGGTTTCGGAGCTTCAGGACTTTCCGGACACGTTTGACGCGGAGGACATTGGTTACCCAGGCAAAGTGCTGTTATTGAACTCTGGTTGTTGGGTAGCGGACCTGCGCCATCCGGCGTTCTATCGCACGAATGCCGAAAACGAAGCCAAGGTCTTCTTCACCATCAACGACAGAATTGTCAGAGTCGATGGCAAGTGGGTTCATCAAGTGGAATCAGAAGACTGGTTCTTTTCAAGATGCTTGTTCCGGGAAGGTGTCAAAGCCGTTGCGACAAAGAAGGTGGCTGTGTTCCATGTTGGAGCGGCGATATACCAGACCGATACGGCATGGGGCACTCATTCGTGTGATGAAGACCTTCGGCCCCTTTGGGATCATCCTGCAAATGGCTAAAGCTATCGACATACAATTTCCACGCTTAGGCGTGGTCAGGCGGTTTGCGAACCGAATGGATGGATACCGTGAAGGGTATCCTACGCCCTACTCATATAATGTCCGTCTCGAAGACAGCTTGACTAACCGGCTGCGTGGAGGCTCCTTCACTGCCCAATCTGCTGGTGCGAGGCCGACATCCATTGTCTATCGGGACCGGACCCTGACGTTTTCGGATCAGGCCATCACGGCTTCCAGGGTGGGAGACAGCACGGACACCGCGATGAGTGCGGACGTGTCCGACATGCTGCGCCCCGCATTGTTCCAGTTCTCTGAAGCGGACCAACAGGGCGAGAACGTGGTGGCACTTGTTCCGCACAAGGATCTCTATTTGCTGTGCTTCATGGCCACTGAGACGTGGGTACAGCAGGGCGACCCGTTGAACGGGCCGCGGCGGCGAGTGTCTGACCAGGTGGGTATTGTTGGGGCGGATGCGTGGTGTGTGGCCCATGACACGGTGTACTTCCTGTCTTCGCATGGGCTGTATCAGGTCGGAGCGGATGGCAGCGGGTTGAAGGCTTTGTCTGAGGACAAGATACCCGAAGACCTGACGGGGACAGCGGATACCGCCTGCACGCTGACCTATCAGCATTCTGACCGAATGGTAAGTATTCACAAAACCGGGCAGGACTGGGCGTTCGATATAGCGAGGGAGGGATTTTGGCCCTTCGACACAACAGAAACCGATTCCCACGTATTGCTCGGCCCCATAAAGCTAGGAGGCATCGATCGGCAGGGATTGATCCAGCAAATGCATGGGGGGATAGCAGAAGGCAGTGCCACGGTGAATTGGCGCATTGTGCCTGGAGATACGGCAGAAGAGGCGGCATCCAACGGTAAATTAGCCATCACGGCTGCTTTGGCTGGCAATCCTTACGCGAGCTACGTCCGTGGAAGTGGCACCTTTTCTGCTGGCCGGTCTTCGACAGAGCGTCCTCGCGTGGAAGCTATGCACGCAGTGATTTGGCTCAGTTCTAGCGGAACGTGGGCTTACGAGAAAATGACGCTTCAGGTCGTCCCGGCTGGGAGGTGGCGCCGATGAACAGGCTCAGTCAAAGCATGCTCGGAAAGATAATCAAGTATGAGTTGTGTTGCTTGCTTTGCATCGCTGTAGTTGTCGCCAAGCTGCCCAACAAGAGTGTTGCAGGTTGCACAAAGCAGCCCCCTGATCTCTCCGGTCGCGTGGCAATGGTCAACATGCAGTCGATGTTTGGGCTGCGTGCCGCAAATAGCGCACCGACCGTCCTGCTGCTTAACCATGCAGTCGTATTGGCGCAGCGTTATTCCATACAGTTGCTTGTATTGACTGTTACGCCACGAGCGTTCATATCCTACGGACTTGGTCCATGCGGCGCGAACGTGGGGGTTGGCTCGATGATAAGCCTGTTGGATGCTGCTTCGGCAAGACCTGCATTGCCCACGGTATCCATCCTTGTAGCCGCGCGCTTTCGAGAAGTGGGACAACGGCAGCGAGTTGCCACAATGGGAACACTGTTTACAATCAACAGTAGCCATCTGAACCTCCTTGATAGGTCGAGATTGGTGAGAACAGCCGGACGGCCCAAACCGTCTGGCTGTTCGCATTCTATCATTCATCCCAAGCAGGAGAAATAGACCATGGCTGATTACGATCCTATAGTCGTCGTTCCCAAAGAAGACCCAGAGCAGACAGCCATAATCGACACTGGTGCCATCGATAATCCGTGGCGGCAGATCTGGTGGACGCCGGAGACGGTTTCTGACGTGCCCGAGAACGTCATGGGCTGGCTCGTCGCGCAGGGCTGGCAAATTACACTCGCGTCACCGGACAACAGCACCGTCCCGCCAACGATAACCTACGCTCTCAAGAAGCAGTCGCTTGATTCAGCAGCGACTCTGTTGCAACTCTGCAATTCATACACAGATGCAGCGAATGACGCTCGGTACGCTAACGCTCTGCGATACTCGGAAGTCGTCACCAACTGGACGGAGATGATTGCCAGCTCGCAGACTCAGTTCAAGCAGCAGATAACACAACAGAACGCAGACCTGGGGGTTTATATTACCGATCTCGACTCGTACATGGACGCGATCGACACGCTGATTGCGGAGAACCGAGACGGCCTAGAGTTGGATTATGGCACACACAAATTGACGGCGAATGGACTGCTGACGGATTTGGGCACAACGGAAGTGGCGCGAATCAATGAGCTGTTCGCGTCCACCCTGGCAGTTCAGTTGCAAGGACTCACTGACAGGGGGCTCTATAGTTCGGGCGTGGCGACGGATATCACCGAGCGCAACCACCGAGACCGGGACGAGCAGCTTCAAAAGCACTACGACTCGCTGGCCAGAGAGCAACTCGGTAACGAGCATCTTCTTTGGAATCAGAGGGTGCAACTGTCCGAGCAGGCGAACCAGGCCATTGTCCAGAGGATGAACACATCCGTGGCAAGATTGGACGGCTGGAAGAGCGTCGCGGCAGACAACCAAAAGCTCATGGCCTACCAGCTAGACGTTCGCAACCAACTTTTGATCGGTTTGTACTCTTTCGTCGAGAGACGGGAGGATATCGCGCCAGAATGGAAAGACATGAGTCAAATGATCGCTAATTTGGGCGATTCAGGAACGGCATGGGTGACGCCCTAAGCTACATAAGTACTTACGACCTACTGGTTGCCATAATGTGCAATGATTCGCTCCATAGTCCAGCCTTGCTCAAGCCGCTCGCTCAGTGTGCAGCGGTTGATGCCGAGCTTGCGCGACCAGTCTCCCAAGCAATGGGTTTCGCCGTTGTAGGTGAGCATTCTCACCCTTCGCCTGTTGGGCGGTATCGCTGGGGTGGTCAATGCCTTTTCAAGTCCCCAGTGCTTCAGCCGGTAATTAAGCGCCTTCCTGTCAATGCCGAGGCTGCGAGCCCACTCGGCTTTGCACTTCGTCTCCCCGTTGTAGGTCAACATTTTTGTAGTACGAGCATTTGCCATCTGCTCATGTCGCGTGGCCCAAACGCAGTTTTCCGGAGAATATCCGGAATCATTGGCAACCCGCTCCAACGTCGCCCCTTCGAAGGGCCTCTCTCCCATGTCTTCGAAGAAGTTAAGAAACGACTCCATCCAGCGCGCGCAGACCGTGATTCCCCTGGCGCCGTAGTTCTTGTAGGCGCGGGTCTTGGGGTTGTGGCAGCGCTCCTTCATCGCCTGCCACACCTTATACACAGGGCTTCCGGCATGGCCATTGGCCTTGTAATGCACGCATCCACAGGTTGTGGCGCTTCCGGCCCGCAGGTGATGCCCGGAAATTGTAACGGTGTTTCCGCATTCGCACTGACACAGCCAGCGCACGCCGTGCTTCACATAGGCGAACTCAAGAACCGTGAGTTTGCCGTAACGCTTTCCTGTTTCATCTTTCGCTTGAGGGGAAAGCTGCTTCGAATTGCTCGCCATCTGAATCTCCTCCACGGGGTTACGGTGGTTAACGCCGCTCGGTTCTGTAGACCGAGCGGCTCGTTTTCATTCCATCAATCCATTAACCATTAGTCAAGGAGTTAACCATGGGTAGCCCTACTAACCTGCCGGGCGACCTTGTCGTGCCTGGAGATATTCGCGTTACCGGCTCGATCACGCCGGCGCTGGCCAAGGCCAACGTCCTGGCCCTGGCTGAACTGCAGAAGTTTCCAATCCCGCTGACCGACTTTCGGGTCTGGAACAACATGGCAGCGTTACTGCCTACGGCTGGTGCCACCGACGATCTTGGCATCATCGAGGGCACGTTCGGCAGTGCAACGCCTTCCTTGCAGACAGAGGACCTGAAGGCGGCTGGCGCTACAAACAACTACGCAAGGGTTCTCGTTCAATTGCCCTGGGAGTACGTGGCTGGTCAGACGGTGACGCTGCGGTTCAAGGCTGGGATGATTACGACTGTGTCTGACACGACGGCCACTCTGGACTGCGAGGCGTACAAGCTCCAGGACGACCCGGACGACGCCATTGGCTCGGACTTGGTGACCACGGTCGCCACAACCATCAATTCCACGACGTTCGCGGATATCGACTTCACGGTGACGCCCACAGGCCTGAGCCCAGGCGACATTCTCGATGTCAGAATAACCACCGCCGTAAATGACGGGGCGACAGGCACGGCTGTTATCGCGGGAATCACGAGCGCCCGCCTCTTGTCCGACGTCCGGTAGGAGGTCACCGTGACAAGCAGAAAGCGTCGTCGTCCTACGCCTTTTTTTGGCATTCCGCCTCCCTTCTCCCCAATTACGGGGGAGTATGCAACTTTGCGCGTAGAAGGGATATACCCCTACTGTGCCATGATGCAGGTGGCGGTGGCCGACACGTACGCTGACTACGTCATTTGCCGGGGATTCGACCCTCGCATTCTGAAATTCATCGATTACGAAGCGGGAAACGCTGACAAGCCCGGCATTTCGGTGGCGAAGCCGTTCGGCAACCGCACGATTGGGGCCTATACGGTGGCACAAGTGTATCCCGCATTTCTGCCGACGCAGGGACCGGCTGGGCGGGGTGGACTCGAAGGGGACTACACGCCTCCTTCTCCCACGGCCGTGGATTGGCGGGTAGGCCAGAACCCAGGCAAGGCATCGACTGCGTTGTCTGGTGGGCAGCCGACGAACCTCAGCGCCACGATCACGGAGCTGATCGACCACAATAGCAAATACGTCCAGTGGATGTTGATCGACAGAGGGAGCGGGGGCGGTGAAACCTCCTGGGGCGTGGCGAAAACGAACTGGACCGACAACGGCGCCAGCTGCGACCATGTGGTCATCTACCCATGCGACGACTGCGAGGGTACCAATCCGGACACGGGTACCGAGATCACGGTTTTATTGCCCAAGGCCGCCGAGCAGGATCCCAACGTGGTCACCGATGACGTGATTGCCTACATGGAAGCCGAGGACGCCACGCATGTGGCCGTGACCGATTACCTCGATGAGAAGATCGGCACGGTCAAGATGTGGGCCTTGGCTTCCGGGAGCGTCCAGCCCGGTTGGGCTGTCATGAACGGGTCGGATAACGCGGGGCCCGCCGGCTCTGCCATCGATCTAACGGACAAATTTGTTCGAGGGAAAGCGACTTCTGGTGGCTCGGGAGGGACTGCGGATCATACCCACACCGTTGACTTGACTATTTACTCGCACAACGTAGCAGATTTGGCATTCTCACTTGATCATAAGCACCACGTCGAGATAGACCCGCATTCAGTACTAGAGTTGCGGCACGAACATCCAATTGCAACGGGTACTCCATTTAACCAAGGTGCGGGTACCCAGAGAGACAAGCCGGCACTTTGTACGGGATGGCCAGTAGGAGCGTACGCAGGCAGTGAGGGCAGTTGTAGTGGTTACGACTGGGGGCCTCTTTATCACCACGGGGAGACTGAACCAGCCTATCTGAGTGGATCGATTCCGGAGCAGGAGTTATATCATGAATACGAAATAACAATAGATGAATCACCACACCTACCCGAATACATCGAGATGATTTTTATTGAGCGGATTGACAATAGTGCGTGAAGTCGTGGACTTGCGGAAGGACGGAGACGCTACCGAGTTTTGGCGGACGGCGTCTAGGAGGGTAGAGTCCGCTAAGTTATTGGTGCAGTTGCAATTAAGGCCGAAAATAAAATGTGGTTTAATCGAGTCCCTGATTGACTCAAAACGCATGTGGGATTTGATCCAGTTGATTCGCAAACATGGATTCCAGCCGATGCCAGGTGACGAAATTATGATTGACGTCAAGCGATTGTCTGCTCTCAACGGGACTCGAAGAGCGTCGATCTTGCTGGCGTTAGGGAGGCCTGTGCCGGGCCTAATCGTGAACAACTGGCAGGGGCATATTACGGAGGGACAAATCAAATGGCAGTCCAAAAGCAATTAGGCCAATTGAATCCAGGGGCGGCGAACACGTCGATATATACTCCACCCGCGGATACAGAGGCTTCTGGTCTTATTCTAACGGTATGCGAAACTGGAGGTGTGGCTCGCACGTTCCGCGTGTTCCAGGATCACGATGGCTCCACATACGGCGATGCGCAAGCGTTGTATTACGACTACCCTATTGAAGCAAACGCAACTTTGCGATTTGCGATAGGGCCGATGAACAATACGTCAGGAAACATCGCGGTTTACGGCAGCACGGCAGACGTGACGTTCACGCTACACGGAACAGAAAGACTGATCGCGTGAGCACCTACAAGCAGTTAGGGCAAGCTGTCGACTCGGTCGGCAACACCGCCACGGAAATTTATTCACTGAGGGCTGGCATACGTACCGTCAGCATAGAGCTAGAGTGCTGCAACGTGACAGGATCGGATGCCACGGTTCGCGTGTATCAGGACGATGACGCCGAGTCGTATTCCGTGTCCACTTCGCTGTACTACGACTATCCGGTCCCGGCGGACAGTACGGTCAACCTAAAGATAGGACCCCTGGCGAATCCATTGAGCCATATCGCAGTTTCGTCTTCTGTCGCGGATGCGGTAACGTTCACGCTGCAAGGACGAGAGATTTGGTACGGCGTTCCAATCAGTTCAGAGCTGGGGCCTGGCAGGGCGAGATCGTTTGAATCGGCCAACACTGATTATCTATCAGCGTCTCATACGATTGGTGCTGAAACGACGTTTTCCATGGCGGCATGGATCAAGATTTCCAACACAGCGGGTCTAGCCAGAACGATCTTGGGGCTGTTCTCATCGGACCTTAATGATGCAGGCTTCTTTGAGATGCAGCTCACAACGGGAGGCGTGCTCCGAGCGATAGTAGAACAGGACAATGGACTTGGTACAGTCAACGATTTTGGCTCAACCGATCTACGCGATGGCGAGTGGCATTTGGTCGCGTGTGCTAGAAATGGCACCAACTTGACCGTGTGGGTGGACAATGGCACTGACACGCCAGTATCAGAAACGCGCACGTTCCCAACGATCGATACCATAGCAGCCGGCTGTCGAGTCGATTCTGTCCCCAGTGCTCCATTCGAGGGCGACATTGACGAGTCAAGCCTATGGTTAGGCCATTTGCTCACGGACGCCGAAGCAAGTGATATGTATACACTCGGCCAAGATAGCACGAAGCGTTACTACATAAACGATGGCAAGGTGACAATCACTGAGACACTGACGTTTACGAATGCAACCAGTTACATTAGCAGGGCATCTGGCAGTTGGGTAACTGACGGGTTCGAGGTTGGCGACATCGTAACGATTGAAGGCAGCGTATCCAATGATGGGGCGCATCCTATTACAAACGTTACAGCAGCAGACTTGACTGTAAGCACGACAATAACAGACGAATCAACTCCGGTAAGTTGTACGGCGAGAGTAGGTGCCTTTGGCGATGCAACGGTCACGCAGCCTTCGTGGCTCTCCTCGCTCAGCGAGACCTTGAATCCAGGAGACCCAGGCAAGGACGAAGTGGGTTTAGTTGACCTGACAGACAACGGAACCGCGGATGTAGAAGGCATCCCAGCCGGAGATTAGACCGTCGAACCAGAGGATAACCATCATGGGCATAACATTCAGACATGACGCACCGGCCGGGTTGATCGGCTCTTACGCTGCGGGGCAGGCAGCTGAACGCCAGCGTAGGCAGAAGTATGCCATGGCCGGGCTCTTGCAGCAACAGCGCCATCGCCAGCGAATGGGGGAACTTGGAGCTAGGCGGGGAGTGAGAGGTCGAGCGATGGCGCCGCCGGGAGGGCAACTGGGGGATGATCCGATAGCTGACGATCCCACGCTTGATGCTGGGGAACGCCGTCGTCGGGCTGCCGCTCGGCGCGCTCGCGCCAGGAAGGGCCGCTTGGGTATAGACATTCCCTCTGAGTGGCAGCAGGGGGAATTCATCCCGCAGGCGGCGATCGATCGGCAGCAGAAATTGATTGACGAACAGCGGAAGTGGGACCAGGAAAACAAGGTGCGGGCGGACGACTTGCGGAAGGAGGGACGGAAATCCAACTTGAAGCGGCTTACGGGGGGTGATTATTCGCCGGCGCAGGTGACGGACGCTCAAGGGATCATGTCTGATCTGGATGCGATACGCGCCGATAAGGGACTCACCGATGAGGAGCAGCAAACGCAGTTTGCTATAGAACAGGCCAAATTGGATGAGATTCTGAATAAGCCAGAGGGGGCCGGACTAACGGCTCGCGATGAAGCAGGGCAAGAAACCTACGGTGATGCGTGGGAGGGCGATGGGCTAAACAAATTGCCCTGGGAATTCAGTGGCGGTGAACTTAAGTTGCCGAATTGGATAAGTGTAGACGACTTGCCGGACGAGGCGCGGGCCGCTATGGGACTTCGTCCTTTGGACAACTCCGCGTCCGCACAAAAGCAGAGGGACACACAATTCAAGGCACGCGAAGCCCTTATCAAGGCGCAGCAGGATCAGGCGAAGGCGGAGGCGGGGGCAGTGGACATGGATCTGTCCCCCGAAGAGGGACAGGCGTTGCAGGACATGGTGGACTTGCGCAAGGAACAGCTGAATACCATAGATGCCGCGATGTCTCTCGACGAGCAGTATGGCAAGGAGGTCCTTGAGAAGGACGGTACGAAGCTCCAGCGGCTTGGACCCGACAAGGGGTGGGTTGAAGTACCTTCGAAGGCAGCGGCTGAGGCAGCCAAGGCGGCGAAAGCGACAGAGGATGCGATCGCCAATAAGGCCAACGAGATCTACAAAGCAATGGAGGACCCAGAACACACTGGTCCAAAGAAAACCGAGGATGAAGTTTATAAGGAGGCATCGGAATATGTCGCGCGTGAGAACAGGATGCGAATGCGGCATAAAGCTGGGGGCCAGCTACCAATCAAGTCGATCGCTCCACCAGGAACGACAACAGGCAGAGGTGGAGCACCACGGGACCTAAGTGTGACGCCAACATACGAAGGCGCTGTACCGCCCACTCTCGAACAGCACAATAGCAAGGTAGCTGAGTTTGACCGTCTCGCCGCGCTATTAGAGCAAGACAGAGAAAATCTGGACAACACAAATCGCCCGCAGGTGGAGGCGTTCAACCGCAGGGTAGGTGAGCTTAATCGCACTCGCGCGGGGTTAACAGAAGAAGCAGACACTCTGGAAGCCGCCGCGAAGAAAGCACAGCCGGGACCAGCTGAACCGGCGCCGACCGACTTACCGCAGGTTCGTAGCGATGCCGACTACGACAAACTGGAGGAAGGAACGGAATTCATTGATGCCGAGACAGGTCGGAAATGGCGAAAACCATTCAAAGTAAACAAAGAAGGGCCGACATTCTTTGATATGATGGTGAGATAATGGCCAACTGGAAACAAAACGCCGAACTGATTGATGCCCCGCAAGCTCGTTGGCGCGACGACGCGGTATTAGTTGATCCCGTAGAGCGAGCTAAGGCTGGGCCTTTGTCCGCGCCTTCACTGTCGGCCAGTGTTGCATCTGGTGTTGTGCAGGGCGTCGGCGGAATGGTTTCGACGGCCATGACGCCATTTGCCCCGGATGTGGCGGCCGAGATTTCGGCTGGGATGGCTGACCTTAGCGAAGCACGACGGCAGCGAATAAAGGAAAGCGGCAAAGGCACCGTCGAGAAATGGGTTCACACGAATTTACCAGGTGCCGTTCGGTCTATTACTCAAGCAACGGCGATGGCGCCATTGGGCGGCCCGGGCCTTCTGGGGCGAACCGTGGCATTGGGCGTCGGCTTTGGTGCTACTTCTGGCACCGAGTCGTATCACGAAGGACTCCGTGCTGGCATGGAGAAAGGTGAAGCGGCTCGATACGGCGCCGTGGCTGGCACACTTGAAGCTGGCATTATGGTGGCGTTTCAGGGACTCGGCCGTTTCATTCCTGGCCTGGGAGGCATGGAAGACGCGTTTATGGGGCAGATGGCGAAGCAAACATCTCGTGAGTTGCTGAAGGGCATCCCTGTACGCGTCGCGGCGGAGTTAACTGAAGAAGAGATTACCGAAATCCTTCAGGCGTACAACACCGCAGCAAAACTCCCTGGTGCGGAAAACGCTGCAAATTGGCAGGGTGATGACGGTACGTTTTGGACGTCGCCCATGTGGCAGACGATGCAGGCTACGGCTTCACAGACGGTCTTGGCGATGGGTCTCGCGGAAACTGGTTCGGTGGCGCCGCGACTTGCGCAACTGAAGGCCATTCGAGCAACAGAAGCCAAAAATCTCAAGCGGAAGGCGGCCGAAGCAGGGATCACGGGAACGCGGAGTGAGGTCCGGAAAAAACTGGACGAGCGAATCAAACAAACCGAACAGGAGATCAAACAAGCAGAACAGGAGATCAAAGATGCCCGCAAAGTACCTAGCGATCAAAAGGTCGCTGAAGAAACAGGGGGAGTCGGACAAAGAGGCGAAGAGGATCGCGTCGGCGACGTTCGTCGGCCAGGGAAGGTCGAAGGCGGCGAGGAGCAAGCGGTCGAAGTCCCTCCAGCACCCGAAGCACAAGTAGAACCGATCCCAGAGGTCACGCCAGCACAGGAGCCAGAAGTACCGGTAGAGCCGCCACCTACGGTCACGCCGACGCAGTCGCCCCCAGTACCAGTAGAGCCGGCCGCCGAAACAGACTGGCAACGCGAAACGCGGGAGCGGCTGGAGTCGGTGCCGGCTTTCGCGAACAGCCAGTTTGAGTTTGACGAAGAAGCGGGCACGGTAACGGCGACCCGACCAGACGGTCGCAGGACGACAATCCACTTCAACGAAGACGCCACGCTGGACGAAGTGGCTAAGAAGCGCAACGTGAAAGGGGCGAAGGGTGCATACGTCCGCAAGGTGGGAAAGAATGGAAGGTTACAAGAGGGCGACATTTACCTCCGTTCGGACGCTGGGCATGACACGCTCAACCATGAGGTCGTGCATTGGCTGACGGACGAGGGCGTTATCACCCCAGGGGAGGTCGAGGCACATGGCGGCCGGGAGGGAATCGCGAAGGCGTACGGACTATGGGCGGCCGACCAACAACGCAAACCGAACACGGTGTTCCAGCGAATCTACGACTTCCTGGAAGGCATCTTCTCGTCCAGGGCCAAGTTGTTTACGGATATCGGCAAACGGGGCACTCAGCCGCCCACAGAAGCCGCTCAATCACA
>VAPA010396917.1_pt1 | contig 20672 bp, 24 predicted proteins | sample 3395041 | NCBI WGS metagenome assembly VAPA01 (sample SAMN08290432, study PRJNA428436) | hydrothermal vent metagenome | isolation source: Deep-sea hydrothermal vent chimney | place: Indian Ocean: Southwest Indian Ridge | depth 1973 m m
AGCACCGACAAACAAAAGGAAGCGTGGCAGCCGTATGGTATTTCCAGGGTAATGTATAGCACCTGTCATGGGGAAATGCCTGAAGAAGCCGTCTTTGCTTCTCATGAAGACCTCACTAATTCATTATAAACCATTTCGCAGGCATACGACGCATGAAAAAAGCAGAATTCAAAGAACTAATGGATGAGGAACTACTGACAGAGTATCAAGTAGTCAAGTTCCTTGAAACAAATGCGCTGGATGATAGTGACCGTTTGTATTTACATAGCAATAACTTGAACGTGTCGGATATCCTCAACGGTCGATACGCCCAGGTATACGAGGCCAACCTAATGCGGATGGCTGAAAAATGGAACAATAAACTGGGGATGATAGTAATCTACACGTAGTCGCTTGAAATATAGTGGCTACGTGTTATATTAGAGATATATGCAGATCCTCAATGATATTAAGTTAGATTATTCAGATGTTCTAATACAGCCCAAACGGTCGATCTTAGCCAGTCGCAATGACGTGGAGTTGTTTAGAGAATTCAACTTTAAGTATTCCCGTGTACCGTACCGTGCGGTTCCGATCATGGGGGCCAACATGGACACCGTTGGCACAATGGAAATGGCGCTGGCACTTAGTAAGCATGGTTTATGCACCGCTCTTCATAAGCACTATTCTATTACTGATCTCATCACATTTTTCAATAATATCGACGACTCCATTCCTAATCCGGTGTTCTATTCAATGGGGATAAAACAACGTGATATTGAAAAACTGTTAAGCGTGTCTTCCTCTACTAGAATCGATTCAATAATGATCGATGTTGCGAATGGTTATTCAACACGCTTTTCACAGTTTGTCGAAAAAATAAGAACGCTATTCCCCGAGGTGACCATCTGCGCCGGTAACGTTGTCACTTATGAAATGACAGAACAGCTCATCCTGTCAGGTGCTGATATCGTAAAGATAGGGATTGGTCCTGGGAGCATGTGTACAACCAGGATGCAGACCGGCGTTGGTTACCCACAACTAAGTGCGGTGATAGAGTGCGCCGATGCCGCTCACGGCTTAGGAGGGCTCATATGCGCCGATGGTGGGTGCAGGATACCCGCTGATGTAGCTAAAGCTTTTGGTGGCGGTGCTGACTTCGTGATGCTTGGTGGGATGCTTTCCGGACACGATGAATGCGGTGGTAAATTGATCTACAGCGAATCAGATATAACGTATGGATCAAGCGGTAATAGATTGAACATACCTACACATATGGAATTCTATGGTATGTCCTCGAAGACTGCCATGGACAAGCATAACGGTGGTGTTGCTGAGTATCGTTCCAGCGAGGGGCGATCTGTAATGGTTCCTTATCGTGGTCCGGTAGAAAACACAGTGAGGGATATACTGGGTGGTCTCAGGAGTACCTGTACCTACACCGGTTCCAGTAAGCTCAAGGAACTAAGCAAACGTACTACTTTTGTTCGTGTGAACAGAACACACGAACCGTTTAAAAATGGTGATTAATAATGAGTGATACCTGTAAGTATTTCGATTGGACGTTTAAGATTCCTGGTACCAGATTCAAAATCGGTATTACCCATGACATAGTGATCAACTATCTAAACAACCCATACCTGGAAAGGTATATCCTTTGGTTCGGCGGAACACTTCGCCTGCATAAGTTCTGGCGTTCTGACGATGACCGCGCACTACACGATCATCCCTGGAGGTTCATCACGTTTCCTCTAGCGACGTATCACGAGATTACTGAGGACAAGGACGGTAACGCCATCAACAATACCGTTAAACGCTTCAGATTCCATTACAGACCGGCTCAGTACAAACATCGGGTCATCATCAATAAACCGGCATGGACTATCGTTATTACTGGATCTCACCTACGTGAGTGGGGATTTTATCCTGGTGGTAGGTTCGTGCATTGGTCGAAGTTCCCGGACTAAGCCCTAAAGTCCCGCAGAACCTGAATATCCGCTATGATGTCGGTCATGCCGTTCCAAAACGAATACCGGTCAACGACCCACTGCCAATCTTCCTCACTGAGTCCTACCAGGATATCGATTACTTCTTCTCGCTGTTCACTCATGGTAAGCAGAGCGCATATCAACTTAGGAACGGCTTTAGGTCTGTGTGTAGTTGGTATCAAATAAATAACCCCCATATACGCTATAACCGATAAAACAAAGAATTACGGTATAGCGTATAAAAGGTATTTAGAGCTGGTGTTATGCTTCCAGAATATCGTCAGTGCTGTCGGCTAGGTCGTCAAATGCCTGGATGACCACGGACACGTCCAGGGTTGGGATTCCTTCACCACCAGACTGCATGATCCACAGGTCGGCATCCTCATTCCCTTCGAGTCCATAGTGAGCAATGATCTCATCCTTGAACTGCGCCCGGATTGCTTTTGTTTCCTCGTAGTAGGCGTTGGCTGCCTCGTTGAACGAAACCACATCAAAGTCATGATCAATAAGTTCATGCTCGTCCAGCTTAGGTTTCACATTTTCTTCATACCACTTTTCAAACTCTTGGATTTCCATCTTGTCTTCTGGATTGTCACCAATAGAAGCAGCAAATTTCTCCATCTCACGACTGGCAATTTCAGAGTTGTTTTCTTGCAGCTTCTTGAGTTCCGGTCCCGTCATTTTAACGGTTTCTCCATTCACCTCAACAGTATACGTTGTGAAGTCATCCGAGGTAGGCTCGCTGGCAACTAGTGCTGCTATTCTCTGTTTCAGGTTAGGGCTTAGTTCGTACATGTAATTCTCCGATTAAATAATAAGATCAACGAGGTTACCAAAACTAGAAGACACCTCGCCGTACCCATAACTGTGTCCCCGGTCGTATGCCTTTTCATACACAGCATCAGCTTTTGGATTATCAGTAACACCATAGTATTCGTACAGTTCTTTCTTCCATTCAGAAACACGCGCACGAATTATGGTATCGTGACCGTCCTTAGCCATTCTGTACACATCAGTATTAACAACCTTCTCGACTACTACACCCAGCGAAAACAATTTTTGGGGGAGTTCGCTGATGTTTTCAGGCAGTCCCTTATTACCAACAGCAATTCCGAGTTCTTCCAATTTGGCATCGAGAATGGTAGCTTCTTCAACTATGTTGGTAGCATTGATGATGGCTAGAACGGTACCACGGTGATACACGTACAACGTGGTGAACTCTTTCTTCTGTGGATAACTCAAATCTTTCCCACTAAGTTTATCCAAATATTCTTTGTCAAGATGCATATCATTATCTCCGGTTTTGTTTATCCAGGTCACCACGAACTTCCCACGCGGCTTTCCATCCATTCCAGGCGAAATTTGAATTGTCAACAGAATCATCATAATACGGTGACGAGTGGGGATAAAACGTGGTTTTCCACCAAGTCTCGAATGATATCTGGCATAAGTCTTTTTCGGTATTTTCACTCATGTGGCTGAGTATACAAGGTGTTATTTATTATGTCAAGGAATTTATACGATGGGTAAGAATGCCATATTGTCGGGGTGGTTTTCATCATTCGGATCATAATCTTCGTTGATGTTTATTGCAAGGAAGTCTTCCAGGTCCGGCTCGTGGAATCTCAATTCCTCTATGAGGTGGCACATAAGAACGCACGACATTACGATATCGTCCTTGGTTCCTTCTTTAGCCTCGTAGGAATTTCTCTTCTTTACGAAGTTCTTAAACTGAGTTATCAAATCCCTTGACCTCGGCACGAACAAGTTCCTCTCTACCAGTGATTTCAACTCCAGGCAGAATCTCTTTTTGGTCGAGACTGAAGTAAGAAGCCCTCTATAATAGTTGATACTATCCTTACCACCCTTACTACCACGGACATTCATTGACGTAGCGGTTGAGTCAAGCATCCATCCTGGGAATGATTCTTCGTTCTCTGTAATAATATTTATAATACCTATACCTAATGTGTTTCTTTCCACACTATAATAAAGATTAACATCACCACAATGTTGGGGGTCATCTTGCTGGGTTATGAACAATCGTTTTAGTATACGCTTGAGCATACGAGCCTGTTCTGGCTGGTCTGACTGATTGTCATTCCATTCAGCAATTTGCGTCATAGTGGGTATTTCCCAAACCTGTATACATGCGTCGTCTGCGTTCACACCTTGTGATGGATCAAGAACCACAGCGTATGCATAGTTTGGTTTAATCTCATCGTACCACCGCGCTCCCCACCTATCTATGAACCGTGGTTTACGGGCGTGATTGCTGAGAGATGCTAGCTTCATTGGTGATATAAGAGTTGCGTCACCAGAGATGAATTTGCACATATATTCACGTTCCCATTGCTCCAGCGTGAAACCTTCTTTGAACTGCCTGCGCTTGAAGTTCTTACCACGAAACCCAGTTGGATCTTTAGGGTCAGGTATTTTATTCCATTGAACGAACATACCAGTGAAGCCTACTTCCACATCCTCGTCATCATCGTCTCCACCATTCATTAACTCATTATATTCACGAAGGCGTTCCTCGATTGCCTCGTCCTCGTAGATTGTCTCGTAATCTTCCTCGCCACTGTCATTGGTACTATATGGACTATCCCAATGATCCGACTTATCCGAAATATTAGCATTAAACCATATACTTGAAAACTTATCTTCGTCGGTGTTTGGCGTGCTGGTGATAATAAGATTACCACCGGTTGCCAGGGTAGGAGCCAATGCTGTCCAGAATGCCTCAGCGATGTTCGGGCGCACGTAAGCGAACTCATCACAATACACGATTGAGTTTGATTTACCTCGACCAGCGGTGGGTGTGGTTGCAACGGCACGAATAATGCTGTTGTTATCGAATTTCTTTGTGTGTACCTGATCGGTTATTACACCGGGCTTAATCCACCAAGGTAATTCCTCGTAAGCGTACCAAAGGCGACTCATTACATCCTTAGCGCCATCATGATCCTTTCCCGTTATTAGAACAGTCTGGTCATCCTTGAATATTGCCCACCAGAGCAAGTATGCGGCTGCTGTGGTGGTTTTACCAGCCTGCCTGGGTAACATCGCAATAACACGGTCTGACGTGTTATACACGTCTAAAAGGCGTTCCTGGTAATCATACATATTGAATTTAATAGCACCACGGGTTGGATGCTGAATCATGACATAGTTTAAGATGAAATACTTAGGATCGTTTTCACAGCGAATAAGCTCTGCTACCTGTTCCCTGGTGTATTCATGTGTTAAGCCGGAGGGTTTTAGTTTCCCTCCCTCGTCTTCAGTAAGCCGTGGCATAACACACACCTTCTATATGGATATTGGTATAATGGGATACCTTTTTAAGCCGCGCCATTTATAATCCTAGCTATTACGACGTTTTCGGATCTGTGGCTATCAGAGTTTCTTGGTTGAGCTTGTTCTGGCGGGCTACCACCAATACAGCACGGTCACGGGCGCGTGTGTCATCCATGGCATCTACGACAACATTGTATACCTTACCAGTATCCTGGTCCTGTACATCAACGGAGAACTTTTCTTTTGACATGGATTGTTTGCGAGTTGGCTTCATAGTGTACTTGAAGTTTCGGTCGTAAGCTTCCATTACGATGCTTTCATTAGACTCAACGGTAAGACTACCGGCTCCAGCTACTGAAAGTTCGGCAATGAATTCAAAGTTGGTTGGCTGCTTAGTAAATGGTCCACTTACGTTCATGACACCCTGGTCATTATCCGCACGCTCAATGACGTAGAATCCACGTCTCCAACCAGTCTTGACATTATTCAGTGCGATGTGGGAAGTCACAAATGATTCTTTGAGCTTCGGTGTGATCTGGCGGATAGCTTCACGCTCTTTCTTGAGCTGTGATTCTAGGTCTTTCAAGAACGAACCAACGCGCTTCTGACCAACGTCGTCCTGGGCATTATCAACAACATCATCCAATGAGGATGAAAAATCTTTAGCAGATTGTGCCAAGTTCTTGTATTCACCCTCTGGTTCGCCCTTGGGTTCGGCATTGGGATCTACTCCGTCCTTATGGACAAGAAGGTTTTCGACATTGATTCTGGTGAAAAGAGAAACTTTCTGCAACGGATCGTCTGCTTCTCCGGGCTCAATACCAAGTATTACCTTAACAGAATACGATGGGGACGATGGTGCATTTGGGAAATCTGTGTTTCCAGCACCAATCGGCTTATAAGCGCCAACCTCAACGGATCGTAAGTCATAAGGCAGCATAGCCAATCGAATCTGACCCAATACTTCATCCTCATGGATGTCATATATTGATTTAATCCAGTAAGTAAATTCCTGATCAGATTCAGCCAGGATTGCTCGTAAACTTTTATGCATTGGTTTTCTCCATAGTATCCTGTTTATTTATCAGAATCCACCTCTTGGACATCAGGCATGTCCTGTACCGGTGGTATTTCATCGGGTTCTGCGTAACCTCCCGAATTTATCATCTTTCTCAAATCCTCCCTGGAACCAATAAAGAAATTATTTGTGTCACCAGACTTAGTTAAATTTCTTTCAAATCCAGCCTCACTAAGCTTTTGTTTTTTCTTTTTGAGCTGTAAATCTGTCTTGTGTTTAACAGCATCCAGCGTTAGCCCGAATATCTGTGCAGTGGTCTCAATGTGCCTGCTTAGGTACTTGGGATCTATCTCTATACGTTTATCATCGAGGTCAGTAAAGGTGTTCATTCCCATCTTAATGAGTTTCTCAAGTTGCTTCTCACCTTCCAACATGGTCTTATCTTCAGCGGCTAGACTTGGTAGGTTAGGATTATCAATAGGGTCTGGTATCTCGTGTGGAGCAATCTCAACAAGTGAGTTATCCACCTCTTCCTCTTCTGGGATTTCCATCCCTAGACTCTCTGCTATTGTCTTATTAATCTTCATCTTTTTCTAGCCTTGTGCGACTTTCCCGCCTTCGGAGATTTACTTGTTCTGACCTTACTTAGCCTACTCGGCTTGCTTGTTCGGCTGGATGTGCCAAGTTTTGACTTCCTGCCGCGCTTCTTATAAACCTTTGGTTTCAAGTCTTTAACTGTAGCTGGTATAGCTGAACGAACGGGATTAGAACGAGATTTCTTATTGGCACCACCGGCAAACAAGTCTGCCTCTGTCATGACGGTGAAGTCTATACCACGACGCATAGCCCACGCCTGTGCCGCTGACCACTTGGCATCATTCTGCATTTTTGTGACAGCATCGTTTGAGTTCCTTACGAAACCCTGGTCAGCCTCATGCAGTGGTTTTATCTCTATCAGTTTGGTTACAGTCCCCCCACCCTTCTGAATAAATGTAACCAGAAAGTCAGGAAGATAAACAGATTGCGTCTTATTAGCCTTGGTTGGATTACTATAGGGAATCTTAACAGGTTCATACGACCACTTTAAAACATCGGGGTGGTTGTCACAGTACCGCATGAACTCAAGCTCCCAAGACGACTTGGCAACTATAGGGAACAACCCATCATACTTCTCCGGGTTGGTTGGTGTGAACTTTGTGCGGATTCCTCTAGCCATGGTTATACGGGCTCATTAGCCAACTCTGCATTTTCCCAAGCTTTTATCTGGTCTTGACCAATCTGGGCTTTCGCAATACGATTTACAGCACGATTATTGTTTTTACTCAGCACTCTTATTTCTTCCAATAACCCCGCTAAATCTCTCCTAGCGCCACGGGTTTTAAATCCAGCCGTGTCGGTTGGATTTTCTGTTTCAATAGCTTGAATCTCTTCTTCAATCGCATCGATTCTTGCGTTATTCTTATCGAATTCACTCTTAGCTGCTTTCTCAACTCTTTCCCATTGTCGTTTGTTTTGTCCTTCCCAATTACCATTTGATGCATTCTTAATTACTGGTAGTGCATTGTTTCTTCTTAGTGTATTTGCAAGTCTACGTACTCCAGCTATACCAAGCTCCTCGATTCTACCTATTATATTCCTCTTCTGTTCATCAGTTAGGCTATCATCGTTTTCAATTTCATCGATCAACTCAGCCGTCTTATCCACGATTCCGGACACCTCTTTCTTGACGGTATTTTCAACAGCACTCTGTGTTGCCGGTGCTGCTTGCTCTACTTTCTGAGCCGCAGAAGCAGCTCCAGCAGACGCATTAAGTTCCGCGTTAAGCAGCTTGAGTTTATTAGTTAAACGCGCCGTTTCGAATTCAGTTTCAGCATCATCACCACCAGTACTAGATGTCGCTGAGGCAAGGTCTGCAAGGTCTCCACGAACTGTGTCTATCTCAGCCTGAACCTCTCCTGGTGGTCTTGCCTCTTTAGGTTCACCGAATGGGTCTACTGGAAGGTTGTCCACACCACGTATTGATGGTTTTGAATCAGTATCTGGCATGGGTGTCATCGGATTAGCTGATGCCTTAGATACTGGAACAACCGTACTGTCTGGCTTATCTTTCATAGCACCATGGTAATTAGGGAAGAAGTTTTGTGTGATATCATCTGGTGGGCGTATTCCAGTCAATAGTTCAACAGCATCAGCGACCTCCACTCTATTCCTACCAACAGCGAAATAATAGTTCTCGTATTCAAAGTTAATCGTTATCTCTACTTTAGAGGTTCTGTCTTCAGTATCCAGACCAGCGTGATCTATGGTTGTGATAACAGGTTTGTAAAAGTAATAGATGTTAACAGAGTTTGGCTCCGTTCCTAGATCGTATATTACAATACTATCAAAGAAATGCCTCTTATAGTTAGGTTTCAGACGCAAACCTAAAGATGGTCTGGTGTTCATAAAAGCACGCGGCTGATCAGTTGCAGAATTTGATATAAGGTGATTATATCCAACATTCGGATCGTCTAACGAGAATGAACTATCAGCAAAACTAGAATTAAAGTTTGGCGGGCGAACTGGACCTGCATCACTTGTATTACCAGCTGATATCAGTTGTGTTCCTACGTCACCAGCATGAGAATAGAAGTTTATATATTCCTTAATAAGAGCAGCGGTAATTGATGTATTATCATCATCGAAGGTCATAGATGCCGGTGGGTATTCCATCCTTGTTGGCAACTTCACATATTTATTATATGAGCGCAGTGTTTCTACAGCAAACCCTGGTTTGGGATGATCAATACGTTTCAACTGAGTATAGAGATTTCCGTTGGTAACGAATTTGCTAATATTGGTGATTGCAACCCCATCCAGGAGTGCATCCTCATTTATATGGAATTCAACACCGTAGGTATATTTTTGACGAGGGACCATCATCGGTCTTAGTGTGATCCGCTCCGATGCATAGTTTATAAATGGGAAACCACCAAACGTTCCTTTGGAAGTGTCACCGCGCCCTGGTGTCGCGGCATTGAACGCATTCGTGACTTCCTTCTTAATCTTCTTTGAAATCTTTTTCTTTACAAAATTTTGTAATGTGTCTAATGCGCCCATTAAGCTTGTTCCTATTTTTTCAGTATTAGTAAATATATTTACTTCGATATTATTAATAAAATGAGGATACTATGAAAATTGAGGTTAAACACGGTAATGTAGAGCGGGCACTACGCAAGCTGAAGAAGAAAATGTTTGATGGTGGAACCATCAAAGAGCTATCAGATCGCCGCCATTTCATCAAACCATCAGAAAGGAAGCGAAGAAGGAAGCTAGAAGCTATCCGACAGAACCAGCGTCTGATAAGGAAAGAAAAACTCAAATATTTACAGCACCACCAATAACAAACAGGCTCCAACGGGAGCCTGTTTGAATTTCTTTGTGGTTTTTCAGGATTAGAAACCGAGGCTGAAGCTTCCACCACCACCACCAAGACTAAGACCAAAAGCGCCGTTACTGATGGATACTCCGCCAGATCCAATGGAGATGTTGAATCCGCCACTGCCGGTTCCGGTTGAACCTAAGCCTTTCTGAGACTGTATTTCATCAGTATGACGATAGCTACCCATGCGCAGACCGTTCTGGTCGAACGAGATAACGTTGTCATATCGAATGGTAAGTTCTATTTCCATCGCGGTTACGTCTTCGTAGGTCATTTCACCAAGGTTGGAAGCCTTGATCCAACAGCCAGAGTAGGAATGCTTCTGAACGATGTTCGGATCAGCTGCGGTACCACCAGCGCTTGCGCCACCAGCTAACACATCGAGATCAATCTCGAACTTGTAGTTCTCACCAGCACGACTCATAGTCTGGTCAAAGAAGTTTTGCTGCTTGGAAAGCTGGTTCTGAACCCTACGCATTGCAGAGTTGGTGATGTCATCAAACAACGTAAGCGTGATTTCCTGCCACTCGGCGCGGGTTGCCACATAAACCGTGGAAACATAGGAATAAATAGCCTGTTCGTCAAAGGTAAGCTGTGGGCGACCCATCTTTCGAGTCTGTCGAGTCATGTCATATGGCGCTGGCTCGTTACCAAGACCAAAGTTGAAAAACAGTGTCCTGTAACGGTTGCTGAAGATCGGTTGCAATACAGCTGAGCGATCTCCGTTGAGACCCGGCACGCCAAAATTTGAGAGAGAATTTACGGTCATAACTACTTGTTCCTATTTAGTTTTTAATAGCTGGATTGCATAACCAGCATTATTATATTATAAGTATAACTATATTTAGTGTTTTGAATACAATAGAAAGCACAACATGGCTAAAAGATTAATTAATTCTTAAACCGGTGTGTGTATCTTAGGAATTAGTCTTACCGTAGAAGAAATATGGGATAGCGTTATCAATCTTCCATCTTATGATATCAGTTTCATCTGATTTCTTCAGATGTCCAATTATGGTTTTTATCACGTCATTATGTGAGACAATCAAAATGTTTTTATTTTCATCAGCCAGTGTGAATGCATTTTCTTTCAAGAACGGAACCACCCTCTGCTCTACATCCTTCAATGACTCTCCCTGTGGCGGAGCCTCAAAATAATCGCGGTTCCACAACTTGTACTTTTTAGGAGCTAGATCCTTTCTGACCTTGGGATATGGTGTTCCTTCCAAAGAACCAAATGAACGCTCCCTAAGTTCTTGAACCAGTATAAGTTCAACGTTGTCTGAGAAGTGGTTACCAGCCATCACTATATTGGCGGTGTCCTGGCACCTCTCAAGATCAGAGCAAAACACAACATCAATGTCATAATCAGACAGACTCCTGCCAGCTTCTATGGCTTCGAGTTTTCCAGTTTCTGACAGCAAGTCGTTGACTTGTCCTGAAACTATATTGTCTTCTTGAGCGGTTGTGGAACCGTGGCTGAGTAGTATTAGCATATGGTTGTCTTGTATATAATTGGTGTGTTAATTTCTCTATCGCTCCATAACTTATTCATATTCTGGAAGAAAATATCATTAAGATGAGATTCCTCTATTAGATTATCCATGTAGCACTTAAGCGAGTGCCGCACATTATCACCGGTTATATATTCATCAAGGAAGTCGTTGAATTTGATAAAGTATCCAGCGAACTGTCGTTCATCAATATTATCAGTATTGTTCATTATGTCGTACTTTATTACACCATGTTGTTGAATTACGTCTGCCTCTTCATATCCAACGCCGAGATTTCCTGGTGCTGGTGGAATAAAACTTTCTGCGAAAAACTCGAAGGCAATTTTATGATCATCCAGTTTAACCTGAATAAATTTACGCTTTCCTAAACCACAGAATGGTGAACCATCCAGTGGTCTAGCATCTTCTAGTATCTTAGCAAACGAATTCAAACTCTTAAGTTTTGATTCTATTGGTTCGCCCAAGCTACCTGATCCTGTTATAATCATATATTCCAAGTTCTTCACCCTCCAAAAGAAAAAAGGGTATGGCCTTAATATGACCACACCCTTCCATTTTTTCAATACCTACGTTATTAACCTTAGAACGGGAATTCGTCGCCAGTGCCGAGTATTGAGATCGGAACAAAGATGAACTCGATGCTCTTAGCAGGCTTGATAGCAACGTCAACGAACATCTGGTTCTTATCAATAACCGCAGGTGGGTTATTTGCCTCGTCGCAACGAACAGCATAGTCGAACAGCGCACGCAGTGACTTAAGACCAGCAAGATACCGTTCTGTTACAACCGTAGCGGACCTACGGGTGACCGGATCATTAAGTTCAAACAGGAACGGCTCCAGGAGACGTGTAAGATCGTACTTCATCTTAGCGATAAGACGAGCGACGTTTATGCGGTCAAGGGCTGAAGCTGTTGCTGCATTGGTCTTCTGACCAAAGACAGTTAAACCACGGTTCGGTACAAACGCAATCGGGTTGATGTTGTTTTCTTGCAATACATCACGTTGTGTTTTAATCAATTGTAATGGAACATATTCTCCATTGTTGTTCAGATAACCAACGGAAGCTGCATTGTCAACGCGCCCACGCGTGTAACCAGCGGGCGGGAACCAAGGAGCGGAAACCTGATCACTATAACCAATGGTACGCAAGGTCATGTGTGATGGTGGAACGAATACATCATTACCATCAACGTTAGTTGAAATACCCCATGGATAGTAGAACGCAGTGTATACAGATGGTCCAGATGCAAATCCATCTTCACCAGTAGATACAACATTGTTTGCGTTGGTGACCCATTCGGACGCCGTAACTTCACGACCGGTGGGGATACCACTTGGTTTCATGAACTTAGGAGTGTCAGCAATGATGAAACTGATTTCATTGTTATCAGTATTCAGTGCATTCATCTCATCATACAGTTCCGGATAGCTAGGAACAGTGATTAGCTGGAAGTAGTTTATTTCAGCACGAATCTCATCATTAGAAACTACAGATTCCTGAAGACTTTCGACAATTATCTCACGCTGTGAGCGACGACCAAACGTATCACCAGTTGCAGGAGCCCAGAAATTTCCTTCCTCGGCAACAACGGTGTAAGTAGAGCCATCAAAAGTTACGGTCTCAGCTTCAAAGTCAGGATCATAAACTTTGACAATGTTGCGAGTCTGTGACTCACCGGTGTTCATCCAGTAAGTTCCATTAACGACAGCAGTTGCGTCAGGGTCATCAGACTGGATAAGAACGCCACTAGTGATGTCAATCCAATCAGAACCATCCCAGCGTTTTATAACAGGCCAGTTGTCGATGTTTTCAGCAGTAGCGATATCAACCCAAATAGCACCGGTGTTAGGGAATGCTGGTGCTGAGCCAGAAATAACCTTCTGGGTTGAGGTTGGGTTATTAACAGTAGTAGTCTCTATTATTACCCACTGATTACCAAATCCTTCGTCTGTTCCTTCAATATACAGAGCGAATGTAGTAATGTTGTCATCAAACCAGTACGTTCCAGTTTCGGGTTCGCTTACCGGTGCTTCATCCTGAACAAATACAGGAAGCTCAATGAAATCAATACCTGTTCCGACGAAAAGCGGACGGGCACCAGAATCGTTTATGAAAGAGATATCTTCCCAGATAACACCATCATTAGGAACAGGCATGACAGAATCACGAATGATTGCTTGTGTTACCCATACACCATCAGCTGCTCGGTAACGGGTGAGCTGGAGGTTTGTTCCGCCAGCCGAAGAAGTTGTTTTGTACCAGAAGTCTCCAACATCCGGTGTGCTTGGTGAGGATGCAGAAACATAAAGATTAACCGTTGAACCAAGTTCTGACTGGAGGTTAGCGTCAGATGCCTCACGCCATACTCCACCATTCTTGAACTTAATAGCACCATCAGAGGTCGAGTAATCAAATGCCCAATCGCCATCAGAACCATCAGAAGCGGTGGGTGCTTCGGTGTAAACACTGAAAGGAACTGACTGCCATGTTGAACCAACCAGTTCAAAAATACCACCGATTACTTCATCCTTCTCTATCCAGTAGGTACTATCCGGTGGTGGTGCAACAGGTTCCTGATCGTTTGGAACAAGTTCACCAAGGTTTATATCAGATCGTATGACGAATGCCCTGCTGCCCTGACCCAGGAAAGAGTGAGCTGCAAGAAGACCGTATTCATTGGTCTCATCGCCGTTTACGGGGTCACCGTCAGATGTTACGAAAACCGGATTACCATAATTCTGAAGCAATTCTCGCTGTGACCCAACCACGCGAAGGTTATTAGATTCTATTGTTCCTACAGCGGTTCCTGAACCGTCCGGCGTAATTTTGTTTGCTCTTGTAGCAAATACAAATAGAGGCACAGTCTGGGGGGACGGTTCACTGTAGATGGACTGGTCATTTACGGTAACGACGACGGATGCTGAGGTCATTTTTATTATTCCTGTTGACTTATGGTTAAGCTCATATTATACATGATATCAATATTTACTAAGGTAACTGATTTCTAATGCTTGTTTAGCATATTTTTTCATCAGGATCACTATTATCTGACGGCTGAAGAGCTTCTAGGAACTTAACATCTTCCTCATCCGCTTTTATTACACAGCCATCAAGAGGACGGAATTCATCAAAATCTGAGCCATCCTCCTTATCGAAAATAGTAAAATCAACAGTGTAAATATGTTTAGTTTCGTACACTTTAACTGGCGGTGATATCCATATTACGGTGTCAAACGTTAACGTGTAGGTGTACAGCGGATCGATATCCGTTCCGCTGGGCATTACTTTTTCCATTTTAACATCACCCTGGAACAATAGTGAAGTTAAAAATGTCCAGTCGGCTGGTGAATTGGATAACTGGATATCCATATCTGGATTAAACACCGTGGCTATCTGCTCTACGAGCTGTAATCCCTGATCCTGATTAGATGCCCATATTGATAAATCAATCGCTACATCGTATGGTACCGGCATATATCGTTCCACGGTTTTCTTCATACCCGGCTGATTCACAAGTAACTCACCATCAGGCGTCATGGCTCTTTCAACAAAGTTATACTTTTCCGAATGTTGTGGGTTCTGACGCCACGAAGCCTTCTGTTTTAGATTAGTCATTATCAATGACATAATCGGTATGTATGATGTAGTATTTCCACCACCACCCTGTAGAATATATCCAACGGTCTGTTGCATGTCGCCATAAATTATGGGCACGTCTAGGAAGCGGTGCTTACCATCGCGTTGGTTTCCGGTTCGTACCTGATACCCAGCAAAGCAAGACATTATCTGTAAAAGCAGTCTCTTGAGCTGATTATCATAAAAATATGGTTTACGTTTTAAAGCCATTCTCTACACCTATAATCGTTTATTTATTTCCCTGGTTGGTTGGACCATAATGGTTCGCGTCTGCTTGATCTACTGCTGGACTCTCATCCGCTTCCACATTCTCACTACCGTTGGTCGGTGATGGTTCGGAGCGACTCTCCCTATCAGTGAGTACGTCGTGGATTGAGCGGAGTTCCCACTTACGATCCTTATCGACGCATGAGCGGTCGGACATAAACTCACGGAGTTTGACAACCCAGTTGTATGGCTGCCACTCTCGTTTAATATCTTTCTCTCGCATCTTCCATTTATTTTGCTGGAACCTGAACAATCTATTGGGATCGAAATCTACCCTAATAAACCAGTCTCCATCTTTTGGGTTATATGGGAACTCTATGCCCTGCCCAACAGGCATCCCATTATCTGGCTTAGCATCTTCGTTCCATCTGTATGGTTTACGCTGTATGTTATCTGGATCAAAATACATGTATGTGGTGTCGAACCAAGTAGTATTGGCGTGCTCGTCGGCAAGCTCCTGGTTAGATTCTGTTATAGTCATCATGGCTTCCCTGTTTGACATCTGATCCGCCAGTGTCTTTCCGTACTCATCGACACGTTCAAATAAATCGATAAACTCTTGTTGGTGGCGCAATGGTTTAAGTATTACGGCAGATATATGCCTTGCGTACATCGGGTCGTAACCGGTGGGTGACCACACGATTGATGCAACTTCATACCAGCGGTTAGCCACGCGACCGTCGATCCCTACCTCTCGCAAATGAGGAAGCTCGATAACGTCACCTGGAATCATTCTACGTTCAAGATCACGCTCCATAGTCTCAGTATGAAACTCCATGGTTAGGATATCATTAGCCAGTGCTAATCCAAAGCGGGCGTATTCCAGTTCGTTCTGTGAAACGGTGTATACCCCTTTGATAACTGGTATCTCATCAAAGTCATATTCTCTATCACGGTTTTCATTAAGAATCGGATCTTGTATCCCCATGAATGAACCAACATCAAGTGGCTCCTGCCCAGACTCCTCTACAGGTACCGGCGAATTATTATCATCCTGCCTAATACCAAGCGCGTCAGAATCCTGAGCGAACGTTCCTCTAAAACGATAGATATTACACCACACACCAGCCATTTCTAAGTGGTTCTTCATCAGCTTAGATAAGAATCTACTATTCTTTGTCTGGTTTCCGAAGTGTGCTCCGGGTTTATAGAGCCCAAATGGCTTTGTGGGTTTAAATTTTGGCATTTTTAATCGTCACCAAGTATGTGAGGTATTGTATTTTTCTTCATTTGTGATTTTATCCACGAATCGGTTGAGGAATCTCGTGTCCATCTATCTGAAGTAGAACATCATCTTCTAACTTGTCACGCTCCTGGGCACCTTCTGTTGCCATCTGCTCTCCTTTCATGACGGTTCCGCCCTGTGCTCCTGGAAGCGTAGAGAACAAACGATACTTCTCACCAAGTATGGTTTTTAAATTAGCCATGGTGTATTTTTTCAACCATGAATAGGCAAAATGGTCACGGAGTAGTTCTTCATAGGATTTAAGAACATACACTGTTAGAATAACGTTTTCTCTATAGTTAGGCAATTGCGTCACTAATATGGTATGTGTCTCCGGTCTGAACACAAAATGAACCTCACGAACAAATAAGCGATCAAGAGTTTCCTGATATTGTAATACTGAGTCATATGAAAATAAATCGAATGCTGCACCGTTCTGACCAAAGCCGCCATTAAGAAGAATGTTTGCTGTTGCCGCACCGAAGGATTCGAATGCACCGGTACCACTGGCGTTACCACCGAATAAACCACGAGCCCTGGAAATCTTTAATACATTATCAACCCGCTCGTCTAGTTCATAAACATTCTTACCAGCTTCCATCTCTAAAACACCGTATGACTTATATACGGACCCGGAAGACATCATACGGTACGTCTCTGTGGCACCACGGAAGGCTGCATCGTAATCCTCGTCTTCAAGATCGACCTCTATACTACTACCACCAAGCATCAAATAATTGTCATAATACAACTTCTCCAGACGCTTCTTAGCCTCTGGTGATTTAAGCATATCAGCGGTATCTGCTCCTTGCTCGTCGGTAATTTTAAATTCGCCCATGACTTCTCCTCTCGGTTATTATTGTATTTACCGGAGAACCTTGACTTTCATATATAAAGGAACTATATATAAGAATGTAGGCTAGAGATAGTAGCTTACGTTAACTTAAATTCTTGGGCAGTATCAAGACAAGACCTAGCGTGTTAGTTAGGCATCGAAGTCCCAAGTTGTACAGGAGTAATAAAAATGTTTAACACGTCACATGACTGTGAGGTGTCGATCTTGGTTAATGGTCGCCCAGTCACAGAGGTCCAGTTTTCTGGACATACCTATATAGAAGGACGTAAGAACTCCATCTATGAACTTCAAATCCGCAATAAAACACACAATAGTATTCTAGCAATCCCATCAGTGGATGGCTTGAATGTGCTTAATGGTGAAAGTTGTGGGGTTAATTCAGCAGGATATGTTATTGATCCATGGCAGGTTATCACGATACCAGGATGGAAAGTTGACAGTGATCAGGCTGCAAAGTTCACATTTAAACCGCAGAATGCATCATCGTCCAGAGACAAGACTTATTCCGAACAGATGGGCGCAGATGCAATCAATCAGGGCATGATCGGTGTTATGGTCTTCAAGCAGAAGATACAACAATCATGCAACATGCTCCGAGATTACTCGGTTAAAGAATGGGCAAAACCCGCTAGTGGGAATCCAATGTACAGTGGTAGTTTAACCACATCGAACTGCTGTGGGTCTATGAAGCCATTCCCTCCAGTAGACAATGTTTTCGTTGGGTATGCTCACGCCGATGTTGATTCTGATAAAAGCCTTGGTACCGGGTTCGGTGAAGCCACCGAGTTCAAGACCCACGATACTGAGTTTGAGAAAGCTTCAGACAGTCCTGATTCTATATTCGTATTATATTACGATACGGTCCAGGGATTGAAAAAGCGTGGTGTTCCGGTCGAGCAATTCAGACCTGAATCGGTTTCGGAACCAAACCCATTCCCAGCATCACCGAATGTCACCAGTGGTTGCAGAACTCCCGCTGGATGGAACTCATCGAAATATCGCAAATAACGTAACTTTAAGGAATTAATCATGAAGAATCAAAAGATCGTAGAAACACCTAAGATAAAAGCCGATACCCTGGCTCACGTAATCCTGGATATGTCTGGCTCAATGGGTAGCATAGCTAGTGCCACCCGAGAAGGTCTCAACACCTATATCCAGTCATTGAAGGACGACAAGACCGAAGACGCCGTACTGGTTTCAGTAACCGTGTTTGACTCTGAGGGGTGGGTGAGTAATGTAAATATCCACATCGATACCATCATGGATATGGTGCCACTTGCTGACGTTCCTGAGATTACAGAGGGACACTACAAGCCTCGTGGCGGAACACCGATGTACGATGCCATAGGTACAGTCGTAGAACGCACTGAGAGCGCTCTCGCTGGCATAGAAGGAAGTCCCGAAGTCCTACTCATCATTATCACAGATGGCGATGAGAACACCTCACAGACCTTCAAACAGGGTCAGATCAAGGCACTGCTGGAAACCAAGGAAGGACAGGGTTGGTCCACGATCTATCTTGGTGCAAATCAGGATGCATGGGCGGTTGGAAGTTCTCTTGGTATCAATGCTGGCAATGTCAAGTCGTATTCCGCGACGGTGAGTGGTATTAAGGAAGATGTGTTCGGGGCGGTTGCTTGTTCCACCATGGCATACCGGTCAGAAAAAAAGTTTGCTAAGGCTGCGGGTGTTGGTGATGGATACACCACACGGTCATTCTTTGCCAATGATTCCAGTGCTGAGAAAAAGAAAGACGACTAGTAAATGATTAGGGGAGGCATTGCCTCCCCTTTTTAATATCAATAAGTTAGTGGCTTTTCCCAATCGTCATGATTGTCGGCAGTACAGGCATATCGATTGAGTTTTTGGTGATTGGCTTCAGTCTCGGCGATCTGCCGGTTGTATTCGCTGACTACCTCTTCCGGCGAGTCGTATTTTCCTGAGAACGGTTGCGCCATACCGAAATCCACAATTGATGCTACACTGTTCTCCAGGATAATCCCGATCATTCCAACATCTGTTTTTCGTATGTAACGCATAATTTCTCTCCAATGACTTAAATGACAGTATACCATCCTTGGTAAATTATGTCAAGGAATTATTAGAATCGATATCCGATCTGGAACGTAATCACATCAGTACTGGCATCCTTCGCTAGCCGGAGCGGAATGTACCCAATAGTGGTGCTAAAATTGTTGTACTCAAACGCTACGGATGGTACAGCAATAGGCTGATACTTCGCCGCGTCAACCTCAGTATCATCATACCCGGTAACAAGACCGAAAGTAACGCCAGGGGTTACGGTCAGACGACCGAACCAGAAATCATGCTTGACCTTGACACCGGCGTAGTTGGAATTCTTAGCGTAGGAGTTGCTAAAGAATCCAGCAGTTGCCTCAAATGTGCCATCAATGTCGTAAGACAGACCAAGACCATAATTCTGTTCATTATAGTCTTTAGTCTTACCATTGTAGGTATACTGCGATGCGCTTGTGTGCTTTGATGCCAAGTTCAAATCAACCCGAAGATCGCCAGCTGCTGCACCAGCCTCCGGCGAACCAAACGCCACAAACATGAAAAGGATTACAGCCGCTGCGGTAATGTGACGAATGCCTATTCCTACGTAATTCTTCATAATATCTCTCCGATACATTTCTATAAAAACGAGGATGTAGTGTACCAGAGAATGAAAATTATGTCAAGAAATTTTGGAGAGGATCTCCTCGTAGTTGGTTATTTTATCACCAATAGCCGACGAAATTTCAAGATCACCGCGTTCTCCAATAAAAATATGTCTTGTATTTCTTGAGGTTAGGTAATCAATAGTACCTTCATCGTTTGGCTTACCGGTGATCGATGTGATGAAAAACGAGCCCCGGCTACCTTTATCCAGGATAAATGATTTATGTTCGTACCCATCACCGTCATGTTCAAGGATATCCTTGTGGAGTTTATTGAGTATTTTCTTTTGGGGAGTTGTTACTTCAACTTCAAGGAATTTCTGGTTTTTCTTCAAATTGGAATTCCGGAATACGGATTGTTTATGACACTCTGTGCATTCCCACACAAATTTAAAATCTTCAGTTAGCGTTCTTTCGTGCGTTGAGTTACCGCAAGAGCATGTTTTATCAGTCTTAAGCATTTCCGCCTCGGTGGGTTGGTGGTAGTCTATTATTTACCACCAACCCGTCTGGGTTTACTTGGGTTCGTTGATGTTTTTCACCAAACCAGATCGTTGCAGACAACCTAAATTGACTTTTACCTCGCTTTCCATATTGTTCACCGCTGCTAAGGAAGACTCACGGATAAGATCTAGGGTTTCGGTTGGGATTCCCTGGAGTTTAGAGGAAGCGCGGCTGTCATGGTATACCTGATGAATATCATCACGCATTTGGTCATATAATGATTTATTACTCATATTACTAACTCCGTTATAATGGTTAATACATAAATACTTTAGCACACC
>VAPA010359651.1_pt1 | contig 20611 bp, 18 predicted proteins | sample 3395041 | NCBI WGS metagenome assembly VAPA01 (sample SAMN08290432, study PRJNA428436) | hydrothermal vent metagenome | isolation source: Deep-sea hydrothermal vent chimney | place: Indian Ocean: Southwest Indian Ridge | depth 1973 m m
CTGAAGGTTGAATCTGTCCCTCGGCTAGAGATATCCCTCTCATTGCACTTAGATGAAGCCCTCGAGCCATCAATGAAGCACTTGCAAGGAAATGTCTGTAGTCGGTATCAGAGAAACCAACATCTCTATTTACATTCCCAGGTTTGGGAGAGCTTGCTTCCAGTAGAATGGAGAGCTGACCTATGCTTGCCAGCTTCCACACAACGTCTTTCATTATTTCGTTTTGGATGTGAACCTGCTTAAGACATTTACAGTATTCAGCTCAGATAGTGTAAAAAGCACCTCATTTTCACAAACTTGTGAATCAATAATGAGTTTACCTGCACGCATGACATTTTCACAAATTGGGATTTTTGTTTCTATTATTGTGTATCTTGCTGTTCGAGGGTTCTTCGTTGTACTAAACATAGGATTGCTATGGACTCAGGCAGGAGGATTTCTCTCTGTAGCTTTCCCTCTAGCTCCAGTTATTATTTTGGGCTTTACTGCGTGTGTTGTTTCTTACGCATTTTCATATCTTGGTCTATGGATGATGGATAATGACTTGTACCTGATTGGTGTCATCACGATTTTTCTGGCTGTTATTATTATCCCAGGTGGTCTGGCAGTATACTCATGGGTGGCATTTCCATTATTGATCTAGTATTCAACCAGTTTGGGTATTATTTCAGTTGCACGACCGCGTATCACTATGTCCGCTACATCGTTTCTATTTATTCCCTCAAGATTGATTAAGACAATCTTTGCACCTTCGTTCTTTGCTAGTTGTGGTAAATAAGCTGCTGGATAGATTGACAGGCTGGTTCCGATCACTAGCATCAAGTCTGTATTTCGACACAACTCAACTGCTTCTCTCATCGCATTCTCTGGAAGTGGTTCGCCAAACAGAATTGCTTCTGATTTCAATACTCCCTTGCACACATCACATCTTGGTGGTATCTCTCCGTTGGCAACTCTTTGATGAACAGTTTCGCCAACATATTCTCTGTTGCATTCCACACAATGTGCCCGAAGGTAATTTCCACGAAGTTCCACAATTCGTTTGTTTCCGGATGCCTGATGTAGATTATCGATATTCAGCGTGATGATTCCAATGAGTTTCTTATTTGACTCTAGCTTGGACAATCCGATATGTGCACTGTTTGGTTTTGCTTGAAGAATGGTTTCAGCAAGCGCACGTCCCATTGTCCAGAATTTTGTTGGATTCTTCTTGAAGCTCTCAATAGTTGCATATTCATGAGGTTCAAATCGTTCCCAAAGACCCCCATCTGAACGGAAGTCTGGGATGCCAGAATCCACACTGATACCAGCACCAGTAAAAGCTGTAATCTTCTTACTGTTAGACACTAGCTTTCTTGCATGTTCAATTGCATTCGACATTTCAATCGAATTGACTCTCTTTCCCTTGATGTTGTTTTCGGTTGCGTAAAAATAGTCAATTCGAAAAGGTTTTATTTGTTCAACTACGGTTTCGCCCAAGTCACCGTGGGGAGCTGCAAAACAAATCAGCATCCCATTTACGCCCCCTTTCTGTACGAATTGTCAGTCAGTGATTACTACGATTAGGCAGCGTGGACATAGAATGCATGATGAAGGCGACAAGGGTAAAGATTTTGAAATGGACTTGTCAGAAGAAAATCTTGAAGATGCCGAAGAAGTCTTCGAGATAACACCAGAGGATCCTCTTCACTCCAAAATTGAAGAGGAGTGTGAGAAATCTGAGGATCTCCTTGACAGGTTGCAGCGTTTACAAGCAGAATTTGACAACTACCGAAAGCGGATGGATAACCGATTCTCGGAAGTGACAAAATTTGCTAGTGAAGACATCATCCTGAAGATACTAGATGTTTATGATAATATTCTCCGTGCACTTGAAATGGATTTCACAAAAGACCCCACCGCAGCGAAAACAGGAGTAGAAGCAATTCAAAGGCAGTTGGATATAATGTTATCAAAGGAGGATGTTCGTCCAATTGAATCAGTTGGAAAAACATTCGACCCTTATTATCAGCATGCGGCTCAAAGAATTGTTGACTCTGAGAAGCCTGATGGTATCATTCTAGAGGAATATCAGAAAGGATACATGCTAAAAGAGAGGGTTCTACGACCAGCAGTGGTCTGTGTAAACCGGCATGAAGTCCAACCTGTCGAAGAGAGTAGCGATGAAGATAATAATAGCAAATTAGAAAATAATGGTGAATAAGAATGGCTGGTAAGATTGTTGGTATCGACCTAGGTACAACGAACAGTGGCATTGCCTATATGGAAGGCGGGAAGCCGACTCTAATCCCAAATGCTGAAGGAAAACGACTAACAGCTTCAGTAGTTGGGATCACACCTAAGGGTGAGATTATCGTGGGCGAGCTTGCCAAACGACAGGCAGTTTCAATGCCTGAACGTACTGTCCGATCAATAAAGCGAAAGATGGGCCAAGATTACAAAGTTAAGATTGGAGATAAGGAGTATACTCCTCAAGAGATTTCAGCAATGATTCTGACCAAGATGAAGAAAGATGCTGAAGCCTTCTTAGGTGAGCCAATCGATAAAGCCGTAATTACTGTGCCTGCATACTTCAACGACAGTCAAAGACAGGCCACAAGGGACGCGGGTAGAATTGCTGGATTTCAAGTTGAAAGAATTGTGAACGAACCTACCGCTTCCGCATTGGCGTATGGTCTTGATAAGAACAAGGAAATCAAAGTTCTCGTCTACGACCTTGGGGGTGGCACATTCGATGTTTCAATTCTTGATATTGGCGCGCTCGATGGAGAAACTGTCTATGAAGTACTCTCAACAAGCGGCAATACGCAATTGGGCGGAGATGATTGGGATCAACGAGTGATTGATTGGATGGTTAAAGAGTTCAAGAATCAGACTGGAGTAGATTTGGAGAAGGACCCGTCAGCAATGCAGCGGGTTCGAGATGCCGCTGAACAGGCAAAAATCGAGCTCTCAACTGTTATGCAAACAAACATCAATCTTCCATATGTCACTGCTGATGAGAGCGGACCAAAACATCTGAACTTAGACCTTGATCGTTCCAAATTTGAGAAGATGACTGATGATCTTGTAGATGCCACTATTGGTCCTATTCGTCAGGCATTAGGTGATGCAAAACTCGAGCCTGAACAGATAAACAAAATCTTGCTTGTGGGCGGTGCAACTAGGATGCCAATGATTCAGAACATAATCAGGGATCTCTTTGGCAAAGAGGGTGACAAGAGCATCAATCCAGATGAGTGTGTCGCTCTTGGTGCAGCAGCCCAAGCTGGTGTGATGTCCGGAGAAGTGAAAGATATTCTCCTTTTGGATGTAACACCTCTAACTCTCGGAATTGAGACCTTGGGCGGGGTATCAACTCCCCTCATTGAGAAGAACACGACTGTACCGACTCGAAAGAGCAAGACATTCTCAACAGCTGCTGACGGTCAGACTGCTGTAGATATACACGTAGTCCAAGGCGAGCGGCCAATGGCTGAGCAAAACATGACTCTTGGAAGGTTTCAACTTGTTGGTATTCCTCCTGCTCCAAGGGGAACTCCACAGATTGAGGTCACTTTCGATATTGACGCAAATGGAATCGTTAATGTCAAAGCTAAGGATAATGCAACAGGGAATGAACAGTCTATCACAATTGCGGCTAGTACAAATCTAAATGAAGAAGATATTGAACGAATGGTTAAGGATGCAGAGAAGTACGCTGAAGAGGATGCGAAGGTGAAAGATCAGGTTGAAACACGCAATATGGCTGACCAAATGATTCACCAGGGTGAGAAACTCTTGAAAGACCTCGGAGATAAAGTTCCTGCAGATCTCAAGTCTGAATTAAATTCTAAGGCACAGGAATTAACAAAGGCTCTCGAAACAGAAGACTACGAGAAGATGAAATCTGGAACTGAAGAACTTCAACAGATCATTTACAAGATCTCAGAGAAAGTCTATGGTGCCGCTGGGCAGGGAGCAGCTGGACCTGGTGCGGCGGGAATTGACCCAAGTCAAATGGGTGCTGATCCAACCGGTCCGACTCCTGGAGCATCAACGGAAAACGAAGAGGATGTTGTCGACGTAGACTTCGAGGATATGGAATAGACTAACAAACAGGTGATGCTCTGTGGCTGAGGATGACTTCTACAAACGGTTGGGTGTGAGTCGAAGCTCCACTCAGGATGATATCAAGAAGGCATACAGAAGACTTGCCAAGGAGTATCATCCGGATCGTAATCCAGATGCTAGTGCTGAAGAGAAACTCAAGGGAGTGAATGAGGCATACGATGTGCTCAGGGATCCTGAGAAACGTTCTAACTATGACCGCTATGGAACAGCCGATTTTCAAGGAATCAATATGGATGGATTTGGAGATATATTTGGCTCAATCTTCAGAGGTTTCGGTGGTTTTGGAGGGTTTGGGCAAAGAGGAAGAGCGGGTCCTCCACCAGGTCAGACTTTGCGTATGACTATCAATCTTACATTCGAAGAAGCATTCTTTGGAACTGAGAAGGAGATAGCATTCCGCAGGAAGATTAAATGTGATTCCTGTAAAGGAAGTGGTGCAAAACCTGGAACACAGCCTGTACGATGCAAGACCTGCGGGGGTCAAGGACAAGTCGTCAGATCAATGGGTGGATTCATGAGCGTTGCACAAACATGTCCCACGTGTAGAGGTCAGGGTGAATCTATTGATGCCCCCTGTTCAGATTGCCGCGGTTCTGGTCAACAAAACGAGCGAAAGGAAACTAAGGTTCCTATACCTCCTGGAATCGAAGATGGTCAGGGAATTCGAATTCAGGGTGGGGGGAATGCTGGGCAGAGAGGCGGACCTTATGGTGATCTCATTCTGATGTTCTCAGTTAAACCTCACAAAGAATTTGTCCGAAGAGGTCTACACATATACATGGAAACGGACATTCCATTCTCGATTGCTACTCTTGGTGGACAAGTTGAAGTGCCTACATTGTGGGGGAACAGCAAGATAAAGGTGAAGCGTGGAACAGAGGGTGGAACTATGTTTCGAATGAAGGGCAAGGGTGTACATTCTCAAGACAATCGAAGTGGTGACCAGCTAGTTCGAGTGAATATCAAAATACCTCGAAAATTAAACAAGCAACAAAAGGAATACTTGGGAAAATTCGACAACGTCTTTGATTAGAATTCCAATGGTTTACAGATACATGATTTCATCTTGATATTTGGAAAAGCGTGAGAGTATACAGGACGTATGATCCATGCTGAATCTGCTCCTCTTCCAGTACCCCCGATGCACACAATATCTTTATCCACTGGAACAAGCCCTGCATCCGCAGCCATCATCGCAATCTCTACGCATACCTTTGTCCCTTGACCGAACGTTCGTAGTGCTACAGCAATAATCTCAGTGGTCATCCAAGTTCCCAACTCTTTCCTAAAACTTCGGGCAACACCTGCAAATGTATGTGTAGCTGTCAAAACTTTGGCTCCGAGCTCCTCGATTTGGTGTCTGTGTTCCTCCGGTAGTTCGTTTTCATTCTCCTTAGCGAATCCATTCTGATGTGAAACTATAACAACTTTCTTGTCCGAGAATTCTCTAGCAGCAGCTATCCCAGTTGCGCCCTCTGTTGTTGCAACGACTATGTGTTCAACCTCAGGATTCTCTTTCAGGAACTTTCTTACTAATGAAAGAACCTTCGCAGTATGTTCTGGAGATGCTTCATCAAAATAGTGCGTGTTCAATTTCATATTCTAGGCCTCCTTTGTCTGCTGAGTTCTGACATACCATTCGAAGACTGCAAAGGCAAGAAGCATAATCACGGCGAAATTGAAATCCACCAAGCCTTCTGTTATAGTTGATGCAATCCATGAAGCTAAGACCACAACAAGGATAGACGCCATTAATCGCATAGTGTAGTAAATCCATTTGTCCGAAGTGTTTCTGGTATCTGGTGTTTCAATCTGTTCTATACCATATTGTTCTGCAATTTCTTCTGGTGTTCCTAGGTCATCAAGTACTTCTATTATCAGACATAATGGATCTTCATCTGGCCTTTTATGCACTTTTTCTGAAAATGATTCACGAATGTGAGACCTCAAATCATCCAGTAGATCGTCTGTTTCGAAACTATCTGGCAATAGTCGAGCAGTCTTTTTGATATGGTCATCAATTGTGTGTTCTATCTCATCATCACTCATTTATTCAGAGCCTCCAGTTTTTCAAAAATATCATTCACACTGATCGTTAGTTGGCGATAGACACGGTCTCCTTCACCTGTAAGGACGTAGACTTTTCTAATGGGTCCAGACTCAGATTTCTCTGTGTGAACATTGAGCAATCGTTCTTTACGAAGACGATGAAGGATTGGATATAGGGTACCCTCTTTCACCCGAAGAAGGCCATCAGTTCTCTCCTCCAACTCGCGTGCAATTCCATATCCGTGGATTCCCTCTTCATGAAGTTTCACGATTGCGAGGACCGCATATTGAAGAATACCCCTTCTAATCTCGATTTTCCAGCTCTCTTCAAAGCTCGGCCCCTTTTCCAACTGACACAATCCTCACAAATGTTCGGCGCAGAGAATTCTCGAACATCTCTTTAAGTATGTTCATACTAGACAAGGTCTGCATCATGACGTCTACTTGGGCGTACTCTTCGTAGCTCGAGCCAAAGTGTAGAGGAGTATTCTCTAGGTTCTCTGATTAGTAGGTAGAAGAACGAAGCAACAAATCGAAGACATCCACTAAGGATTAGCATTACGAATACCGATAGATACTCACTTCCAATGGCAATCAAGATTAGCTGCCCAAAAATACCTGCTAATAATGAACCGAAGAGATAAACGATTCCAGTAAAAGTATTGTAAACAGCTAAATGAGACCCTCTCTCGTCTTCTGGTGAAATGTCGTAAATGTATGCAGTGATTGCATTCATCGAGGATGCAACACAGAAACCTGCCAATATATTTGCGACATAGATCATGTAGACATTGAGAGCAAACGCGTATAGGAGTGGTACTAGAAATAGAAGCCCTCTTCCTAGCAAAATCAAAGGCTTTCGTCCAACTCGGTCACTCAAACGTCCAAAAGGAATAGTGAAAATTACAATAGACAAAGTCATGACCGCTGATGCAATAGCTATCTCTAGTATCGTACTATTTAACCAGTCTCGTTGTACAACGATAAAATAAGGCCACGCCATTGACATTGCAAAGGAGAAGAACACTGCAACGAAGCTGAACCTTCGAAAATCTCCTGGTTGAGATAATAGGCGATGTATTGGTGGGAAACCTTTTCGGGTATTATTGGATTGTTTCTTTTCTTTGATTCCTAGGGTAAGAATAGAGGCTATGATTCCTACAATAGCAGTGAGATAGAATGGAATGTAGTATGCCTCACGCCATGCTTCAACTGATGGGAAAATCAAAGGGCCTAGACTACCAAATGCATTCCTCAGGATTGGAATGAGAGCGGGCATACCTGCAATAAACCCCGAAATCATCGTCGCAGCGAGAGCTGCGAAATTTGTTGCAAGTCCTAACTTTCCTAATTCATCTCCTCTATTTTCTTCATCCATCAATCCTCCTATCAAAGAGAGCCACGTCGGAATCTGAATACTGAATAGAATCGATTGGATTGCATAGAGAACTATCATATCCACTGGAGTAGCAGCCCATAGAAATAGGAATACAACAAAAAGACCAAGTGCAGTACCAAAAGCCACGAAAGCCTTCCTATGTCCAATCTTGTCAGATGTTGCACCCCAAAATGGTTGGAGTAGTGTCGGGGCGACATTTCCTACACTACGAAAAGCACCTAACTCTGCAAAATTCTTCACTCCATACAATGCGTTCTGCATGTCAACCAGATATGTTTGGAGAAAAGGTGAATGGAGACCTAGAGCAAACTGAGTGAGTGCTCCAACTAAATATGCACTTGCTGGTAGCTTCTGAGGTTGATAACTTTCAACCTCGGCGGATTCTTCATTGTCTGCCATTCTTAGACGGTTGCTCTTTGGCCTCCTATTAACTGTGATTCTTCTGTCATGAGCTGACCGTCACGGTTAATTACGGAGCTTTGTATATTCTCTTTGGTTGTGAGAGCTGGAATTGCTCGATGAATCTGTTTACAAGAAAAGGATAGATCGTGTGCAGAAGCACATTGAAAACTCTAGTGCTGATTTTGCCTTTCTCATTCCAGCTCCAAGTTTTCAATACTTGGCAGGGTTCCGATATCAAATGCAGGAGCGCCTTCTCGCACTTGTGATTCGAAAGGATGACGTGCCAACAATCGTTTCTCCTGCCTTCGAGGTGTCTGGACATTCTGCTCACACTTGGATTAAGGATTTTCTACCGTGGGCAGAGGATGAAAATCCATACACCAAAGTTACCGAATTGGTCGGTACGAATAAGGTTGTACTTCTTGATGACTCCATCCCTCTTGGTGTTTATTGGTCCCTTGAGAAAGCAATGGGAGGATTCAAGGACTCAGCTTCAATTACCCCCCTCATCGATCAGATGAGGATCTCAAAATCCGAAACTGAGATTGACTTGATGAAGAAGGCTGGGCACATCATAGATAAAGCTGTGTCGAAGGCATTTGTAGAAGCACAACTGGGTATGACTGAAGTAGATGTTAAACAGATTGTGCAATCAGAAATACGGCGTCAAGGTGCATCTCTCACCTTTGCTGCTGTGCAATTTGGTGAGAACAGTGCACTTCCCCACGCTGATGCTGGAAGTAGAGAACTCAAGAACTGTGATGTGATCCTTATGGATTGTGGTTGCTCTCTTGAAGGATATAATACTGATATGACACGTGTAGGTGTTGTTGGAGAACCAACCGAAGAGATTAGACAAGTCCATTCAACAGTACTACTAGCAGTAGAGACAGCAATAGAGAAGATCCGCGCTGGAATGGCATGTGGTGCTGGAGATGGTGTAGCGCGGCGAGTCATAGACGATGCTGGTTATGGTGAGTATTTCACTCATCGTCTAGGTCATGGAATTGGACTTGAGGTGCATGAACCCCCTTATGTTGTTCGAGGAAGTTCTGAAACTCTGCAAACAGGAATGTGCCATAGTATAGAACCAGGGATATATCTAGAGGGGAAGTTTGGCATTCGAATAGAAGATGTCGTGTGTATTCGAGAAGACGGTCCAGAACTCTTGACATTTACATCTCGAGATCTCATTCAGCTTGATCTGTAGACTTCTCTGTTTTGTCCTCGTCTTCGGGAGTTTGCCCTATGATTTCATCCATCTTTTTCCGATCTTCCTCAGAGAGATTCTGCATAGCTTCAGCTGATTGTCTGAGCATCTGATTCATAATTATTGTGTAGACGACTGGCAGTGAAGAAATTGTTTCAATCCGTTCATTGAACTCTTGTTCTGCTAAGCTTCGAGCTTCTTGGAGTGTTTCCTTGTTCACTTCGCCTTGACCTACACCAGGACAATCCTTTGAGCTAAGGATGAATTTCTCTCCTGTATATTCTAGCGGATAGGTTCTGCAGGAGATGGGCCGAGAATACCTGATTTCACAGGAATTTGCTCCTTCATTGTAGAAAATACAAGCAGTTGATTCCGAGTCAGTGTTGAGTGGTTTGCGTAGCATCTCGATACTAATCAAGTCCTCTTCAGATTTGGGTAATTTCAAAGTGAAGCCAGGAAGTATATTCCTTAAATATCCTAATTTTGTCCATCTAGCAATGTCTCCATGGGTGACATTGATGTTGGGTCTGATATGACAAGCTTTTGTATCGCACTTTTGCTCAAGACATTTGAATTTGAATTTCGCTTTCTCTGTCATGTCATCACCAAGAATTATGACTCATGTGAGTTTCTCTTTGACCTGTCTTTAACATTTTCGAAATGAACCTTCAATCAGATATACCGATGTCGAGAGGTTTTTATTCGCTTGCAGTGCGGTCAATACAACTCTCCAGAGTAGACTTTTGTCAGCCCTCGGAGTATTAAAAATGACTGAGTGGTATAGTAACGACGTTGATCACGTCTTAAAGTATCTGGATACTTCCATGGAAGGTATCTCGAGCACAGAGGCTGAAGCACGACTAGTCAAGTACGGTCCAAATGAGCTAGTGGAAACTGGCGGTATTAGCCCTCTACGTATGTTTCTCGGGCAGTTCAAGGACCCAATGGTCATTATCTTGATTATAGCTATTGGAATCTCCCTTGTAACAGCAATGCTTGACCCCAATCACGGGGCAAGTGGCATCATTGATGCTATAGTGATTTTTGCCATTGTCATCTTCAATTCCGTATTTGGATTTGTGCAGGAATACAAGTCAGAGAAGGCTCTTAAAGCTCTGAAAGAAATGGCCGCTCCGAAAGCCCGCGTAATGAGGGACGGTCTCTGGACAGTTATTGAGTCTCGAAATGTTGTGCCAGGAGATGTTATCGGCTTTGAAGCTGGAGACCGAGTTGCTGCTGATGGCCGCGTATCATATGCAGTTGGGTTCTCTGTTGACGAAGCTCCCCTTACAGGAGAATCATTTGCGGTTAGAAAAATGGTCGAGCCCATTCATCTACGAAGTCCTGTTGTTGGTGACATGAAGAACATGGTCTTCCAGGGCACTACTATTACTTCTGGCAAAGGCCACGCAGTTGTGACATCTACTGGAATGCAGACTCAGTTTGGAAAGATTGCTAAGATGGTCCAAGAAAGTGAGAAGGACATGACTCCTCTCCAGATTGATTTGGATGATCTCGGAAAGAAATTAGGAATTTTGATCATTGCACTCTGTATCATAGTCTTTGGTGCAGAAGTTATTCAGCAAGCAACAGCAAGCATTATGGAAGCTCTTTTGGCGGCGATAGCCCTCGCAGTATCTGCAATTCCCGAGGGTCTCCCAGCTGTCGTCACAATCACACTTGCAATTGGAGTCCAAAGGATGGTCCAAAGGAATGCGATTGTAAGAAGACTTCCGTCAGTTGAAACACTTGGTTCGACAACCATCATCTGCTCTGACAAAACCGGCACAATTACGAAGAACGAAATGACAGCGACAACAATGTTTGTCAATGGAATGACGGTTTCCGTGAGTGGCGTTGGTTATAATAATGCAGGGAAGTTCACTCGCGCGAGTGAGGAATTCCAAGCACTAAGTGATCCTCATGTTGAAAAACTTCTAGAGATTGGTCAACTCTGCTCTAATTCAGTCTTGCAACCTGATATTACAGGAAAAGCTGATTGGAGTGTTGTTGGTGATCCGACTGAAGGAGCGCTTCTTGTCTTAGCTGAGAAAGCTGGCAAGTCCTACGACGCAACCCTATCTGAGTATTCCGAAATTACAGAGATCTCGTTTGATTCTGCTAGGAAGCGGATGACCTCAATCAATGAGAATCTGAAAGGTGAAATGGTTGCCTGTTCTAAAGGTGCTCCTGAGGTTCTCTTGCCATTGTGTTCACGCATCTATGAAGGTGGACAGGTTCGACCTCTCACTGATAAAGAGCGAGACTCGATCGTACAGATAAATGCAGGACTAGCAGAGAATGCACTTAGAGTTCTTGCCTTTGCGTATAGACCCCTCGAAGGAGAGATTCCTGATTGGGAACCTGAGAGAGTTGAACGGAATCTCATATTCATTGGACTCATTGGAATGATTGATCCTCCGCGAGACGAAGTACGCGATGCAATGCGAATCTGCAAGATGGCTGGAATTCGTCCTATCATGATTACAGGTGACCATAAGCTCACTGCACGGGCAGTGGCTGTTGATGTTGGTCTCATCGATCGGGATGGTGAAGTCCTCAGTGGAGCTGACTTGGACAACTTGTCTCCTGGGGAATATGCTGAGGCAGTCATTCGGTGCAATGTATTCGCTCGTGTTTCTCCAGAACACAAACTCCAGATCGTCAGTGCACTCAAGGCACATAATGAAGTAGTGGCTATGACTGGAGATGGTGTGAATGACGCCCCTGCCATCAAGACTGCTGATGTAGGCATTTCAATGGGCATCAGAGGGTCGGATGTTACTAAGGAAGCCTCAGACGTTATTCTTACTGACGATAACTTTGCTACAATTGTATCTGCAGTGGAGAAAGGAAGGGAGATCTATTCCAATATACGGAAGTTCGTGCGGTTCTTACTGGCAGCGAACTTCGACGAAGTGTTTCTGATATTTACAGTGATCATGCTTGGGTTACCCCTTCCAATTACTGCAATACAGATTCTGTGGCTCAACCTCGCAACTGATGGTTTTCCAGCAATGGCTCTCGGAGTCGATCCACCAGAATCTGGAGTGATGGATAGACCGCCTCGAAAACCTGGAGCCAAGATGATGGATCGAGGAATGGCATCTTTTATCATAATCGCTGGATTCATAGCTTTCCTTGCTTCAATTACTGTGTTTATGTGGTCGTTGTGGGCATATGGTGGTTGGATTCCTGGTCTCACTGGGCCCGTCGTTGATTGGAGCATGGATGTATCACCAATTACCGGCCTCTCTTGGGAATATGTTCTCGCTCATGGAAGAACTGCTGTGTTTGCAAGTGTTGTGTGTTTCGAGCTTCTGTTTGTGTGGAACTGCCGTGATGAATACCATCCAGTGTGGAGAACTGAGATGAGAGAGTCAAAGATCCTGATGGGCGCAGTGGCATTGTCAGCTATATTGACAATCATGACAATTTACTTCCCGCCTATGGCTGCGCTATTTCAGACAGTCCCAATCAATGCGATTGACTGGGGTGTGATTATTCTGGTCTGTATTCCTGCACTGATAATCCCACCACACATCATCTTCGGGCATCATCGACAATCAAAGAAGGACTAGGATGGAAGACGAGTGTCTAACCAATTGTAGAGGTCTCCAAGAACCTGTTCTCTCTCTGGTTCTTCGTGAATCACATGATAAAGCCCTTCATAGAGTTTCCACGTCTTATCAGCTGAAACTACTTTATCAAAGAACTGCTTGCTAACCTCTGGCTTTACGAGCTTATCATCACCTGCTTGTTGGATGAGTACTGGCATCACAATTCTTGGTGCTGAATGGAAAGCGTCTTTCATTGCCCGGAGCGCTTCAATGCCAAAGCGTGGAGTAACCCTCTCAAATCGTAATGGGTCTTTTTCATGACGTTTAATGGTTTCAGGGTTCCGGGAAGCATTTGCATGATCGATGTCACTTGTGAAATAGCGCTTGACATTGAGAATGGAGAGAAAACTAGCAGCGATTCTCTTCCCGAAACCAATATCTACACTCTGACTTACAGCTGGACATTGCAAAATAAGACCGTCAACCGTTCGAGGATATCTGATAACATAACGGATTGCGTTGAGTCCCCCCAATGAGGAACCGAATAAGTAAGTGATTTTGTTCAGATATCGGTCCTTGACCTGCATCACAAGATTTTGGATATCTTCTATATACTCTTCAAAACTCATCACATGCCCTTTCAGTCCAGAATAGTGTCCAAACCCTCGCATATCTGGGATGAACGCAGCGATACCTCTTTCTGCTAGATACTCCCCTACATTGACAAAATCACCTGCATGGCTTCCTAGTCCATGAAGTAGAATCATGAGTGCTCTCGGCTTATCATCATCAGGACGGTAGACTGCCATGAACATCTGGGTGCCATCAAAACCAATGTACTTGCTCTCTTCATACTTCATATCAACCACAATCCAGACTTTACCCTAATCCGCTATTTATCTTCACGTGAAAACAATTGTGAGACTGACCCATTTGGGCCAGTCATAGATTATGAATTAGAATTTGTTTGGTTTGGGTGTTTCGCCAGAGTAGTCATAGAAACCCATGCCTGATTTACGGCCAACCCATCCTGCACGGACCATCTTCCTGAGGAGAGCAGATGCTCTGTACTTACTGTCTTTGAACTCCTCAACGAAGTAATCACTGATATACAGCAGTGTATCAAGACCCACGAAATCAGCAAGTGTCAGAGGGCCCATGGGCCAGTTGAGTCCCATCTTGATAGCAAGGTCCATATCTTCAACAGTAGCTACACCTTCTTGGATAGCGAAGATTGCCTCATTGATTGCTGGAACTAAGAGACGGTTCACAGCAAATCCTGGGGCTTCATTGACGAGAACAGTCTTCTTCCCTACCTTATGAGAAACTTCCACAATTACTTTCGTAGTGGCATCATCTGTTGCCTGACCTTTGATGATCTCAACAAGACCCATAACAGGCACAGGATTGAAGAAGTGCATGCCGATGAATTTCTCAGGTCTCTTTGTGACAGCAGCCATTTGAGTGATGCTAATGCTTGAAGTGTTTGAAGCAAGAATAGCATGCTCAGGTGCCGATTCATCAACCTCTCTCCAAGTGTCAAGTTTGAGATTGACAATCTCTGGGATTGCTTCGATGACTAGGTCTGCATCCTTCACAGCCTCTTTTATGTCAAGCACTCCAGTGATTCGTCCGAGAATGGTATCCAACTCTTCTTGTGTTATTCGTTCCTTCTTGAAACTACGTTCTAGATTCTTCTTAATCGTAGCCATACCTTTGTCCACAAACTTCTGATCGATGTCACGCATCAATACTTCATATCCCGCCTGAGCACAAACATGGGCGATTCCATTGCCCATCTGACCTGCGCCCAGTACTGCGATTTTCTTTATCTCCATAGTAAACAACTTCTGATAACTGATAGAATCTATGCTGGGCTCGTAATAGCTAGTAAATATGTTTGACTGTTCTGCTCGTGCTGAGAACATCACCGTTATTACTCAGATTTGGAATCTTGCTCCATTGTGGAGGTATTGAAGAGATGGATGAGTCATTCCATAATTATCTGAATAAATCCAGAAGCGTTCTTGCAGATACTGGCTTTCAGGTGACCATGAACACGACTGAGATGAATGTGTTTGTGACTACAATAAGTCCTACTACTCCGACTGGAACTCAACCAACTGGACCTGGTCTTCAGATCGACCCATTAATGTTGGCAATTCTCATACCACTTTCTGCAATTCTGGTGGTGGGTGCAGTAGTATTGTTTAAGCAAAGAGGGTTGACAACAGCTGCAAAAAACCTAGACAATCCTGGACACAGGTCAGAGAGTTGTCGCAAGTAATGTACTGAATTCTGTATGGGCTTATATTCATCCACAAAGACCATCTTCTGATGTTGGTCCACAGGGCATACAGATACGAACTAGATCCCCACAACCATCAGAGGACATCCCTTCACCGACATGCTGGAGTTGCACGTTTTGCATACAACTGGGGTCTTGACCAACGCATCCAGCTCTTCAAGACCAATCAGGGCAAGGCCCGCTTCACCGATGCCATGAGACAGCACAAACTCCTCAACTCCCTGAAGAAGACACAGTATCCCTGGATGTACGAGGTCTCCAAGTGCGCACCTCAAGAAGCCCTCAGGGACCTACACAGGGCATTCCAGAACCATCATCGCGGGAGGAAGAGAGGCAAGAGAGTGGGCTTTCCCCGGTTCAAGAGGAAGGGAGTGAGGGACAGTTTTCGACTCACCGGAACCATCAGGTTCGAGGGACGAAGGATACAGCTACCCCGTATCGGTAAGGTCAGGATCAAGGAGAAGCGAGATGTCTATTACAAGGGACGGATACTCTCAGCCACTGTGAGGAGGAGGGCAGACCGATGGTTCGTGTCGGTCACCGTGGAGGAGGAGCCCCCTGATCCACCACCTGTCAAGGGACAGGCAGTGGGAGTAGACCTTGGAGTCAAGACCCTGGCCACACTCTCTGACGGGACAATCTTTGCAAACCCACGGGCTCTGGGAAGACGACTGAGGAAGCTGAGACAGCTCTCAAAGAACCTGTCACGAAAGGAGAAGGGGAGCAAGAACCGCGAGAAGGCAAAGATGCGTCTGGCTAAGATGTACCTTCGAGTCTTCAACATCCGACAGGACACACTACACAAGGTGACGAGCTATCTTGCCAAGAGCCACAGTAAGATAGTGATCGAGGACCTGTGTGTGTCCGGGATGATGAAGAACAGAAGGCTGGCACGAGTCATAGCTGACGTTGGATTCTTCGAGTTCAGAAGACAGCTGGAGTACAAGTGTCGTTGGTACGGGTCTGAGTTCGTGGTTGCTGCGCGAACATTCCCTTCGTCAAAGCTGTGTTCACAGTGTGGACACAGGAAGAGGGAGTTATCCCTCTCAGAACGAGAGTATCATTGTGAACAGTGTGGACTGAAGATTGATAGGGATTTGAACGCCGCACTGAACCTGGTCGCCGCCAGTTGGTCGGAGACCGAAAACGCCTGCGGAGAGGATGTAAGACTCCTGACAGATTCTTTGAATCTGCAAAGAGCAGCCTCGTTGAAACAGGAACCGAACATCAATCAAGGACAACATTGATGTCCAGGATTGTCTAGGTTTCGGACAACGGTAATTGGTTCCTACACTTTGTATTATCTAAATACACAGCGATTGTGACTAGAATACTCAGCTGTGTTGACAAACTAGTAACATAATGTGACTCCCTTCTGTGACCATAACAAGTGGCTCCGCTATATATACCAAATATGAGCACTATTTCTTGTGAAATATCATGGCTCTAACTACTAACTCATCTTATTCATCATGCAAATCTTTGCTGAAGAACACGAAAGCTCGCAAAACAAGCACTGAGGCTTTGACTTACGCATATCTGACCACTATCAGGTGATTAATGTGCAGTCCTTTGAGAATTTGATCTACTGGATTTCGTCCACTCCAGAAGTGATTGATGACTGGTCACCTTGTGGTCACAGAAGTGGTCAAGAAGTCTCAGAAACAGCATATCATGTGACCACCCTATAGTAAGTTGTGAAACATTATGGCTCTATCAAAGAATCCTAACTGGTCTGCGAATAACAACAAGCGCGCACGTGACGCTCCACGCACATGGGCTCTAACCTATGCCTACACTTACCGGAGGTAAGAATCTTGGCAATTGCAAAGAAGAGCGAAAGGAAAGACTCCCGCAAGATCTCCACACGTGCAATCACTGATGCATATTTCAGGAGATAGACATCATGCAATTCGTATTTTGTTCCGAATTTGGTTTGAATTATCAACAAATTATGGGATTTAAGTACAATGAACAAAATAGTGCTGAGAGGAATATATTTATATCAAACCATAAATAAATAATGGTTTGACACACAAACTATATTAAGCTTTAAGTATTTGAAACGGTGTGGTGAAAGATGATGACGACTCTAAGAAATCCCTCAATCGATAAGCCCTGCTTGACAATTGAGAATAGATCGATCAGAGTCCAGTCTTTTGGCACAATCGAATCTGCCGGGAGTACGTTACCAAAATAGAGCAATGGTGCTTTCGCATGATAGTTAACCAAACAATTCTCCTATCTCCGCAGAGGCCTCCGTTGTGTGATCTAGGGGCCCCTGCATCCTATCACTCGAAACGGACCATGACACATCCAGAATGAGGAATCGTAAATGAGTAAACTGAAATCTTTCCTTGGTCTACCAGACGCAAATGAAAGGGTATTACGTCTGGCAAAGATAATGGGAATCCTCGGACCCCTTGCTAACGTAACCTACACGCTTTCTACCACGTTCTTTGTGATCTTTATAGCTGAAGCACTGGGTGGCGGACCTGGTATGTACCTCCAGGGTATGGGTCTCGTTGGTACTCTTGTTGTAGTCCAGATGTTAGTTCAAATATTGTTAGACTATCCGACAGGAGCAATCGGTGACTGGATAGGTCAAAGATACATTGTTGCATCTGCATCAGTTTCATACGCGGTTGCTTTCTTCATGGTGTCGTTAGTCACATCAGAAACTCCTCTCATTTACCTGGTCGTGGTGTATGCTATCCAGGGCTTCGCACAATCTCAGCAGAGCGGTGCTTGGGGTGCCTGGTTCGACAACAACTATAGAGTGGCCATGCCAGGGGATACTGATCGAAAACAGTACGGAGTATTCTGGGGAAGAATGGGCATGATGATGCAGATTTTTGCAACAGCATCTCTGATTCCAGGTGGAATTCTCGCTGTTGTGTTCTCTCGACCTTGGGTATTCCAGGTGCAAGGTTTTCTCGCTCTCATACTCTCAGTACTCGTATTCAAACTTGTCAGAGATTTCCCAGAGGTTGAGGAACAGCGCAAAGGTCGCCCTGAGATGGGTGAGTATGTTTCCATCTTGAAGGGTGGGGTCAGTTTCTTATTCAAGCATAGATTCGTAAGGAATATCGTAGTGGGTGGAATGCTAGCCACAAGTAGCATCATGGTTTGGGGCAATCTAATTCTGTTTCCAATGTATTTCCTCTACCTGATTACAGATGTGGCAGTTGCGAGCTTCAGAACAACCCTTTTCCTACCAAATGTGGTAGCTCAAGAGAGGTCTGGAGTGTGGAGTCGGAGGTTCGATCCCAAGAAGTGGATTCCACGATTTCGCTTCATGCAGACCTGTGGATTTGTTTTCTTCTGGGTGTTCGCACTGATAATGTGGATCCTTCCACCCGCACCCCCTAATGGGAATACTCTGATAATGTATTGGCCATTCACCACTGTTCAGATTTTGACTCTCCCATTGGAGAACCTCTTACCAATAGCCATTATCTTCATGACCTTTGTGGCAACGAGTTTCTTTGGTGGGTTCGCAGAGATTCTGACACAGAGGGTTTTACTAGATGTCATTCCGAACCGAATCAGGAACTCGATGTACTCACTATCTCCAACAATAGCCACCTTATTCGCAATTCCGCAGATAGCCATTTTCGGATGGATTGTGGCAATTCCTGGAATCGGATTTCCGCTAACACTGGCTCTTTGTGGTATTATATCACTGGTTGGAGTGATTCTCATCAGGAAGGGTTTCCAACATGAACCCCCCGAGATAGATGAAGAAACGTGGGCAAATGGTAACGGAACCACTGAACCTGATGAGATATCTGAAGAAGTCGTTGATGAAGAGTAATCATCAGTTGGCTGTTGACCAACACAGCCATTCCCCATTTCATTTGACAGCACAAAGTTAATACTCACTTTCGTTGATGGATTATTGGTGCATACAGTTGAGTGAAAGACCACAATTTCTGACCGTTTCTTATTCAGGTTCTGGTTTAGATACCATGAAACATGAGAGGAGGATGGTCCGCGAAAAAGATGTGAAATTCGACGGAGAAGATGGTTCGATGGAACTGACTGATGTCCGGATTGTCTGGTACAAAAAACCCAGCAGATGGGGAAGTGCCAAGAAGTTTGGAGCCCTTGCAGGTGCAGTCGCTGGAGCCGCCTTGCTTGAAGGAGCAGGACGGCAGATGGGTGGTGTCGGCCGCCACGTGACACGTTCGTTGGCAAGAGGAATCACATATGCTGCTGTTGGAACAGCGATTTCTTCATGGACTAGAGACTCCTACTACAACAAGGATGAGAATGGCAACACAGAGAGTATGGCGTTACCTGTCTTTGCAATCAGTCAGGTGACTCAAAGCGGCAACAAACTAATTGTTGAGCTGAAATCTGGTGGCGACATGCAATTCCACTTCAAACAGAAAAAAGTCATCCCTTCCATCATTGCCAATGTTTCGTCTGCTCAAAATGCAGGGAAGTGTCCCTATTGTGGTACAAACGCAGGAAATGTTCCCTCATGTCCTAATTGTGGTGGAGTCATCGAAGGTGGTACCGGTGGTGGTGCAGCGGCCAGTGGAGGCCGGGGTCAAGACGTGAAAATCCAGGTATCAGAGCATTCCGGTGGAGGAGGTTCTGATGCAGCAGGTTATTGTCATAACTGTGGCAAAGGATATCCTGCTGGAGCAAGATTCTGTGGTGGCTGCGGACAACCTACAAATTGAAAATCACAACACAGGCTTCCTCACTGGAAGCCTGAATTCTTCTTTTCGTTGATTATCGGAACAAATCATCTTTATGTTGTCGATTAATAGCTGAAGCTTTTTCCTCTCCCTCTGTATAATCATATCCTCTTACGATTACAACAGGAATGCTCTCATTAGCTTGCCCCATCAAGGGTTCAACTAGAGCTGTAATCTCATCAATCTGGCAAATTGTAGACCGCTTCAGAACTCGGCCGCGCAGATCTTTCTTGCCCCGATTATATTTGAATGCGTTAATGCCTGCACAACCAATTGCAACGTTGATAGACCCTTTCCTCCATGGTCTCCCCTGAGTATCTGATATAATGAGAGCTAATCTCAGACCTGTTGCTTTGGTCAAGTTATCCAAAATTGTGAGTGCTGATTGGTCCGGGTCAATCGGCAAGAGGACAAAATCGTCATTAGGTACGTTGGACTTATCGACACCACTGAAATTACACACAATCCCTGATTTCGTTTCTGTTATGAGGACTCCATCTTCTCTGACAATATCGATAGACTCTCTTAATGCGAGTTCAACATGAATTGGATCAAACCCATTCCTCTCCGCAATTTCTTTAGCATGAGCGGAAACAGTCACGCTAGATGGTTTCACCAACCGACCCTCCGATTTGGAAACAATCTTGGATGTAATTACTACGATGTTTCCATTTTCTAACTGGATGTTTTCCAGGATTAATTCAGCAAGATTGTCACCATCACGCACGATTGGAATGTTGGAAACTGCAATTGCCCGCACTGTTGTTGATCGCATAATGATACATCCACGGACTAGCTGAACCCACCGAAAAAGTTGTTCATTATAGAAAGACTTAGAACACGTGTTCAATAATCTAC
>VAPA010938371.1_pt1 | contig 20598 bp, 18 predicted proteins | sample 3395041 | NCBI WGS metagenome assembly VAPA01 (sample SAMN08290432, study PRJNA428436) | hydrothermal vent metagenome | isolation source: Deep-sea hydrothermal vent chimney | place: Indian Ocean: Southwest Indian Ridge | depth 1973 m m
CTTTCCCGCCATAATCCCCTCCTTTCAAAGAGAAAATTATAGCTTTCTTATAGGACATTTCTAAATTGCTGCTTTAGGACATTATCATTTTGCGGTAACATAAGGGCGGCCTCTGAGACATTTGACCCTTCCTTATAATGTTTATGACGGGGCGCCGTTACAAAATGTAACGGTTTTCCCAGGATCGCGTACAGCCGGTTTACAAGAAGCACGTAAAAACGCTAAAATTCAACTACCTGTTATTTCATGCATGATAAAATCAAAAAATTTGAACCTGTTGTTGACAAGAAATTCCTTATTGCCCTCTCAGGGTTTGTATGGAGCATTGTCGGCATACTGCTCTGTAATCTTGCCTTCGGCTGGCTGTTCATGGCAACTAACCAGATGGCCTTTCCGCTCGGTCTGGCCGGAACCTTACTGGCCCTGTTCATCCACCATTTTGGCTTTCTAAAACTTGCTGACCGCAATATTGACCGTATAATGTCAAAAGAAAAAAAGATCTGCTTGTTTGCTTTTCAGCCATGGAAAAGCTATCTGCTTATTTTAATAATGATAGTAATGGGGATAACCCTAAGACATTCTCCATTGCCAAAACCTTATCTTGCGATTATTTATATCGGTTTTGGCGGAGCCATGATTTTTTCAAGCATACGCTATTTCAGAGTCTTTGTTAAGCATTTCTCCATACGCTAAATCAGAGAAAAGATCAAAACTCAGGGGATTAAGTCTCTCTGCCCGCTTGTCACGTGTCCCAAGGCTTTACGAGTCTGCTACTATCTGTACCCTTCGGTGCTTCTCTACCGTCACCATAAGAAGAGAAAGTGCAGCCGGTGTAACTCCCGGAACCCTGCCAGCCTGTCCGAAATTCACAGGCCGTATTTCTTCGAGTTTTTCCGCAATCTCTCTTGAAATTCCGGGAATACCATTATATTTGAAATCTTCAGGTATTTTTTTCCCCTCAACCTTTTTAAATTTCTCCGCTAAATATGCCTGGCGCCGTATATAGCCTTTATACTTGGTCTGAATTTCCACCTGATCAGCCACTTCACGGGAAAGATCACCATGAGAGGGTAAATCCATATATCTGACTTCCGGCCTTTTAAGCAACCGGTACAATGTTGTGTCCTGTTTTATCTCAGCCGCCCCGAGTCTTCTTAATACAGGATTTACAGCTTCTGGCTTTATTTGAGTAGATTTAATTCTTCTGATCTCAGCATCGATCAGAATCTTTTTCTCCATAAGCAGGTCAAACTGTTTTCTGTTTATCAATCCCAGATTATAGCCCTTTTCCATCAGCCGCAGGTCAGCATTGTCCTGTCTTAGCAAAAGTCTGTATTCAGCCCTGGATGTAAACATCCTGTAAGGCTCTTTTGTCCCTTTTGTTACCAGATCGTCAATCAATACTCCTATATATGCTTCATGCCTGCCGAGTATAAACGGGGTTCTGTTTTTAATTCCGAGAACAGCATTAATCCCCGCAACAAGCCCCTGGGCCGCGGCCTCTTCATATCCGGATGTCCCGTTAATCTGGCCTGCAAGAAAAAGTCCCTGCACAGGTTTTGTCTCAAGCGTAGGCTTAAGCTGGGTGGGATAGACAAAATCATATTCTATAGCGTAACCGTATTTTGTGAGTCTGGCATTTTCAAGCCCGGATATAGTGTTTACAATCTTCTCCTGCACTTCTTCCGGAAGGCTTGTGGAAATACCATTAGCATAATATTCCTTTGCATCTATCCCCTCCGGTTCAAGAAATATCTGATGTCTTGTCTTCTCTTTGAACTTTACAACCTTATCCTCTATTGAAGGACAATATCTCGGCCCTACCCCTGTTATCTGACCGCTGTAAAGCGGAGAATGCTTAAGGTTGTCCGTGATGATTTTATGTGTCAGTTTATTTGTGTAGGTAATGTAGCACGGAAGCTGAGGGTTCTTTATCTTTTCGGTAAATAGAGACATGGCAGGAGGAGGGGCATCTCCTTCCTGAATATTCATAACTGAAAAATCTATCCCTTTTACATCAAGCCTTGGCGGTGTTCCTGTTTTAAGCCGTCCGATTTTAAGGCCGATATCGAGGAGACTCTTTGATAACCCTGTTGACGGCGGCTCTCCTGCCCTGCCCGCCGAAAAGTTCTTAAGCCCTATATGAATCAAGCCGTTCAGGAATGTTCCGGTTGCGATTATCACTGCTTCAGCCCTGTATATTTTTTCAGTCGTTTTTACCCCCTGAACGCTATCCCTGTTGATGAGAATTTCTTCAATACACTCCTGCTTTATATCCAGGCCGTCCTCGGCTTCAAGAGCTTCTCTCATATGCATTCTGTATAAAACACGGTCAGCCTGAACCCTTGTAGCCCATACAGCGGGGCCTTTGCTCTTATTAAGGATCTTAAACTGTATGCCTGCTCTGTCTGTAATCCTTGCCATCTCTCCTCCCAGAGCATCTATTTCTTTTACAAGATGGCTTTTGGCCAGCCCGCCGATTGCGGGGTTGCATGACATCTGACCGATTGTGTCAAGGTTCATTGTGAAAACAGCCACGCCAAGTCCCATCCTGGCACATGCAAGCGCTGCCTCACAGCCCGCATGTCCGGCGCCGATTACAATAATGTCATAATCAAAATTCTCTTTTTTCATATTCTTGTTTTTTCCCTACGAGTCATGACAGGTGTACGCTAAACATATTAAAATCCGAAATTAGAATATCGAAATCCGAAACAAATCCGAAGTTCTAATTTTCAAATGTTCAAAACACTCTGTCATAACGCTATACGTTTGCTCTATGCACTCAACTCTTTTGGTTATTTGAATTTTGGTTATTTGATATTGTTTCGTGCTTAGAAATTCGGATTTCGTATTTATCTTCTTTTTAATCTGTGTAAACCTGTGCTTCTTCGGGGGGTTTCCCTATTCTTAAATATTCCACCCCGCCTATTAAGTTGAGCAGGCACATCGATATAAAGACAAGCAGGGAAAGGCTCAATGCCTCTTCCGAAGTTAAGCCTACTTTTGAAAAAAGCAGAATAAAACCAGCCTCCCTGATACCGAGCCCTGCAAGGGTAACCGGGAGCGCCGAGGCCGCACTTATGATGGGTAAGAACATAAAAAAATAAATAATCGGGACATCAAAACCTATGGAAAGAGAAAGGACATAAGTACTTGAAATCCATATGCCCTGTACAATGAAACCTAATATAATTCCCTTGAAAATTATATCTTTTTTTCTCTTATATTCCATAAGCGGAATATAAAAATTATTCAGAAATTTTAGTCTGCCCCAGTTGACTTTCCACATGATAACACTGCCTGCCACGAAAGCGCCCAGAAAAATAAGAATAAACCATAGTATTTCGGTCTCTTTGATAAAAGGATACCCGGCTATCAATGCCAGAAACGCGATACCTCCCATCGCGCAGAGTCCCATATACCTATCCATAAAAACAGCCGCTATAGAGAGGCCGCCTTTGCCTATATGCCTGTATAAATAAAATGCCTTTACCGCGTCCCCTCCCACAATCCCGGGTAAAAATGTATTAAAAAAAGAACCTATAAAGTATAGAGAAACAAGTTTTGAATATTTAAGTCCCTGCGGTAAAAACAGAGACCACCGTTTTGTCGATACAAATACAGTGCACAGATAAAGAGAAAACCCTGCGATAAATAGAGGGATATCCGTCTGTTTCAGTGTCTGTATTACAGCATCTGTATCGATCCTGGAAAGGAAGAAATATAGAAGAACCGCACTTACAAGCAGCTTCAGGACAAAATTAAGAATCTTTTTCAACTTCAGGATCCCTTAAAACATAAATTGGTTTTTGCTGACTCTCATGATAAACTCTGACGAGCAGTTCTCCAAGAAGTCCCATTACTATAAGCTGAATTCCGACTATTATAAGGAGCACTCCAAGAAGCAGTAACGGCCTGCCGCCGATATCATGTCCTGATATCTTCTCAATAACAAGGTATATATTGATTGCAAACCCGCTGATTCCGAACAACAGGCCCGGCGGACCGAAAGCCTGAAGCGGTTTAGTAGAAAAACTCTGAAGAAATTTAACCGTAACTAAATCAAGAATCACCCTAACAGTCCTTGAAAATCCATATTTTGAACTTCCGTAACGTCTGGGGTGGTGGAGGGTCTCCACTTCGGTTATTTTTACTCCATACCAGCTTGCAACGGCCGGAATAAATCTATGCATTTCACCGTAAAGATTAATGTTCTTCACAACATCTGCCTTATATGCCTTAAGACTGCATCCATAGTCATGCAGTTTGACCCCGGTAACTCTGCTGATAAGCCAGTTGGCGACCATGGAAGGGAGTTTCCTGCTGAAGAAAGGATCTTTCCTGTCGCGCCTCCAGCCGCTGACAATATCATATTCTCCTATAAGGGAGAGAAGTTTTGGAATATCTTTCGGATCATTCTGAAGATCTCCGTCAATAGTCACTATAACGTCACCACCTGCATGATCAAACCCTGCGGCAAAAGCTGCTGTCTGACCGAAGTTGCGCCTAAAACTTAATATTCTTACCCTGTTATCATCTTTTGCGATCTGCTGAAGCCTCTCGAGAGTTGAATCGGAGCTTCCATCATTAATAAAGAGCAACTCATAATCTTTCCCGTATTTATCCATTACTGTCTTGAGCGCACCGTATAAGGGTTCTACATTTTCTTCTTCATTAAAAAGCGGAACTAATATTGAAACAAACAAGGCTCCTCCTTTAAAAATCAGCACAGATAGCAGTTGGCAGTTAAAGCGTCTTTTGTCTATTTCTATTTCCCAACTACTGACTACTAACTACATACTACTTTATAATTAATAACTTTCAAATTCCTTTTGTTTAAACCCTTTAAACCCGTAACACCTGAAAATTGAGAATTTCCTGAAAATTACGCCTTTTTCTTTAACACTGAATATCTCTTTCTCACATGAATCAAAAGCGCTTATAAGCTCCCTGGGGAATTTCCTGTCATCTATTCTAACAAAGATTGCGTCCTTACCCACAAAATTATTCAGTCCACCCCATATGTCATATTGATTCATTCTTCTGCCCTGGTTAATACAGTAGGTATACGGTTTATTCGGCATATAAAAAGCGAGCTCGCTTGAAATCTGATATCTCTTTGAAAAGATAAAGACAACCCTGTTCTCTGATAAAACCATTTCATTATAAACATCCTGTACTTTTATTCCCAGCTCATTCCAGCCCCTGAAACGTGATGTAGGGTCTTTTTTGAAATAGGAGCTGTATATCCCGGGATAATGCCCGGCCAGTGACAAAGAAAAAGCAAGAAGCATTGCAATGGCTAAAACGATCTTTGTCCCCTTTTTAATAACATCCTGTTTCAGGAAATAATCAGACGAAGCTATTATAGCGGTCACATATGCCGGAATAGCCCAGTTCCCCTGAACTTTTCCCTGAAAACTTTTTAGAATGAAGAAACCGAGAACCGGTGCCCAGAACCAGAACAAATAACGGGAAACGAGGGAGGACGTAAAGTCCCATTGGGACCACGTCCCTTTACGGGAAGGACGAGAGAGAAAGGCTTTTATCGCCCCGTATATAACAACAAAAAATAGCAGTGGTGTCATCAAGGCGATCTGTGAACCAAGAAAATTGAAAAAATATTTTAAAGATATCCTGAACCCGTCTGAAATGTGTGCCTGACCAGCAGTATGCCTTAATGTAACCCAGTCATGATTTATGTTCCAGATTATTACAGGACTAAAGACCAGCAGACTTAAAATAAATGCTATATAAGGTTCTTTCTTTCCAAGCCAGAACCGCTGTTCTTTAGCAAAAACAATAAACAGAAATGCGCTCAGGTAGAAAAAAACCATTGTATATTTTGTTAATAGACCAAGACCGACTGCAAGACCAAGCAAAAGCCAGTAAACACTGTTCACAGTTGACGGTTCACCGTTCATTGATGACGAACTTACGGCTTTCCAGAATAAGTAAAGCGAAAGGGTCCAGAAAAATAAGAACGGAGAATCAATCGTCATGGCCAAGCCATATATGGCAAAAAGCGGGGCAATCTGAAGCACCAGAGCTGCTGCACATGCTTTCTTAGGGTCGTTAAAAAGTTCTATTGCAAGCCTGTAAACAAAATACGTACTGAGGGCAAGGAATATCGGGGCAAAAAGCCTGACCCCAAAAACCGTATCCCCGGCCAGCCACGTACTGAATGCAATGAGATAGGCTATAACAGGCCCTTTGGAGTAATAACTTAAGTCAAGCCGCCGGGACCATTCCCAGTAGTGAGTCTCATCCGGACTGAGACCTATCGGACCTGTTAACAGGTAATAATAGCGAAAAAGAGTAAGTGCAAGAACGGATAAGACAAGTATGGTGGTATATGGTTTTTCTTTCACCCTTCCGGAAGACCATTTATAAAGAATCAGCACAACCCCTGCTGTTAAACCTCCCCAGAGAGCTCCGGCAAGAACATCAGACGGGTAATGAACTCCGACATATACCCTTGAGAAAGCGACAAGAAAGGCGATCAAAAACATGGGGAGCGCTGCTTTTCTGAAAAAATGGCTGAAAATCGCCGCTGCTGCAAAGGCATTAACCGCATGGTTCGAAGGAAATGAAAAAGACCCGCCGCAGCCTACAAGAAGCCGGTATGAATCACCCTCCAGAAGGCTCTGGCAGGGCCTGAGTCTTTCAAAAGCGTGCTTCAGTATGTTAGCGCTTCCATCGCCGATAGCAAGACCGGCTATGCAGAGGCCTAAAACAAACAGGGTTTTACGCCAGTCCTTAAAAACAAAAGGAAGAGCTGCGAGGCCGAAATATATATACGGCTTTTTCGTTATCAAAGGCATTATAAAATCAAAGACAGCATTCTGCAGTCCCTGATTTACAAGGAAAAACAAGGAGGTATCCATTGGGTAATTGTAAATGGAATACGATGTAAAGTAAACCCCGTTAGAAAAAATATTTAGAGTTTTCTAACGGGATAAAGTTAGCGGAAAAAACGGAAAAAGTTCAATTTATTTATCTTGCAGTAAACTAATCACCCCTGCTGATGCGGTAAAAAACATTAAAAAAAGGAGCTGCCTTAGAGACAGCTATTGATAATCCAAAACGGTGCCTGGCTTCATAAAAACAGGTGTGTCCCTGCTTTTATTCAAGTAGATATCCCCTATCCCTTCAAAAAAATCCGGATACCCGCTCCCTGCTTATTATTTGCTGAAACAAGCTTCGCGGGTATGACGATAATGGCGATTCCCTCGATACTTTTACAAAAGGCTTCATTGTTAATAATATTAAAATCTTCATTCCCATCCCAAACCCGCATTTATATTTAGCAGCTGATTCAACCGCTGATCCACAATCATATTTTTATTTGCCCTGCGCTGTCTGAGTTTCTCCTTCACCTGATCAAGCTCTGCCTCCATCTGCTTTAATTCATATTCCTTAATTGCCTCCCGTGTATCGAACTGTTCACCGACAACCTCCTCAAGCTGTTCCTTAATCTTCAACTTCTCTTTTTTATTCTTCACAGCTTGATATCCCCTGGCAAGCCCGTGTGTTTTATCTTCAAGTTTCTCCTGTCTGATTTCTAACTCATAAAGTTCAGGTTTTTCTTTCCGGAGCACCTTCAGCTCTTCTATGTGCCCCCAGATCTCTACGACTTCTCTTTCATATTGTCCGGGATCGGCAACTTTCAAATGCTTTATCTCCTTTAGGTGGCTGGGGTGGTATGTTTCAACGAATTCCATAACCGCTTTCTCTATCCCGGATTCTGTCGGCTGAGCCATGATGGGTAAAGGCAAACCCAGACCTATTATCAGAGATATAATAATTATCTTTACAATGTGTTTCATGATATCCTCCTACAAAGTTTTTGACGTTAACGACCTGGAAAATTTCTTTATGCGTTTTTTTAGCGCTGACATCTCTGCACCGACTGTCTGCATTGAGGAAAATGTTGAGGTTTTTTGTGTGACGACAACAGGGACTTGAGCTTCTTTCAGCAGTGCAATACGGGAAGACATTCCCTTGAGAGAATCGCCGAGTCCGTTTTCCCACACAAAATCAATCTTTGGTTTTGACGGCCTGGAAGGCAAAAGCAGGTCTGAGAAGTAAACAGCTCCTGCCACTAGAAAAATCATACAGGCCGCGGCAATTGCCCAATGCCGGGATTGTATCGAGAACAAAGATTCAACTAATGATTGTAATTTCAATTTAGAGGGAGCGGTATCTCTTTTCTGAGCCAGAATGTTCGAAATAATCTCTTGTGGAGGAACTTCTAAAGACAACTCCTGATAAATATCCAGTGTTTCCCGCAATAGCAATATTTCACTTTGGCAGGCGTGACATGTGCTGATATGTTCTTTTACAGCCTGCAATTCATCTGCAGGTAATTCTTTGTAGAGGAACAGGAGTAACGTATTCTTATCTGGATGACTGCTCATTTCATTTTCTCCTTTAAAAATGCCCTTATAGACAACACAGCTAAACGCATTTGACTGAGGACAGTGCTGAGTGGACGGTTGACCAACCCGGCAATCTCACGAAAAACCAATCCAGAATGCTGACGAAGAAGAAAGACTTCTCGCTGCTCAAGTGAGAGATATTGAAGTGCCTGTGTAATCATCTCTTTCAACTCCTTTTGCTCTAACAACCTATCAGGCAGAGGGATGGGATCTATTAAATCCTCATAATTGTTGGAAGCTAACTTCCAGCGCTTCTTTTTTCGGCCTCGGTCTACACAAAGATGATATGCAATCCCGAATAACCATGAACCAAATTTCCCCTGCTCTTTGTAAGATTTAATGTTTTCAAGGGCCCGCCTAAGCGTATCCTGAAAAACGTCCTCTGCGTCATCCCTGTCACCTACTATCCGCACAATAAAAGTAAACAGAGGTCTCTCATACCGCCGCAGCAATTGCTCAAATGCTTGGGGATTACCTCTCTGATATGACCGCAATAACCCGGCATCTGTGAGAGGCGATTCTTTATATCCCTGTTTTGTCATTGTACATATCTACTTTAATAAACGTTTGAACAGAAGATTTATTGAATGGATTGTATCTTGAAGCGATATCAGTTCTCAACCACTATCAGAGGATTCTCCCCGACAGTCAGGGTAACTGTTCCGTTGACTGAATTGATATCGAACTCACTGGTGAAAGTTCCTGATTCATTAACATCAATCATGTCAATTACATGGACTGAATCGGCATTTACACTAAAAGTCATATATTGATTGCCGCCTTCTGTCCATAATACAAAAACATGCCGGTTGTCTGCTTTAAGTTGATATTCATAGCCCCAGCGTTTTGCGTTCTCATCGGTCAGGGACATCTCTCCAAGTTGCTCTGCAACAGTTGAGTCTGTCTTTTCAGCAAGCAGCTTATATGCCCAATAGACATTTCTACGGGCATTGAAACCATCAACCGTGCCTTCCGGGACGGGCTCATTGTTCTGTTCTCCATCACCGACCAGTCCGATAGAGTTAAAGAAGCTGCCAGGTTCTCCCATGAAGGAAAAATTGTCCATCATCCGGCTCCAGAAAAACTTATCCAGTCCATTTGTGCGGGACCAGCAGACCCGTTTGACAAAAAAACGGGACTGTTCCTCAAGGGTTTGATATGGCCTTGGAGCAGGAGTGGCCGGCTAACCGGTATGCGTAGCATCTTCGCCTGTCCAGATTTCAACACCGCTCATGCCGTTTGCATCAAGGAAAGAGCGCGCTTCCACAAGGTGTGTCATCTTCCAGTCAGGGGCGTCTCCCCATTCGTGAAGATCAACTGCATCAATTTTTCCTTTTAAATCAAGAACAGTTGGTTTCCACCAATCGTCCAGCGAGCTTGCAGGCATATGAGAGATAAGAACGATCTTAGCATCAGGATCAGCAGCATGGGTGCCCTCTTCGATAAGTTCATAATACTGAACATATTCTGCCCGGGTACGTCCGCCCTCAGTCCAGTTCGGCCATTCATTCCCTGCCTGCCAGTACTTAACACACACAGGAGGATCTGCTGCTGCATCCTCTATCCCGTCACAATCATATCGTTCAACAACATCCTGAACAAAACCCTTAAACTCATCAGGAAAATCAAACGGGTCACGTTGACCGGCCTGCTGTCCGGTATCAAAACCCACAAGGGCATGAAGATTGTTTCCTTCTTTATAAATACTGATGAGTGTTTTATCGGTTTTACGCGTATCCCAGTCGTAATCATCGGGATTATTAATCTCCGGGTCAACAACGTCCCAGATCAGGAGGGTATTGCGGCGGGTAAAATGGGCATTAATGCTCTGCATATGACCGCTGACCCATGCAAGATACTCGTCATCTGCAAATCCCATCTGCTGCTGGAAGTATGGCGCCGGAGCATAGGCGCCGTGAACACCGAAGGATGAATCTTCATCCCCTGAAGCTGCCGGGCTGCCTTCACCTGAAGATGAACCACCACCACCTCCTCCACAGCTTAATATCACACTGAAGAGGAAAAGACAGAAGGTCCCTCTCCATCTGATTCTCTTAAGTTTCACTGTATCGCTTCCACAAACACAGGGTTTTCATCCAATGCTATTGTAATTTTTTCATTACTAACTCTGTCTATCTCAATCGCAAAAAAATCCGGATAGGCATTCTCGTTTAAGTATGCTCCGGAATCCGCATTTGGGACTGCGATGGTAATTAAGGCATCCCCTGTAAAATCAACATTAAAGGTAACTGTCTTGGAGTCTCCTTCATTATATCCTTGTTCATCAAAGTAATCCCACCAGGCAATATATACGGATTTATTGTCTTGACTGAATTTATATATATAAACATTGTCGAATTCCTGAACGGTTTGAATATTATCCCAGTCAGAACCTTCAAGTTTTTCAGTCATAAGTTTGTATGTATAATAAGATAATTTCTTTACCCCAAGCCCCATATCATCACTAAGCTCTCCATCATATATCAGGGCTGTATGGTCAAAATATCCATTGTCATGCTTAAAACCTTCCATTAATCCAAAGGCCGGAAAAATCTTCTTTACCCCGTAAGAAAGAGAATAGACAAACCGTTTTAAATAGTCCCCTGCCTGTTGTGTCTCTGTCTGATATGGCAGTTCAGTATGCGGCATATCTACCGGGTCACCAGAGTAAGAGCCCATTTCAGTTATCCAGACAGGGACATTTTTAAATCCATATTCATTGAGTTTTGACCTTATCAGGTTATATGCATCTTTACTTTTACGGTAATCACCTGAAGCAGTCCCGTACCAGTGAAAATCAAATATATCAACATACTGACCGTTCAAATCAGACAGCATTTGAGCATACACTGAAAAATTGTCTGAAAAATTATCGGGAAATCCGGTCGCCCCGCCGATTAAAACTTTGCAATCAGAACATGCCTCCTTAACAGCAAGATAAGTTATTCTTTGTAAATCTGCATATCCTGTTTTTAGTGCTACCTGAGGTTCATTGTCCACTTGCCAGTACTTTATCGGGTTTTGAAGGCCTGGCATATCATCAGTCCCATCTCCGTCATAGCGTTCAACCGCGGCTTTGACAAATAAACCGTATTTTGAATCGTCGACTAGGGATGTATGTGCCTGGTATTTCATAACCTGCATCATAACTTCGCGGTTGAGTGGCAATATTTGCAAGTATATTTATTCCGACTGGAACATTTCCATAAAGGTTGTCATACTCATCCCAAAAATAAGCAGGGGCATTGATATCCGGCTGCACCTTAAACCAAAAGACATAAAGGCTTGGCCTGTTCCATCTGACACCGATATTCTCGGCATCATAGTAGCCACTATTGGTGTAGCCGGGCTTAGCCGCTAATGCAGGATGAAAACCAAATGGAGAATCTTTATAATCCGAATCTGCTGAGCTGCCTCCACCAGAAGATGAATCACCACCGCCCCCGCTGCAGGATAACAATATGAAGAGGACAGAGGCGGCAGTTATTTTTCCAATAATGTTTTTAAACATATTCTTTTTTCACGCGACAAAATCTGCCGGATGCCTGTGGACATCTTAATCTAAAACTACACTATTTCCCATTAATCCATATCGGCACGATGTTTCATCGCCTCGGCCAGCATTCTTTTTGTTCTATGCTTGAACTTCTGCTGAAACAATACAAATTTTGCCTCTTGCTGAACTGTAAGAATATTCTTAAGTTCTGCCCTCTCCTCCTGATTAATCTCTTGCATTACCTCATGATGACGTTCAAGGCGATTCAGAATTCTTTTCATTCTGTCATACGATCCATCATTCAGTGCTTCTTCGAGTTTACTTCTATCTTCTCTTATGTCTTTGTGTATCCCTGTCCTTTTTCTGTCGTATTCATGAAGTATGGGAAATAACCTGGATGCGGTCTCTTTATCCAGGTCAAGTGCTTTTGTAAGCTCCCATACCCGCATTACCTCTACTTTTCTTCTTATGCCCTTTCCCCCTGGTAGTTCGCCGGGCGGTTGACATAAACCCTCTCCGGCAATTCCCGCTGTCAGAACCAGCAGAAAGAATACAAATAAAACTTTTCTCATGGACCCCTCCTGAAATAATATTATTATTTCTGATTACACAGATTCAGAATCTGTGTAATCAGTTTCATTTAATTAGACAAACAGAAAAAGAAAAGGTTTACCCCATTAGAAAAAAGTTCTGATGAGGTCCATACGTTTTAAAAAACCTTTAATTTACTTCTAAGGAAAAACATCAGACGTGATAAAGAAAAGGCGGGCTTAAATATATTTTCTAACAACCTCATACAGTTCTTCCGGCGTCATTACGCCTCCGCCGGGCCTGCCGTAGAAATCTACCCCGGTTTTCCCATTGACAGCGAGCCTCACATCTTCTACCATTTGTCCCATATTCATTTCTATTGTGAGGAAATGTTTTTTGCCTGAACAGAGCCTGGCAAACTCCTTTTCCGGAAAAGGAAAAAGCGTAACCGGCCTTAACAATCCTACTTTATGGCCTTCTTTCCTTAACTGTCTCACTGCAGAGGAAACGATCCGCGCTGTAATGCCATATGCCGCAACGATCAGTTCAGCCCCGTTTGTAAACAGGGAATCACACATTGTTTCTCTTTTTTTCATCCTGTCGTATTTTTTCTTCAGCTTCCAGTTCTTCTCTTCCAGCTCCCCTTCTCCCATCCAGAGTGATTTAATAACATTCGGCTTTCTGCCCGCACACCCTGTAAGAACCCACTTCTTAGGGGGCAGTTTAGGCCGTTTATAAGGAGTCTGAACCAGAGGCTCCATTATCTGCCCCAGAATTCCGTCACTGAGTATCATTACAGGATTTCTATACTCGTCTGCTTTATCAAAAGCCTTCATTGTAAGGTCCCACAATTCCTGCAGATCCCACGGTGAATATACAAGCAGTCTGTAATCTCCGTGTCCTCCTCCCTTAACCGACTGGAAGTAATCAGCCTGGCTTCCGGAAATATTGCCAAGTCCCGGCCCTCCCCTCTGTATATTTGCTATTACAGCAGGGAGTTCCGCCCCCGCCAGGTATGATATCCCCTCCTGTTTAAGACTTATACCGGGACTGCTTGAAGTTGTCATCGCCCGTGCGCCGGTCGCGGATGCACCGAACACCATATTGATCGCGGCAAGTTCGCTTTCCGACTGTATAAAGACACCACCGGCCTCAGGCATGCGCCAGGACATATATTCAGGCACTTCATTTTGAGGCGTTATAGGATATCCGGCATAAAAAAGACATCCCGCTCTGATAGCGGCTTCAGCCAGGGCTTCATTGCCCTTCATAAGGATTTGTTTTGACTTCTTTGTTTTCATTATTTTTTTGTTTTTATCCCGGGCTTTGTCAGGGATTGTTTTTTATTCTCTCTCCACACATGAATAGCAATATCAGGACAGATAACAGCACAGAATCCGCAGCCGCTGCAATCCTTAATTTTAACTGGAACCGCAGTGTGATGACCCATAACATTGAAATTTTTATCAAATCCTATTACCCCGCTGGCACAAGCCGTCACACAGTAACCGCAGCCCTTGCATAACACCTTATCTATAACAATTTTACCTTTCATAATATTAAAACAGGGTTCAAGGGGCAAAGGAGTCAAGTATTATAGTGATGGAATTGATATTGACAAATTTTGTTTTCACTCGAACCCCTGAATCCTTGAATCCCTGGACCCTCTTCTTTTTGCTTTAAGCATTTCTTCCGCATGTTTTTTTGATACTTCCGAACCGTCACCGCTCAACATCCGCGCTATCTCAGCTGTCCTTTCATCTTTTTCTATTTTTCTTATTTCAACCGTTGTCCTTCTGCCCTTAATTTTTTTTTCGATCTTCAGATGCCTGTCAGCATATGACGCTATCTGCGGCAGATGAGTTATACATATTACCTGATGCCCTGATGAAAGCCTGCTCAGGTTTTTTCCGACTGTTTCAGCTGCTCTGCCGCCGATACCCGCATCTATCTCATCAAAAACAAGGACCGGGATCATGTCTTCTTCTGCAAGGATACCCTTTAGTGCCAGCATAACTCTTGATAGCTCCCCGCCGGAAGCTATCCTTGACAGAGGTTTAAGCTTCTCCCCGATATTCGGAGATATAAGATATTCTGCCCTGTCAATACCAGTTGCATGTAAACTGAATCCGTCTGTTGTATCGTCCCCTGTTTCACTGGTTATTTGAATGGAAAACTTTGTGTCAGGCATGGAAAGCTCCGAGAGCGATTTCATAATCTGTTTTTCTATTTTCCGGGAGACCGCCTTTCTCCCGGTCGAAAGACGCCGGGCTTTCTCAGTTACTTTTTCCCTGAGTTTATTTAGTTCTGTCTTTAGGGCCTCCAATGTTTCTTCAGAATGCTGAAGACTATCAAGCTCTTCTTCGGCCTTTTCCTTATAATCAATGACTTCCCCAATACTGCCGCCGTATTTCCTGGTCAGGTTTTTTATAAGAACGAGTCTTTCCTGGATCTCTCCGAGCCGGGCAGGGTCAAAATCGAGGCTGTCTTTATAATCCCTGAGGAAATACGCTGTTTCTTCAAGCAGGGGAAGCGCCTCTTCCACCGACTTAACAGCATCACCTGACCTGACATCAATACCGTATATTTCCTTTAGAGTGCTGAGGATGCTTGAAAGACTCTCTATACAGGCTTTGTCCGAAGAATAGAGGGATTCATAAGCCTGATTTGCAAGCTCTGCCAGACGGCCCGCACTGCCCAGAATCTTCTCCTCATCAGACAGTTCTTCCTCTTCATTGATTTTTAAATCAGCAGCATTAATTTCATCGAACTGAAACCTGAGCATTTCAAGCCTTTGAGCCCTCTCCTTATCTTTTTCAATAAGCATACTGATCTGTTTTTTTAATGCTGTCTGCGATTTATAGAGGGCCGTGACATCTTTTCTTTCAGCAAGAAGCTTCCCGTAAATATCTATAAGATCAAGCTGTTTATCAGGCATAAGCAGCGATTGATGTTCATATTGTCCATGAATATCTATAAGATCCTCACTTGCCTCTGAGAGTGTCTGAACATTTACCATCGAATCATTTATATATGCCCTGCTTTTACCCTGTGAAGAAATAATCCTCTTCATAATGATACCATCATCAATATTAATGCCTATATCCTTTAAAAGCCCATGAGCTGAGGGATTTAACAGTTTCTGAGGAATATCGAAAAACGCCTCGATCACGGCCTCTTTTTCACCGCTTCTTACAAGCTCGCTCGAGGCCCTTTCTCCGAGGGCAAGAGAGAAAGCGCTTATTATAATTGATTTGCCCGCACCTGTTTCACCTGTCAGTATATTAAGCCCGCGGTCAAATTCCAGGCTTACATCATCAATTATTGCAAGGTTTTTAATGCGGATTTCCCGTAGCATATTTATTTTAATGAAGTAGAGAGCAGTCCCGAAAAGTCGGGATCTCCGCTTCGCTAAGACAAGTAGGAAGTATAAAGATTTTTTCCCGTTACTCTCTACTTTTTAAAAGAGCTGTTATCATCCGCCATAAGAATGGAGTCCGGAGAGCACAAGATTAACACCGAGATACGTAAAGATCACAGCGATAAACCCTGTAACTGAAAGTATCGCCACCCTTTTTCCCCTCCAGCCTGATACAAACCGCGCATGCAGATAAAGCGCGTAGACAAACCATGTGATAAGTGACCATGTCTCTTTAGGATCCCAGCTCCAGTATCTACCCCACGCGCTGTTAGCCCATATGGCGCCCATTAATAAACCGCCAATCGTAAATAAGGGGAAACCTATCGCTATGCTTTTGTAGGTAATATCATCAAGCATATTGGAAGTTATGGAAAGGCCCGTAAGTACTTTTTTAAGTCCAAGCCCGAACCGCCATATAACAAAAATAAATGCTATTGAGGCTACCCAGCTTACAGCAATAACGCCTCCGGATGCGCTTCTGAAAGTGGCTTTAAGTAAATAGCCCTGCAGCAATTGCTGCCGCTGAATAACTGTCAGGCTGAAAAAGTCTATGCCCATGGCGATAAGGACAACAAGAAAAACACCGACAATACTGGTCCAGAATATATATGACTTTTCGTTTCTCGATTCAGTTACCATAACCAGATACGCTATTGCCGCGCCAAAAGAAACAGCGAATGCAGCATATCCGAGAAAGCTCAAAAACACATGGAAAAGCAGCCAGTTTGACTGAAGCGCCGGCACTAAAGGCTGAATAACCTTTGATGTGCCGGATACATCTATAAAAGCCAGCGCCAGCGCGGCTACCGGCAGGACAAATGCGCCGAGAGCACGGTTTTTATACTTAAACTCTATTATAAGATGGGTCAATATAGTGGCCCACACAAAAAACACAAGAGACTCATACAGATTCCTCAGAGGTGCGCTTCTTAAAAGTGATTCCATTACTGATGATAATGGCCTTGCCGTCACCCAGAAGTCATAGGAATCCACCCACCTTATAAGAAAGGCTGTACTCTGAGTAAGAAAACCGAGTACAGTCACAACTGTAGCGGTTACACCGATACTATTTTTTTTGGAAACCAGGTAGCTGATATAAAGCACCATGGCTAAAAAATAAAACAGATTTGATGTGCCAAAAAAGGCTGAACTACTCATTTTCCACTCCTTTATGTTTTTTATAGGTTCATTATACCTGATAATACCGGCCAGATAGCTATTTACAAACCGGATATCATTTCTTTACAGAATTTTTTTCCTCTATCATACGGGAAACTTTTGACACTAAATGTTCCATCTCTCTTTCCATTGAAAGTCTGTTTTTATTCGCCGTGCCCCCGAAAGAGATCTTAACCAGACCCTTGTCCCTGGCAGACTGTGGAGAAATGTCTACCCATATTTTTTTATGGTTCATAAAAAAGGCCGCGTATAGACCAAGTGTCATAATAATACTGGCCAGATAAATGAGCCAGACTCCGGGATCCTTTGAAACCTGAAGTCCTGTGAACTCCACCCCCCAGTAGTCAACAAACTTAATCTGGCTTCCGTCCGGCAATGTTCCTGTTTCAGGATAACGCCTGAGTATCCAGCCGGTAAAATTTTCCTTTCCCGGCACTTCAAAGTCAATCGCAACAGCAGGGTTTGACATATTGTCCGAATAAGTAGTTAAAACGCCGGTCTTAGGGTCCCTGCCGATTGCGGGGGAAAAATCCACTATAGTCCCCTTAATCCTGGAACCGGGAATCTCAAAACTCTCACCCATAATAAGACGGAGCTCTCTTGCCTGTCCTCCGTCCGGAATCACATTAAAGACAAACTCGCCGACTGCACCGGGAACCATACCGAAACTTGATTGATAAAAAGTTATTCCCTTGTATTTAAGCGGGCTGTTAACCTCGATTACCTTAGTAAGTACCTCCCGGCCATCTTCAATTACTACAAGCTCACTCTTAAACTCCTGCGGAGTGTCTGTCCCATAATAATAATCTGTGTCATACCAGTTGCATTTGATCGTAAAATCCAGCGGGATAGGCTCCCCGCCTTCCCATGTACTTATAAAACTTGTAGTTCTGCCTTCAGGAAGATTTATAAACCCTTCATATCCGAACAGGACGCCGATTATAGCACCGATAAATATCATCAGAATACTAAGGTGTACAAAATATACTCCAAAACGGGTGTATGCCCATTTCTGTGTATACAGTTGAACCGATCCTTCAATGGTTTCCCCTAAAACACGATATCTAGACGCTGATAAGCTGTTTGTAACAACGTCCTGGGCAGTCTTTACATCTGTTTTAATATTTAATTCTTTTTTTATAGGGAGTTTTTTAATCGCCTCTTCGCCCAAAGGCCTTATAGGCGCGTTAATCAAACGGAGTGTCTTGGGGAACCTCTCAAGCGAACATATAATAAGATTGACACAGAACAGTACGAGCAGGCCTATAAACCACCATGAGCGGTACATATCCATAAAGCCGAGGTTTGCAAATAAGTTATAAACCGTAGGGGCTGTTTCATCACCAAAAAATTTGGCAAGAAGCTTTATGTTTTTAGCCTGATCCGCTCTCTGCTCTACTATAGTCCCTACAATTGAAGTCAGTGCGAGCAAAATAAGTAGAATAACCGCGAGCTTAACCGAAGCAAACAAATTCCATATTTTGTCAAAAATGCCTGTATTTTCTTTGTTTTTCAAGAAATCTTCTCCACGCAGCAATTTTTAATATAATATTAAATTACCATGAAGTCAATATTATAGTCCATCCATCAGCCCGTATTTCATATATAAAAAACACATACTATTGAAAATCAGCTTAAGGGAAAAATCAAAAAACCTTAAGGCACGATTTACTTTCTCTTAATATTCACATATGATTATGAAGAATTTATGAACATAATTGAGGCATTTTTAGTTAAACTACCCTTTATGAAAATTCTGGCGCTTGAAACAGCCACCATGGCCGGCAGTATCGCTGTGCTTGACGATAATAAAGGGCTTATCGGAGAAGTCAGGATCAATATTAATGTTGCATATGCGGAAAGACTTATGCCCTCTGTTGACTGGCTTTTAAATGCTTCCCGCCTCACAATACAGGACATTGACGTTTTCGCCGTATCTATCGGGCCGGGTTCTTTTACAGGGCTAAGAATAGGACTAAGCACTTTAAAAGGTTTTGCCTACGCTACAAACAGGCCAGTTGTGTCAGTGCCTACTCTTGATGCCTTTGCAAGGGCCCTGCCTTCCGGTTCTAATTTCATATGCCCGATGATCGATGCCAGAAAAAATGAAGTCTACACAGGCCTGTATAAATGGGAGGATGGCTTATTAAGGAAGATTATCCCTGAGATAGCGGTAAATCCACTCTATTTTCTAAATGGCCTGAAGGAATTCTACGCATCAAAAAAAGATAAGGGACACACCATGTTTATGGGAGAGGGAGCAAAGATCTACAAGGATCTTATTAATGATATTTTTAAACCCGATGTCTTTTTTGCGCCTGTATCCAGCATGTTCCCTGCAGCAGCGAGCGTGGCAGAAATCGCTATTGAAAAAGCAAAAAGCGGAATGTTCACAGATCCTGTAACTCTCACCCCGTTTTATTTAAGACAATCAGAGGCAGAAGTGCATTGGAAGGTTTAATAATCAAAAAAATGTCGCTTAAGGACCTGCGGGAGGTTAATGAAATAGAAATTCAGTGCTTTTCCACCCCATGGCCGATCAGCTCTTTTAAATATGAACTGAAACACAAACACTCGATTCTTAAAGTCGGGGTTTTAAGCGGTAAAATTATAGGTTATATATGTGTCAGGACTATACTTGATGAAACGCAAATATTAAATCTTGCTGTCCTGCCTTTATTCAGAAGAAGGGGGATCGGCACTATGCTACTCAGGGATGTGCTTAAAGAATTAAGCATGTCTCAGCTGGATAAAAAGCATTTAACGCTTGAAGTAAGAGAATCAAACAGAGCCGCCATAGAACTGTACGAAAAATTTAATTTTAAATTAAAGGGCAAAAGAATTGGTTACTACAGTAAGCCGCCCGAAAACGCGGTTATAATGGGATTTGAGCCTGGAGAAAACAACACTATAAGTAAACCCCGTTAGAAGAAATTATTTACTGTTTTCTAATGGGGTAACCCTCCCCGTGATAAATCACGGGGCTTCCATGTGAAGGCGAAGCTTCGCTGAAGCCGGATAAGCCCGCCTTCGTCCTGTTTTGCAGAACTTCGGCGAGGCTCGTCCTGCCATTCATTCCCCCCCCTTCTTGCTTTCGCAAGAAAGCAGGGGGGCTTTCTGGCAAAGGCGAGTAAAGACCGCGATGTAAACTGCAGACTGTTTCAAATGTTTCTGCTTATTTCTCAATAATCAATCACTTTAAACCCATTGCAAAATTTAATTTAATATCATATGATTTGTATAAAGCGACAGGTAATACGCAGTAAATTTTAAACTTATACAAATAATACAATGTCTAGTGCAAAAATTCTCTTTGTTGAAGATAGCGAAACCCAGGCAAAGGTTATAAGGACTTTCCTTGAACAGCACGGGTATGAAGTTATCTGGGCTAAAGACGGTGCATCTGCTATAAATGCCGCCAAAACACAGCCTCTGGATATCATACTGCTTGACCTTGTTTTACCGGATATAAACGGCCATGAGGTCTGCCGCTGGCTAAAACTCAATCAAAGCACCAAAGGGATACC
>VAPA010188878.1_pt1 | contig 20561 bp, 18 predicted proteins | sample 3395041 | NCBI WGS metagenome assembly VAPA01 (sample SAMN08290432, study PRJNA428436) | hydrothermal vent metagenome | isolation source: Deep-sea hydrothermal vent chimney | place: Indian Ocean: Southwest Indian Ridge | depth 1973 m m
GATACATCGTTAGTGGATCCTGGGAATTACCTTGTTGAGGTCAATGCAGTACGACCTTTCTATGATAATGCCTCTTGTACATTTGAAATTCAAACCACTATCGTGCATGAAACGACATTGACACCTGATATAATTCCCTCATTACTCTATCGAAATCGTTCCTACAGTTTCATTTTCTGGTATTCTTTTTTGGACAACACCACTGGAGTCGATTCAGCTGGGCTAACGCCTACTGGAGATGGATTTGACTGGATAACTTACACTGAACTTGAAGACGGCACGTACAACATTACAATCACACCTCAAGATTATGGAATCTACAACATCCAACTTGTGTTTAGTAAGATAGGCTATCAGAGTCAGAATTTTGTCCTCTCAATTCAGGTAAATAAAATACCGCTCAAAATAGAATTATTGACAGAGATTGTATTGAGTCTCTCGGATTCAACAGCAATTTCAATCAATCTGACGGAAAAAGACACTGGGTGGAGTGTCACTGGTGCTATGATGACCTGGATACTTGATGGACCCGCCAGAAGTAGGAGCGGGCAGATGGTTGAAACGGAAGGAATCTATATCGCCCTAATTGAACCACTCTGGGCTGAAGGAAACTACAGGCTCAGATTCACAGTTCAAAAGGAAAACTATGAACTGGAAGAGGAGGTCTACATTCAGGAATTTGTCCAATGGAGTATTGCACAGATTCTCGTAGCTGTTGTACCCCCATTCTCTTTGGTGAGCACCGCCTTGATTTTAGTGGTTTTAGTGCAAATTAGTTACTCAAAGAAAAAACATAGAAAACAACTAGAAGCCCTTTCTATCAAGAGTCGTTTTGAGGATGCAAACAACATCATAGGAGTAATAATTCTGCATAGAATGAGTGGTCTCCCCGTATATTCTCGAATACTCAAAGGTGGCTTCGACGACGCTGTGGTTTCAGGTTTCATATCTGCAATTACACAATTCAGGTCGGAGTTTGCGATGGCTGATAAACAGACATTTTGGGAAATCATCCCTATGTCAGATATTATTCGTGTTGTGTCTACTAGACACTTGATGTGTGCATTAATCACTGTTTCCTCATCCTCCACGAATCAGGAGGAAAATATGATAGCATTTGCTCGAGCTGTGGGCTTCTCATCCGATGACACCCTAGCTGATGTGCAGTTGAAAATAATTAGCAAGGAAACTAAGCAGACATTTGATGCATACTTCGATGAATTCTTGGATGGGCATCTAACAATGAAGTATAAACGATGCGAGATTGAGGGATTACCAAGAAAGTTCAAGCGTTTCGAAAGAACGCTATTTACAGTCGAACCTGGAAAAAGTTGGAAGTTGAGCGAACTCATTAGAGAGTTGATGTTATCCAGAATAGAGGAAGGAAATGCGTATCATTTGCTATTAGAGGCAATTGATAAGAAACTCATTGTTCCATGTGGTCTGGAGACCGACATATCTGATCTTTAGATCATCGGCAGCGAATCTCGCATGCCATATGACATTCTATTACTCTTATTGTTTCCAGTGTCAGAATTAAAGAGAAAACGTCCCCCACCGAATATTTACTACATGAAGCCTCACCTCAGGAGTCTAGTCCGTTTCGAATATTGAGTAAGGTCCTAGCAACTCTATCAGCCATTCAGAGAGAACTTTGTTTTGCGTGAGTACGCCCATAAACAACAACCTGCCACTGACCCACCTCACGGAAGAACCGCCGCACAAAGCCCTTGGAACGAACAATCTCTTCAACTACCTCTGTTGGGTGGATGAAAGTTCGAAACGGACTTCGTTGAATTCGAAAGTAGAGATTCTCAAGGGCACAGAGAATTTTTGTCCACCATGTGTTTCGGGGATACACTACGCCGTATATTCTGCCCGCTCGTTCTGAGGAGAAACCAACAAGAGCACTCACATCGTGGTAGCAACAGATGACACGATCCAATGTGACAATATCGCGCTGCGGGATGTCCTTAGCAAGATCAACGAAGTTGCCATGCAGATGACTTATACTATCGGCATGTCCCTGACGATTCGCTTCTTCTTTTGCTGCTTTGACATATGCCAATGAGGCTTCCACATTGAAGCAACTGCTCACACCCGCATTTAGCAGTTCATGTTGAATGGTCCCCACTCCACCTCCAATGTCTAGGTGTGTCATTCCGGAGATGCCTTCTGCTTTGATTGCGTCAATCAACATCCTCGTGTTCTTGGATGGACCTGCTTTCCAGTATTTTTTCATTTCCTTAGCTGCATTCTTCTGATCGAACTTAGACTCGATACCCTCACATTGACAGCACTTCATCCTAATTTCTCCTCACGACTGGATCGAAATAGGTAGCTAATGACTACTGCTTCGAAACAATGACCTCTGGTGTAACAGCTTCAGTGAGGCAGTAATAGGCGGGACATCTCTCCAACGTTATTTGACGAATTCTGTCAATCTCTTCATCGCTAGCTTCAGTCTTGGTTTCTATGTTCAAGGTCATTGCTTTCACGATTGGATTCTCGGAAAGACCAAAACTCCTTGACATGTCCAACTGACTTTCGATGGAGACTGTCAGCTCCTCAAGTACAACGCCCTCTTTTCCGGCCCATTTTGCGAAAGTAGCCGCAAAGCATGACGCAACCCCGAACATGCAATACTGTATCGGGTTTACAGATGTGCCTCCTCCACCCAAGAAGGATGGTTCGTCAGTGTAGAGAATCACCCTCCCATTCTCATACTTGAGTTCGGACTCAAATTGTGGGCCTTTTTCTCCCAATCGCCATTTGCCTTCAACTTTCAGTGTCTTCAGAGCTGCGCTAGGATCCTTATCAGCTTCTGCTACTGTATCATCAAACGCTTTCATGTCGACTTTATTAATTTCCATCTCTATGACTCCTTTCGTTTCGATTCTTACAATCATCTTTCCCATGCCAGTTCTGGCAATAGGAATGGTTACAGTTTCTACTTTTCTATATTAAGTTGGTTAAAGATTGTGTTCTTCATTGGAGAGAAAAAAAGACTTGGAGAAGAATTGAGAATGAACTCGGGTTCGAGATTTTCCTACCCGTGATCATTCAGCAATCTGATCAAACCAGATATAGATGGAATCAAAAGCTTGGTTGATAAAGTAACATCTTGACATGTACCCCTACATAACGAAGGTCGACTCGCACCAGTATTTATATCACTAATCCTGACAAGTGTTGACCATCAACCCACATGTTATACCTTGGGTAGCAGGTATCCAAATGGTAACTTCATGATTCTACTAGAAGTTTCTCTCCGGATACTGACTGCTTCCGATGGAGGTTTATGAATGTCAAATGATGAAGTGCTTCAGGTAATGCAGGAGATCCTTGGCGATTCCAGAGTTCTCACTCTTGCTACTGCTTATGATGGACAACCTTGGGCTACGACTATGTTCTTTGCGTTGGAAGGGATGAATCTCTACTGCATAGTTGAAGATCGTGGCGAAGGCATGACGAATTTGAAGAAGAACTCGAATGTGGCCTTGGTTGTGGATAACAGGACCCCTGAAAGGTTTGTACAGGCTGCTGGTGAGGCTGAAATAGTGCAAGGTGACGAAGAAGAAAAAAGGAGAAGACTTGTGTTGGATAAAGTACCTGAGTATAAACAATTCTTCGAAATGGTTACGACTTCAGTGGTTAGGATAGCGCTGAAGAGGATACACGTCACTGACGTCCCCCGCGGATGGTATCCAGCAAAATCGCTAAAACTCTGATAAATCTCATTGTTTCCTTTGTGCGGAGAAGGACTTGTGGAGAAGGGAAACAAGCATCTGACAAATTCATAACAGTGTGGTCCGCCATTTCTGAGTTCTGACTAAATGTTTTTTGTTTGGAAATTTCTGAAAATGTGCCTGATCATTTTGATGATGTCTACTTACAGAAGACCCGTCAACGTAGAAACAACAACCGCATGACTTGGTTCCAAATTCTTCTAATATAACATGAAGTTCCTTTATATCCACCGCTGGCTCCTTTTCTCTATCTAGGAGTTGCCTTTACTTCGCTATCATAGCTTTGGCCATTTCCATGACTTCTTGGAGCCGCTGTACAGGCGTTACATTGAAATCTTGCTTTATGTTGATTGTGTTAAGGCAGCGGGTCACCGCTCCAGGGCTGTCGGCCTCCACTATGGCGTAGGCAACGTGTTCAGGTGCTTCATGTATGGAATAGACACACATTTCTATGGCTAAAGGGTCATCTACGCTAGCTGTGTCAGACACTCTGGCATGAATTCAATATAGGCTAATAATGGAGTATGCGATGCTATGACGAAAGGTTGGCGTCTTACAGGCGCAGCTCTGGTTCTGCTCTTGTTGGGCTGCACAGGCTTGTTAATGGTAGGAGCCTTTGAATATCTGGGCTATGTTAATCCCTACTCTTATGTCCCTACCCAACCAGCGCCGTTGATTGACACGAATATCAGCCACACAGCCAACTATTCCATAATCTTCGTTCTCGATGGTATGAGAGCTGATGTGTTCCACGAAACCTACAAGCCAGGCATCGATGCATATAACGACTGGGCTATCTTCACAGATGTCAGTTGCTCAAGGCTCCTCAGCGTGAGCAGGGCAGGTTATGGTGTGATATCCTCGGGAGTCAACACATCCGAGAGCCAAGTTATCTCGAACGACCACACTGGACCTTTCGGCGCCGACTCGTTTTGGAATGCCTCACTAAGAAATGGCGGCACCACTGCCTTTGTCGGTAGCGACACATGGTATGAGCTATTCGGAGATTGGATGAATTACTCGATCTCATTCCGGAATGCCTACCCAGGTGAGCCCTCCATAGTTGTGAATGTCACGTCCGGTGGAAATCCTATTGAGGATGAAATTCCAGTTTACAGTGATTCCATTGTGTCAGACTACGCTGTCCAAATCGCCAACAGCCATACGCCGACACTCATGGTCGTTCACTTCAGTGAGACCGATGAGATTGGACATGAGCTGGGACCACTGACTGAGATGTATCGAGAGGCCTTTGAAAGACAGGACTCATACATCAACGAGATTCTCACTGCATATGAAGCTCTGGGTATTCTCAACTCAACCCTCGTAGTTGTGACCTCAGATCATGGACAAGTTTCATTCCCTGATAGAGGTGGCCAACACGGAGGAACAGAGCCTGAGGCCTTGAATATTCCGCTAATATTGAGGGGGCCACGCGTAGTGCCTGGGATATATACGGATGCGCACCATCAAAACTCCATCGCTCCCACTGTTTCTGCAGTCATGGGCTGGGATATCCCATCTGACGCTTCTGGCAAGGTGCTCTTCGAAAGTCTTGACTTCACAATTCGTGAAGAGGCGGTGTACAGAATCAATCAAGCTGCTCTACGTCTTAATCAAGCCACTTCCCGCATTCAGACGATGGGGTATACATCTCTCTTTGAATCGGAGCTGAATTCTGCTAATGTCGCTCTCTCAGACGCTGAAACGAGTTTTTTCGCTAATGACTATGAGACTGCAATAAGCAATGCAATATCAGTTGAGTCACAATCCATCACCGTTCTTACGACGTCTTGGAGTTCAAAGATCAGTGAGGAGATAACCATCCGCTTTGGTGTCTTCATTGCTGTACTTGGCATTGCTTGTGGTATCATTGTGTTTTCAGCCGGCGGAAGACGCAGGTTGAAATCCTTGTTTGAAGAACGTTTGAGTCTATCTCTGACTGTTTTCTCATCCCTACTCTATCTAACATTGATACCCCTGATTACGAGTCTTACTGATTGGCAATTCTCAGCAAGCTACATCGCTGCATACCTCTACGACTTCTTCTATCTCGTTTCTGCGACGACGCTTGTTTCCTTCCTCGTAACGTTTGTATCCCTTCTTGTGCTTTCAAAAGCCATAGCAAGAGATGCAGGCCGTTTGAATCTGTTGAAGGTTCTAAAACGATTCCTCGTAATCTCGGTGGTTGTCTACTTCCTTACTATCTTCACCTTTGTCGCATTCAATAGATTAGGGCTACCATGGTATGCCACCGATGTCGCTGTACCCTTGATGTACTTTTTCATTCTTCTCACAGGAATTTTCTTCGTTGTCTACGCCATTTTCTCAGCAGTGATAATCCAAAGGCTTCAGCATAAGATTGATGCAGCGAGCATTTCAGAACTGTATTGACTTCCACAGGTTTCTATGTCATCATTCAGCCAAAATATTTTTCCTCATCACAACGCTTGATAATCATTGCAATACAAAAAGAGTGACAGATAATCCAGCCAAAATATCTCGCGAGCCCTAACAACTAAGTTCTATATTTTTCTTGCTTGTCTTATAGGCTGTGATCACGATGAAGTCTTTGTTTCGTTAACAAAGAATACTCTCAAGATCTTTCCATTACTATCTACCTGAGCAATCGAGTGTCCTAGACTATCTTTCATCCTTTCCTTAGAAATGGTTAATACTTGAACTACTTCATCTCTTGTGATAGTACGTTGCTTAATTCTCTCCAGTGCGTGTTTTGTGAAGACAATCAAGCTGTAGCGACCTCGGCGACTAATTCTTCATCACGAAGTTTCACCAAGCGATTAAGGTCAAGGTTCTTTTTTGAAAATGCAAGTACCTCAATCCCGCAAATCTCTCCTTTGGAATCGTAATCGACGATAACTCCTGCAGATATTTCAATGCTCTCAGCTACGTCCTCTCCTTTAAACCTGAAATAGATAGAATCTGCGATTTGGTCATACTCCACTTGCATTGAACGACCTCTTTCTTCTATCATCCTAACAACCATTCAGTAGTATTCTCGTTGTTAAATGTGCTTTCCTATTGGGGCGACGTTGCCACTTAATGGCTCAAGAATGTTATCACCTTTTCAAGTAGGTAACAGGGTGTCTTGCTCAATGTCTTGCTGACATTCCCCTTTGAAGTCTTTACAGCTTGTGCAATCTCGGAAATACGTTTCTTTTCCCATATGTAGTAGAAGCAGTGCTGCAACTGAGTTGTGCTTAGACCAAGAAGTGTTGTAAAAAAGAGGATAGAATTAACCACAGCATTTTCCTCATTGTTTGAGGTCTTTGTGTCAATTTTAAAACCAGCTAACCTGTTCATGTATTTCATACGTTTTATTTCATCTAGAGCTTCTCTTGCATTCCAGAAAGCTGGTCCATCACATTCATCCGCGTTCTCTTTGTGGATTATAATCCCTCCTGTTCCAAGTCCCACACGAAACTTCAGGTTTTCCATCAGAAGTTTATGAAAGAGAAATATAATTGGGTGCCAACTGCTGACCAACAGCTCAATGCTATCGCCTTGGGTCAGAGTGGGGATGGCAACACAGTATTCTTCGAAACGTTTGTATGTTTGGTTCAACAGGCTTCGTATCTTTTTGTCCAACATCCTCCGTTCGCGAGCATTGACATCTCTTGACGCTACGATGTCAACGATAGCTGCAATCATTGCCTCCTCACCTGAATAACAAAAATCTGAAGATTCCCCATGTCAACGCCAGAGCCATTGTAATACTCATGAGCGTGCCTAGAATATACCAATCTACGCACGCACGATCATTTGTTTCCTTACTTGAGTACCGGAATATGGCTTTACCCGCAACAATAACTGAGAGAAAGCTGAGAATTGATGCATATGATAAAGCGCTATCAAAGTAAGCCATCACAACTGCTAGAAATATCAAACTCCTCTCTGCATATCCTATAAGATAGCCTCCGTATTGTAAACCGCCACATTTAGACGCAATGTCTTCATTAATCCCTTGTCCTATCCATCCAAAGACTAAGTCAATTAACAAGCCGGGTAGGATCAGAACCAATAGGTACGCGAAGACAATTGTAAAGAACTCTGTATACAGTGAGGGTATTGGAAAGACCATAACTAGATAAAGAACAATGCTATTTATCACCGTCATCAGTAGACCAAGGATCCGTTGATACCTCTTCATAACAACACCACATACGGGAATATGCCACAATCTTCTTACTCCATTATAAGTTTACCTTTTTTGTCAACAATAGTATATGTTAGCTATATTAGTTAACAAAATGCTATGTTTACCGATACGGTAAAATCCATGTTCTTAAAACCATTATCGATTGCATCTAACCCAAGATGGGAGAAAGAGCGAGGAAGAACCCCTCTCGATTGAATTTGTGAATCTAAATCTATTTGTCTTGGCGATATGGGAGACGATGAGCTCAAAAAAATTCGCGAGCCATAGGTGGTAGGAGATGGCTCTGATTGAACCACTATAACCTCAACCTTCTCTATGAGTCCTATGAATTCTAGGAGTAGCTTAGCATCAAGTTAGATGTGGAATAGTTCATTTATCCTTACTTTTCAACTCACAACAGCTCTCGACTTATCCCTAGAAGTGTTTTTTCAAGAACTCTTTAATCTGTTAGATTGCTGAAGATTGTTCTCTCGACTTTTCGTAGGTGTTCTAGAAATGCTGCCTTGCTAATTCCAAGCATCTGTGCGATCTTTTCGGAAGAAGTTTTGCGAGGTATTTCAAAATAGCCAACTTTCTTTGCTAATCTTACTATCTGCCTTTGTCGTTCTGTTAAGGGAGGAAGTGATTTCAAAAACTCGCGACCCACAGGCTCTTGCCTTACTACTTTGAACACTAGTCCAGAAAAGTCAGACATGACTCTCTTGAAGTCCTTCTCTTTAACCAAGAAGGAGAAGACACACTTCTCATTGGAGTAGGAGATTGGTAGGTCAAGTAACATCTCAAGCCCTCCAAACCATTCCGGTATCGATGCAGGCAGGGTATCCCTCACGATACAGGTGTAAACACCATTCTCCTCGTACAACACCTCGATATCTACGACACCATCGATTCCAACTAGACTCATCGGACTCATGTTCTCATCATGCATTTCAATTCGTTGAACGCTCACAAAATTCTCTCTATCATATTTTAGAATATAGACTGATTCGCACCTTTTGATTTGACCTAGCAGTTTTTCTTTGAAACCAAACTGGCTTATGACATCTGCTGGAACTTCGATGGTGATTCTTCTCATTGATTCAACTGTGTCAATCAAGTGTCTTAAAACTTGACATGTCAAGCACAACATCAAAATGGAAACTCCTACATGATATATTCAGTACGGAAAGTAACGAGACTTTCGTTTAGAGAACTGGTTTCATTGCACATGGAGCTTGAATTTGTTGCGAAAGATCTTGAGCTTTCCAGTGACAATGATGAGAAAAGAAGTATGACAAAATGAGTATCTGGTTCTTCATTTCCGTTTCAGGTGTGATTGCAGCAGTGCCAATTCATTTCTTATCGGTTGAGCATTTGAAACTTCGAGAGAAATATGGGAGAGAGAAGGGAACAAGGATAGCTGAAACTTGTGGTGTCATTTCAGCATACTTGTTCTTCTTGTCTTGGATAGGAATCTGGATCTCACCTCAACCAAGGTTTATTGTTCAAATACTTCAAGATTTGTCAGTCTTAATTCCAATCATCAATCTCTCTATTCCAGTGTTTCATCTGATTATCTCTATCCCCTTCCTGATGCTGGGTGCGTGGTTTCTAGTTAGAGGTGTAAAGGAGTTGTCTGTAAGAGTGTCAACAATGCATGGACCAGACAAGGTTGTCCCTACTGGGGTTTATACTACTGTCAGACATCCGCAACATCTTGGTTATCTATTGGCACATGTTGGAATGTCCTTCCTATTATCTACATGGTATTCTTTACTCTCTACTCCCTTGATGATTGCACTTGTTTATCTCATCTCGCGGAAAGAGGAGGAAGAGTTGGTCCGGGAATTTGGCAAAGAATACTCGGACTACAAGAAAATTGTGCCAATGTTAATACCATTTGTGAAGAAAAGTCAATTGGGAAGAATAGCTGACATTGATGAAATGATGTATTCATGTGGTCTGGAAATCCTCCATCCTGGAGGGATAGAAAAAACTGATGAAATGGCCAAACTCTGCAAAATAGGAAAAAACAAGAAAGTCCTAGACATTGGTTCTGGAAAGGGTGTGACAGCCCTTTATCTGGCTCAAACATATGAGTGTCAAGTCATCGGCGTAGATCTATCAGAAAGAATGGTCGAATATGCAGAGGAGATGGCAAGGAAAAAGGGACTTGGTGGTAGAGTCAGCTTTCGAAGGGTAGATGTGCATGATCTGCCTTTTGATGATGAGACCTTTGATATTGTTCTAGCAGAATGCACAACCGTGCTTTTGGATAAGGAGAAAGCATTTACAGAATTTCTTCGAGTGACAAGACCTGGTGGATACATTGGTGACTTGGAAATGACATGGCAGAAGCAGCCACCTACCGAAGTAGTTGAGAGAGTCTATGATGTTTGGGAAGGCTTTCGAACGATGACCCTCGCAGAATGGAGCGAATTCTATGAAAGAATGGGGATGGCAGAGATCCTATCTGTGGATTTCTCTGACACAATACCTAACATGGAAAACGCAATGAAGAAAGAGATTGGTCTCAAAGGTATGCTGAGGATGGGTTGGAGGCTTTTACTGCGTTCTGACCTACGCAAAGCAATGAATGAAAATAGAAGAATCTTTGAAGAGTATAACGAGTACATTGGGTATGGTTACATGGTTGGAAGAAAAAACCAATGACTCGCCTCATACAGCAAATGTCATAGAATAATATGCACAAAGGGTATGAGGGCGTTAGTAATACAGTAAAGGAACCTAGTACGTTGCCTACTTCTGAATATGTAGTAAGATAAGCGGACGATTCATATCGAATGTACTAGTGAACATAATAAAATGGGATTACATCAAGTGTTTCGCTCATCGGTGGCTCGATAAAACATAGAATCTACATTTGCTTATCTTGACGATAAGGCAAGAAATCAGGTCCAAACATCTTACTTGCCCTGACAAATTCGGACAATGGTTGAAAAAAAGTGAGGGAGAGAGGACGAGCTCTCTCAATTTGAGAATTGAGTATTACATCTGTTTGTCTTGTCAATATGGCAGATACTCAGATCCATATATTTCTCTCGCCAATGCAATTTATAGTAATTCCCAACCGTTTGTCGATGTCACAGATTAATACGCTCCCGCTTTGGCCGGTGCGTCATGTCTATTCAAAATCCAAACGTCTTTTCTTGATGGTTCTGCCAAGTATAGATTTGATCAACATGTCGACGGTTTTCCAGAAATCTGTTTCAAAGGAAATAGCATCTTCGTCAGTCCATCCGCCTTCAGGCATGGACAAAACCACTCTCCCAGCACCAAGTCCTGAGAACATCGTACCCACACCAACAAAGCATACCTGAAGTGCATTACTCACACCTCGCCTTGCAAAAAGCGTTTGATCAGTTATCGCGAAAGTACGCCAGCTCACACTGAACCCATGATCCTGCAGCCATTTGATTAGCTGGTCTGCTAGCCTCCGAAGGTGTGGTGTTCCATCAACTTGTCCCTTAGCTAAATGCGGATACGTGTACCCTGTGGCTTCCTTCATCAAGAATATGTCTTCCTCCACTGATAATTTGATAGCTGTTTGGAGGTCATAGCGTTCTTGCAGAACTTTCGTAAGCGAATCCAAGAAGCTTTTTTCTACCGCCTTCAACCGTTCAGCTTCAAGTGAGAAGCCCTCGTCAGCAACTATTTCGTGCAAGTCCATAACAAGAGAGCAATACAACGCAAGTTGCTTGTATCTGCGAACCAAGTCAATCAATTGCTCCGCGTCATCCCCCTCCCAGATTGTCTGGTCCCATAGCCACTTAAACTCTCTCGCAGCTCTTTCAAGCTTTGTAGCTAGAGCCTTAAAACGCTCTGGTCCCAGTATCCCAAAGTTCTTGAATATTGGCTGATACTCTGAAGGTGACAACAATTTTTGTAATGCCCACTTTGCCTCCTCGAAGTCTGGCTCTTCCCTGAGAATGGCAACTATCGGATCAACTGCTCGCCTGTTACCCTGTGCAGCTAGCAGAGAGATTATTGACTCTATGATTTCGTCAAATACCTGCAACCCCAACAGCAACTCATCTACAATCCTCGAATCACGTTGGAACTCGAGCCCCTCCATAGCTCCGAGCCACCTCCATGCGTCTTTATTCTTTCGAGCAGTGACTGCATATTGCAATAATGGCTCAAGGGCTTTTGACCCCTGCTGTCTCAACGCAAATATGGCAGAATCAACGGTAGAGGCAACTTCTCTGAAGGCATCCATGATTGTCAGTAGGAGTGATGGGATGCGGGGGTCATGAATTCGTCCAAGAATCTCAGTTGCGTAGTCTGCTGAATAGTGACCAGGTTTCTCCAACGCCAGATTTACAAGTGCCTCAACAGCCGGAGGTCCTATCTTCTCTAGGGCTTCCATAGGAGCTTTGGGCGGAGGAGGGATTTCTTGCATCTCCTCGATGTCGTAATCGTCGTTGCATTTCAGTTTGTCAGTAAGTTGTGATATCTCTTCCTCCAGCTGATGTACCATCAATAATCCACCTATTCTCCGTGGCTATTCTGATGACTATAAGAATTACTGTACTGAATTTTTCAATGCTTCATACTGAATCACGTTCAAAGATGGAGATAAGCAACTCCAATCTACACGAATCTGGGACTGTGAAGATCAAGCTTTGACATTGAAGCACGCTACTAATGTTTCCATTGAGAACTGCACATTTCTCAGTGCAGTACGTTTGTATGATGTTCAGGACTCAGTTTCTAAGACCAGCATAATAAATGAACTAAGTCTCTCTTACGCATCTGAAATATTGTTCGAAGGTTGCAGCATAGATATTACCTGGGGGCATGCAAATACCCGTTGTGATTTTGTCAATTGCAATCTTTTGGGGTCAGTCTTCTCTTTCCATGGAAATCCAAGAATTCATGTCATCAACTGTACTATGAGTACGGAAGTACAACTTGGACCCGAATCACGGATTAGAGGTTGTAATTTCAACAATACCCATATCGGAATCTGCGCAAATGGTGATAGTTTCTACATCACGGATAACATCCTACTCGGAAATGACGGGAGTGTCCGTATCAGCATATTGGGCACACATGTTCAGGATATCGTTATCTGGAATAACACCATAATCGGTTATAATATTGAAATCAATGTTCAGTTTGATGGTTTCATTGTTACTCAGAACGATATCGCAAGTTGCAGGACAGGCATTTATGTTACTGGGAACGAATCCCGAAAAATGAAACCTCTATGTGTCAGAAGGTATTTCATGTCATTTGGAATATGTTTGATGTAGACAAGATCCATTGGAGATGATGACTGGTTGCAGATTCCAACGTTCAGAGATGTATTAGCTGCTCAGAAGCGCATTAAACCATACTTGAAACCTACACCCCTGCTTGGCTATCCTGCCATCAACGAATTTGTAGGAACTGACGTGCTTATCAAACATGAGAACTGTCAACCCGTAGGGGCGTTCAAGGTCCGTGGAGGTGTCAATCTGATTTCGCAACTCTCTGATGAAGAAAAGGAGAGAGGAGTGATTGTTGCCTCCACAGGGAATCACGGACAGTCAATTGCTTACGCATCAAGAATCTTCGGAGTGAGAGCCACTGTTGTGATGCCTGAGAAGTCCAATCCTGGAAAGGTTTCAGCTATGAAGGCTATGGGTGCTGAGATTGTGTTTCATGGAGAGACATTCGATGAAGCAAGGATCCATTGTGAACAACTTGCCAAAAAGAATAATCATCGATATGTCCACTCAGGTGATGAACCGCACCTGATTGCCGGTGTTGCCACTGAGGCACTTGAGATGCTTCAGGAAGAGCCTGGGATCGAAACAATCATTGTCCCAGTGGGGGGAGGTAGTGGTGCTGCTGGTACATGTATTGCAGCCAAGTCCATCAATCCCGAAATCGAGGTCATTGCAGTCCAGTCTGAGGCCTCTCCAGCGGCTCATGACTCGTGGAAACTAGGGAGTCTTGTCGAACGACCCAATCAGACCTTAATTGAGGGGCTCTCGACAGGGACTGCATTTGAACTTCCGCAGAGAATCATGAGAGAGCATCTAGATGACTTCATACTAGTTAGTGAAAAAGATATCATGAGAGCCATGGTATGGATGATACAACTTGCGCATACACTTGCTGAGGGAGCTGGAGCGACCCCCCTAGCAGCAGCGTACAAGATTCGAGAGCGTCTGAAAGACAAGAAGGTTGGACTCATCTGTTCAGGAGGTAACGTGTCGCTTGAAAAACTGAGAATGGCTCTTGATTTTGTAGTTGGCTAACTGACACTTTGCAGAATTCATTTATACTCAATGGCATTTTAGACTGAGCTATGCCCTTTGTAGAAGCATTCGATGGCAACAAGATCTACTATGTACAAGAGGGAGATGGAGAGGTTTGCCTTGTCTTCATCTCTAGCCTAGGAGGTTAGATATTGGAGTGGGACTATCAAAAACCTCTGTCGTTCAAATTCACAATAGTACTTCTCGATCTCTCTGGACATGGGAAATCGAGTTCTGAGAGGAAATCTTGGACTATGGTGTCATATGGTCGCGATGTTGAAGCCGTCGTTGTTTCGTTAAATCTACGGAATGTGGTTTTTGTAGGTCATTCCATGGGGGGTGCAGTCATGCTCGAAGCAGCTAAGTTGCTTGGAGACCGCATACTTGGCCTAATCGGTATCGATACTCTGTGGCCTGGTTCTCCTATTTTCGATGCTCCTCAACCAGAGATGAAGGACGAGTTCTTCGCTCCAATCCTTCAGGATGCGGCAGCATGGCTTCTACAAGTGGTTGAAACATTCTATTCAGATAAAATCGACAAACAGTATTGGGCTCGAGTTGTGCAAGCCCATACACACTTCAATCCACAAGTTATCATTGGTTCAATGGAGGATTTGTGGGAGTGGAACTTTCATGAGCTACTCAAGGAACTACATCTACCAATTCGCTGTATTGCAGCTGGGAAGACGTTTCCAGATCCCGAGAAGAGAGAGAAATATAGAAGATATTTCCAGACAGTCTTCATGGACGACTTGGGTCATTGCTTATTTTGGGAAGAGCCGGAGGAATTCAACCGTTTGCTTGCCGAGCAAGTGCAATCCATCTTGAGTGAGAAAGACACCAGAAACTAGCTATTTTCAACCTAAAGACCAGCTCGTTGTATGAATCAAATAACATTTTGAAAATGGGTGCTCATCTAAGGGCTACCTATGCAGTAGCTTTGGCCTTCTCTTACTAGAAAAAGAAACAAGGATTAAAGAAGATGGAAATATGCTGAGGATTGGTGAATACGCTTGGATTGGCTGATTCAATACTACAATCTTCTATCAGTGCTTTATTTTGTTTCATTTGTTATTGTTACTCAACTAATGGCACCAAAAGAGTATCATTGGAAGGAGAACACGTTCAGCGAATTGGCTGCACAAGGGTACAACAAAAAGTGGATAATGCAAATTGGATTGATTGGATTCGGTATGTTCCTTGGTACCGGTAGTCTAATCCAGCTTCTCACATTCGAACCTGGTTGGTACAAAGAGATCCCTATCTTGGTGTATGCATTATCTATAGCGATGTCTGGAGTGTTCTGTACCAAGCACATTCTAGACTCTGTGACTTATGATGAAAGAGAGTACAAACTCCACTCGTTCTTCGCCCAACTGTGTGGAATGTCCTTCGTTATTGGCATAATCCTCTTCGCTGGAATAAGTGCCACACTCTACGAAATGGGAATGCATCTTCTATTCCTCGCGCTCATTATGCTGAGTTTGATGATTTTCAACAAAATGGATTCGAAAAGAGGAATCGCTCAAAAGAGTATCTTCTTGATTGGCTTTCTTTGGTTGGTCTTTCTCTATTGATTGTTGAGGTTTCTTCCGCTGACCACCAAGTAGCTGTCAGATTCCATGGTCTTACTGGGCTTGGGATTTCTTCTTTGATTTAGACAATGCCTGCTCTTGAACCATCTTCAATAGGTTATGTGGAGCGTGACCGCTTACAACCCTGTTTTTCAGGTATTTTCTCTTGGACGTAATCTTCATTTTTTCCATTCTTGATCTCTCCTGTTAGAGCGAATGTGACCTATTCTACAGTCTTGGAAACTGTTGCAGTCGAAAAACAGACACCCTATAGTCACCAAATATACCAGTCTGGTCGTCTTGTGGTTCTATGATAACCCGTTTATTCTTCTCTCACTTTCAGTTGTTCAAAGGCCTCGAGAACCCTAATAAACCTAAGTTTCTCATCAATCCAACCTTCGGTTTCAGGACCCGGTTCTATTTGATTGAGTTACAAATCCATGTAACGTTCTCGTTCCCATTCAGATACACTTTGATTAAACTCGCTCCATTCTGCTAGTTTGAGTCCGAGATACTTGTTGAAAGCGTGTTCGCCCAAAGTTTCTTTCATGAATTTGCTTTGCTCAAACTCTTCTAGGGCTTCACCGAGATCTGAGGGCAAGGATTTGATATAGAACCGTGCAAGTTTGGCATCATCGAAATCAAAGACATCTTCTTCTACAGATTCTGGTGGATCAATCTTCTTCTCGATACCTTTCATTCCTGCGGCTAACATTACTGCAAATGCAAGGTAAGGATTGCAGCTTGGATCTGGACATCGAAGTTCGAGTCTCGCAGACACTTTCCGATTTTTCCCGTGTCTTGGGACTCGAATTAGAGCAGACCGATTTCGTTGTCCCCAACAAACATAGACTGGCGCTTCGAATCCACCGAGCCGTTTATAGCTGTTGACTGTTGGACATAGAATGGCCGCCATTTCTCTGATATGCTGCAGCTGTCCTCCCATGAAATGGTACGCGAGAGAGGATAGTCGATACGGGTCGTCTTCATCATGGAAAAGGTTCTCCCCACCACTGTTGAATATGGATTGGTGGGTATGCATTCCACTACCAGCCACGCCTGATTTGGGCTTTGGCATAAACGAGGCATGAACGTTTCTGCTATTAGCGACTGTCTTGATGGCTTGTTTAGCCACCAAGGTGTTGTCTGCACTAATTAACGCGTCACTGTATCCAATGTCAATCTCATGCTGACTGGGGCCACACTCATGATGTGACATTCCCACTTGAATGCCCAAGCCCTCCAAGGTAGAGACGATGACTGCTCGAATGTCGGTGCCTAAATCTTGTGGGGAGAAATCAAAGTAACCCGCCCTATCTTGGTAGTCACCTTCACTTTTTGATCCAAATAGATAGAACTCAATTTCGACGCCGACCTTGTAGAACCAGCCCTTGGCCTTGGTCTTCTCGAAAATGCGTCGCAAAATATTACGTGGTGCGCCGTCAAAAGGCACTTTGTCCGGTTCATAGACATCACAAATGATTCTTGCCGCATTTCTCCCGTCTCTTGGCCATGGCAACTTGATATAGGTCGATGGATCAGGAATCAGCAACATGTCACTCTCATGGATTCTAGTGAAGCCCTCCACAGAAGACCCATCAAACCATTTGCCATACTCCAAGCAAGCTTCTAATTCCCTCGGTGAAACTGTCACACATTTCAGCTGACCCGACAAATCTGAAAACATGAGGTCAATAAAACTGATTTCTTCTTTCTTCACTCTCTCTAACATCTGTGATTCCTGTTTACTCACTTTGCCACATCCTTTGAGCGAAGCTTATTTAGCTTCTAACTGATTCTTCCAAAATTGGGATTCAGCTTCTTTAAGATTATAGGTCACGAAGAGGAACGTCCTCCCATCTGTTGTTTGAGGATATCACATCTGTTTCTCTTGTGTATTGGATTAGAAATCCAGCTCAAATGGCTTACTGCAATCATAAGAACCATAACATCTCGTACTAAATTATGTGCGGAGGAGGATTTCAAACGAATCCATACATCAAACTACTCAGGCTAAGAGGATGGTATGCATTTCTCTGCACAGCGGTTCTTGGTTTCGTTGTATCCGGTGGACTTACTGGTCCACTTGTGGATATTATCATCTTCTTTCTGATGGTTTCGGCTTACTTGGGATTCAGCTTTGCCATAAACGACAGCTTTGATGTGGAGGAGGACATGTTCAAGGAATCAAGAAGGAACCCCGTGGCAGCCGGAGAGGTCACTCAGGATCAGGCTGTGACTTTCTCGTATTCGCTTGCCTTAGCCGGACAATTACTTTCCGCATGGTTTGGTATAATCATTTTCTTCTATTACCTTGGTCTCACTCTGTTATCGTTCTTCTACTCTGCCCCTCCGCTCAGGTTCAAGGCAAGATTTCCCCTAGATATTTTGTCCCATGGAATGTTCTTTGGATCGATGATACTTCTGCTGCCTGCGCTCATCTTTGGCTCATTAACTACTGGAGTTCTTCTGATTGCAATTTCCATATTCTGTCTTTCAGTAACAATCGAGTTGTGGAATCACATAGCTGACTATACGAGCGATATGAAGGCTCATCTGAAGACAACTGTATGTGTGCTTGGACTTGAAAAATCCGAAAAGACCGCAAAGATTTTGTCCCTGCTCTTCCCCCTGACTCTTGTCCCCCTGTTTTACAGTGGCGAGTACTTCCTACCTTTCATTGCTGTGACTTCATTATACCTCTTCATCATCGCAAAACGAACTATCCCCTCAGTACTATACTCCTACGCTAACATGCTTTACGGTGTGATTGTGGTGTTAGCGATACTCTCCTCATACTAAGGGAAGACTAACGAAACCGCGAACTGATGGAAGAATATATGCCAATCTTCGAAGAAATGATAACTGGTCTGAATAGAAAGAGTGAGGAAGGCAGATGGACCTCCCTCAATTTGATAATTGAAACTACATCTGCTTCACTTGTCGATAAACACCAGTTTATGAAATATGGGCTCATATGCGCGTTGGCGCTGGATATATTATCGAGTTCGTACGTCATATGTTTCGTTAGTCCCGTGAGGGAAAAGAAATGGTAGAAAACAACTCTGCTCCGCTCGAACCAGTGCTAATCCGAAAGATTGCAATGGATGCCAACCCAGCTTTCGCGATGCTTGCTGGATTAAACCTTGATCTGTTTACTATGCTCAAAGGAAAAACAATGAGTGTCCAACAAATGGCTGACGCACTGAATGTGCAGACTGATAAACTTGAGCCTCTGCTCTATGCACTCGTCACCGCAGGGCTGCTCATTCTTGATGATGAGAGTTTCTCGAACACAATCGAAACAACACATTATTTGATTCCAGACAGCTCAAGGTTCGTGGGAGACCATCCCATTCTCAACCCCCTGATACTATCGTGGAACTTCCTTGCGGCTCTCAAAACTGCAGAAACTATTCGTACCGGAGAACCCCAATTGCCATATGATTTCTCCAGCAGGAGTGAAGAGGAATTAACACAGGATTTCCAAATGACACAGCCTATAGCACTGAGAGCCGGTCGTGAGCTTGTGGCAAAGTACGATTTCTCATCCTTTCGAACACTGGTGGATATGGGAGGAGGTCCAGGTGGTCTTTCAATTGCGGTGACTGAACAACTTCCTCACCTTCAAGCAACAGTCGTAGACTTACCCTCGGTCACGCCTATCACACAGCGATTCATCGAAGAAGCTGGTGCTACAGATCGAGTCCGTGTCAAAACAGTCGATGTTGCGACGGAGCAATTGACAGGTTCATACGATGTCGCAGTTCTCAGAGCTCTCCTCCAGGTTCTCAAACCGGATCAAGCACTTCGCACTCTCAGGAATGTCAGTTCAATTATCAAACCCGGTGGAATGATTTACATCTTGGGACATATCTTAGACGACTCCCGCATCTCACCACCTAAAGAAGTCTGGCACAAACTGAGTAGTATAAACTATTATGACGTTCCCGCTCCCTACACAGAGGAAGAGCATCGACGATGGCTCACTGAAGCAGGCTTCGTTAGAATCAGACGCGATAGACTACCAAATTCCGATGGTGTCATGATTGCCCAAAAGGCTGCGGCTCCTTGAATTCTTAATGGATTAATCAAATCCGATCTGGGTTTCTCTCTGTGTATTAAGGAGTAGGGTTCTTAGGGGAAAAAGAGTGAGGAGAGAGGAAGAACCGCTCTTTTTTGTACCGTCTCAACTTGCTACTTGCAGGCGTGAGCAGGCATATAATAACAATGAAATTCGCCATTACTAGAATGAGCAAAACTACCAAGAACCCTGGGTCGAGTCGGAAGAATATCCGTCTAGGTGATACCGGCGATATTGTCCAGAAACTCATCATCGACCAAGAGAAGTCCTAAGTTGTAATCGTGAGGTTTCGAAACTTAGGTTTACCACACTTGATGGTATAGCAGATACTCAGGTCCGAATATCTCTCGTTCCATGACGATTCAGTTGAAATCGTCAAACCCGTGATTATTGAAGAGTTTTCAAGTCTTCATTATCTCAAAGAACACTCTCACTACCAAGTCGACAAAATCGTCGTCATCCCCAAAATAACCTGCTTGTCTGATATCCCACCTCTCTACGATGTGACTGTCTTTAAATAAATAGGTGGTTGCCTTTCCATTGAACAATTCGCTTCAAAGAGGAAATCCAAGTGACTCATGATCTGATTGTAGTTGGTGGTGGCCCCGCAGGTGCTGCTTGTGCAAGACGCGCCGCACAACGAGGGCTTGATGTGGTTGTTTTAGAAAAGCAGACGCATCCTCGTAGAAAGGCATGTGGTGGTGGATTCAGACCTGGACTACC
>VAPA011071055.1_pt1 | contig 20442 bp, 20 predicted proteins | sample 3395041 | NCBI WGS metagenome assembly VAPA01 (sample SAMN08290432, study PRJNA428436) | hydrothermal vent metagenome | isolation source: Deep-sea hydrothermal vent chimney | place: Indian Ocean: Southwest Indian Ridge | depth 1973 m m
ATGTGTCAATACAGCCATGAAAACAGCAAAACTCGTGTGTATTCAGTTCGTTTGACCAATTTGATCAATCGTGTCAAGACTGAAGTAGATGAGTTTGAAGCTCATGGAGTTCGCGGTGTTCTAGGTCTCACCAGTGACTACAAAATTCCTGAATACCTTGGAAAAGGAATTCTTAGAGCGAAGCATGATGTGTATTGTTACCGTGATGGAACAGCCCGTTTTGATGCTACTGATGCTCCATTGACCCACTTCACACCTGAGGAAATTGGAGTCCCAGTCAGTCGCCTTCGAGAGCTGGGATATATCACAGATTATGAAGGAGAACCACTGATTTCAGAAAATCAAGTAGTCGAGCTGAAAGTTCAGGATATTGTAGTTTCAGAAAATTGTGCGACGTATCTTGGGAAGGTAGGAAGGTTCGTTGATGATTGTTTAGAGAAAATCTACGGCCTTGAAAGATTTTACAAATTTGGAGCACAGGAAGATGTAGTTGGTCAACTCGTGATTGGTTTGGCCCCTCATACCTCGGCAGGAATTATTGGAAGAATAATTGGCTTCACAAATGCCAGTGTCTGTTATGCACATCCCTACTGGCACGCTGCAAAAAGGAGGAACTGTGATGGCGATGAGGATGCTTTGATTCTGGTTCTTGATGCACTTCTTAATTTCTCAAAGGACTACCTTCCAGCGGGGCGTGGTGGGTTAATGGATGCACCTCTTGTTCTTTCAGTGATTCTTAATCCAACAGAGGTGGATGACGAAAGTCATAACATCGAGGTCTGTAAACGGTATCCTGCAAAATTCTACGAGATGGTTGCTGAGGCTAGACATCCAAAAGATGTCGAGAACCTAGTGGACATAATTGCCTCACGTTTGAATACAGCTGCACAATACGAAGGTTTTGGATTCACACATGACACCAAATCAATAGATATAGGTCCGAAAAATTCACGATACAAGATACTAGGAAGCATGGATGAGAAACTCACTGCCCAATTGAATCTTGCAATATTGATAGATGCAGTAGATGCACAAGATGTAGCTAAACGTGTTCTATCAACTCACTTCTTCCGCGATATTAGAGGAAACTTACGTGCATTTTCTACACAGAAGATTCAATGTCAGAAGTGTAGACGCGTTTACAGAAGAATACCCCTATCTGGGAAATGTGTCTGTGAAAACAAACTCTCCTTGACTGTTCGACAGAAGAACATTTCAAAATATCTAGATATCACAAGGAAAATAATCATTGACCACGACCTTGATCAGTATCAGAAAGAGCGATTGAAGCTCATCACTGCATCTCTAGATTCGTTATTTGTATCAGAACAGACTACACTGACTGACTTCTTTGAAACCTAAGATGACTGAGTTTCGAGGGCTAGCTTCAACAAATCTCTATCTTCTATCATTCCGATGAGGCTACCTGTGACTGATAACACTGGAGCTTGGTCAATATCTTCAGTGCGAAGAATTGTGACGCATTCAGCAACTGTTGTAACTTCACTGAAGCTGATTATGTTCTTGGTCATCACTTCTGAAACAGCTGTGCTGGGTAAACGAAGGAGTTTCTTGGTGACGACGAGAAAGTCCTTTGAGGTCCAACCCCAATCTACAGCACCATCTTCACCGCTAAAGGTCTGTGATATGTTATCTTCAATGGTGACTTCAGAGAGGCGGATGTAATCACTTACTGTTATCATACCAGTCACGCCTCCACTCTCTCCAAGGACAACTAATCCGTTCTTTCCTGCCATCTCCATAATCATATATGATAGAGGAAGTGGAGTCTTCTCCCAAACTGCATTCACCCTTCTCGTTACAAGTTTCGAAATTTCCATCGATCCTATTTTTTCGTCAGTTCCTAATGTAGCGCTTAGAATATCTGGGACTGACAACAGACCAACAAGCTCATCCTTCTCAACAACAGGAAGTCTCCTGTATCTTTTTTCAAGCATTATCTTGAGAGCTGTCTTGATATCTGTTCTGGGTTTGACAGTTTCCGGATCCCTTACCATAAGCATCGCTAATTGATTTTCATCTACTTTTCGAAGAAGGTCACTCCTGGTGACAATTCCTACTAGAGTTTTCGACCCTTTCTTAACGACAGGAAGACCATTGACTTGCTGATCTGCCATTATCTGAAGAACATTTTCTCTAGTTCCTGGTACAGAAACGTAAATTACGTCCGATTGCATACAATCCTTGACCATCATTATTAGGACTACTCCGGTAGTGTAGAAATTCGTACTTAATCAAGACTACAGACAATAGTCAATCTATAGAATTGATATCGCCGGAACTAGTGTTTTTTGGTCACCTTTTATGGTTTTCCTTAGCTTTATGCTACCACGGATTCTCTTTTAGACCAAGTAAATATCCTATTGCATTACTAAGCCAATGAATCCCTAGAGTTGTAAGTATCAGAATGATTACAAATCCAGGTTCCGGTATCATCAGTGGGAATACAAAGATTAGGGCCATGATTATGAATCCCAGCTGATCAAGAAATGGCGATGGTTCACCACTCTTGACGTTGATTCTCCTCTTTATGAACGAACCAATCAAATCTCCTGTTAGCGCTCCAAGTGATAATAGAAATGCCGCGGGAATACTAATGAAAAGAACATAATCCATTTCTGGAGTAATTGTGACAAACTGTGCTAACAAAGGTCGTAAATATGGAGCAGCAATGACTTGTCCAACCCCGACCAGTGATCCAAAAAATACACCAACAATGAACCCTCGTATTGACTTTCCATTACCTAGTATACGGTTCCCATCACGGAAGACCCTTCCTCCATCAATCGGGCGACCACCTCCACCTAAAACTGGAGTCGCATTGGCTATCCATGCGGACAATCCAAGCCAGATTGATAATTCAAAGAGGGCAAGTCCTTCATACATTGAATAATACTCCCTGTGTGCCGTCTAGTTGCCTAATTTCACTCTTTCTCATCTATCTTTTCTATCGAGAATCCCATGTCGGTGAGATACAAACGACAGTCAGATAGTTCACCCTCAGGTCTTATCCGCTTGATGATTCTAGTTCCCTGTTCTTTTCCCACTCGCATCTTTACACTATAGTCCGACCAATAATCTAGGATATTCTTGGCAACCGGTTCAAAGTCGCCAGTATCTTTCATACGAGCTCTGACTTGATTTAGAACCAACATGGCGACATCATGTTTTCTTGCAAGCCCCTTCAGAATCCCTGCTTGTCTGTTCAATTCACGATGATTTGCGTAGTTTGTTGCCTTATCTTCCAATTCTAATCTATAGAATTTGGTCAGAGTGTCGATGACAACTAGCTTTGTATCCTCACGAATATAGAGATCCAAGTCATCAATCAGGGCTCCCTGTTCATTGAACCCTTGTGGCACCAGAATCTTCACCTTTGTTTCAAGATCTGTAAAAGAGCGTCTTGTGATCTGCTCAAGACGTTCTACAGGGGACGTAGTTTCTGCGTTGATGTAGATAGTTCTGTAATCAAATCTGAATACAGCATTCACAAACTGCAACGCTAGTGTTGTCTTACCTCCTGCTGCTTCCCCAAATATATGAGTGAATTGTCCTGTGAAAAGACCGCCATTCATGATACGGTCGATGAGTGATACCCCAGACGGAAGAATCAAATTCTATCTCACTGCCTATCTGTCGTCGCTTTCTGAGTGATAAGCATACCTAGAAGGACTGATATAATGTTTAGGTGGCAGGTAGCAGTTGCCACAGAAAATCCCCGGGTGCTCTATCTAATAATCGAGCTCCTGAAGGAACTAGGCCTCGAGTTCGTTGTCTGTACGACAGATGACACTCGCTGTGAGCACGCAAAAGTGGTCATTACTACTCTAGAAGACTCGCTAAACCGCGAATATGACTCAGTGGTTGTGGTTGACGAAAGGCTTGATCCGGATTTCACATCAGTAGAGATAATGTCCCGGCTGAATGATGTATATAATCCGACTCTTGCTGTGGTTGGCGTTGATCCAGGAATGCGATTTGGAGTTGCTCTAGTTATAGATGGTGTAGTGACGTACAAGAACTCTCAGACATCTCCAAGTGCAGCAGGACGACTAACACTTCGCTTGAATTCCTATATTAAACGTCTTTTTCCATCGTGCCACATAATTGTGCGGGTTGGAACCGGGTCCAAACTGTATTCAACGTTATACTTGAGAGACGCTCTAGGTCAGTATCCGAACCTTGGGGTTGAGCTTGTGAACGAACACCACACAACTCTCTCTGGTGGTGCCACCTCAGACCAATCTTCTGCGATTCTCATAGCAGGAAGAGTTGGTCGACAATATATTGACAAAGACTTCATCTTAGAACCAAAGGATGGGTACATTCGCTCACTACAGCAATTTGTTAGACGTTCAACTCATGACAAGAGAGATATCTCTAAAGAAGAAGCTCGGTCTATTTTGCTTGACAAGATATCATTGAACAGTTTCTTAGACGATACCAATCAGACCATGAAGAAACTCTCCACTCGATGAGCGGTAATCTCAGGGTCGTCTCGAATTACTTGAGTGACTTCCATCAACCAAGATGGAATGAATCTATTGAGATAAGGGGTACCAAACCGCTGGTCGAGTAATACAATTGCTCCTCTATCATCCAATCTTCTCACTGGTCTACCAGCTGCTTGAATGGCACGAGTCACGGCTGGCAGCACATAAGCATAATCTCTCCCTTTTTGGTTGAATCTTGAGTCGTAATAGGCAATCAATGACTCTACTCTAGGCGTGGGCTTGGCATAAGGCACACCAACTACAACAACACTTTCCATAGTCGACCCTGGGAAATCCCCTCCTTCAGAGTTACGACCGCCCTGTACTCCCAGAAGTACTGCACCACCACTATCTCCTTGTTTTTTGAAGTCTTCGATCAACCTATCATTCTCGATACCTTTCATTCCACGTTTCTCAATGAAGAGTTTCCGTCGAAGCTGTTTCTCAAGACCTGCATCAATCAGGGATTTACCAATGGAATAGCTTGATGTGAAGATGCCAGTATTGCTTGGTGTTGCGTGAGCTACAGCAACACAATGCTCTACCATTCGTTCGAACGTAGTCTGATTTCGATTCTGGAACGAAGTATCAAGCCCATCAATAATGAGGCCGATTCTGTTCCTTCGCGCAAAAGGACTCTGGAATGTTGCTAATACCGCATCTGTGTCGAAACCCAACATTTCTGAATAGGCTGTTAAAGGTGAAATTGTACCTGAAATAGCCACAGAACTGTGAACCAAGTCTAAGACGTGCTTTGTGACAGAGGTAGGGTCTAAAGCAACAAGATCCAGTGATACTCTTCTACTCTCTCCAAGACCGCGATTAGATGCCAGCAAGAATGTGTAGTCCTTCCTCTCTGCAAATCGTAACCATCTGAGTAAGAACTCGCTCACTCTGAATATAGAGGAACGTGGGAACTTGCCTGCTTTTAGAAGCCCTTTTCGTATCTTTGCTCCTAAATCCTTCATGTGACCAAGTACAAATTTTTGGTGCTCGAGTTGACCAATTGTAATTGAAGACTCAACAATTCTTCGTGGGTCTACAATTCTCTCTTCAATCTGTTTCATGTCCGAAGACATCTCTAGAATCGTCTTAGCTAGTGCGCGACAGAAATTCTTTGAAATATCGTCATTGTAGGTTGTCGCCTCTCTTAGAGCCTGTCTAATTGCACCGATAGTCAATGAATCGCTGGCAGAATCCAAAGCTGTGGTAGGTACATTATGAGCCTCATCCTGAACAAGTACCATCTTTGAAGTAGGAGTATCAAGGTCCGGAATAAAGACATCCAGTATCCAAGGATCGAAAACATAGAGGTAGGAGAGTGCTACAACATCAACAACCTTGGCAAGGCGTTTCGTGAGTTCGTATGGACATAATGACCTACTCTTTGCAATCTTAGTGATTTCAGGAGCTGTTAGTACCTTCTTTGGCATGTCTGCAAGAAGTTCTTCAGGGTTTCCCGCCCTTCGAAGATTCTCATAATACGTACATCGTCCAGTCGTTTTCAATTGCCCACAGACCTCTGAAATTGGGGCTACGAAATCTGCACTTTCTAAAACAAAAGAGTTCGAGCACATGTGTCGGCGTCCGCGAAAAGACACTCCACTAACATCTCTTCTGTTCGATATCGACTCAAGCTCTTCCATTACGCGATCAAGTTGCCTGTGGGTTCTTGCGCAATACAGAATCTTACCGTCCTTTTGATTAATCCAAGGCAAGACAGCACTCAATGTGACACAGGTCTTTCCAAATCCATTCGGTGCTTCTGAGCATATATGGGTCCCTGCCCTTACTGAAACCTCTATTCTCTCCATCATATCTTCCTGACCCTCTCGGGCTTCATCATAAGGGAAATAATCTGTAAAGCTAGAGGTTTCTTCAATCATCTGAGCTCTGTACATCAGCCATTCTTGACCTTGATAATACTGTTGCTTCTAGATGAATCAAAAATACGTTAGTCATTTATCCCACCTATCATACCATATTTTGAACAATAATGGAGTTTGAAGATATATCCGAGTTCTCTTCAGAAACTTCTGCAGGGACAATTAAGATTCGCATTATGGACTTATCGAATGGTCAGCTTGTGTTAATAACGGACTCAGACCGTTTTAGACTAGGTCTCTCTGCAGTTGCTATACCTGCTGGCCAGGGCCGCTCAGAACCCACCTCTACTGGACTATTCACAGAGGGGCTTGAAATCACCCTTGTACGAACACTCGCAGAGAGAGTTGCTTCGTGGACGAACCAGACCTGCATGCTAGTCTTGGGAATGAGTGCATTAACCCGTGAGCGCATGATGGAACTCACATCTTTGTTAAGGGATCATCTTGTGTCATGATATACTCAATCACATCTATGACCCAACGACCTGTTTCCTCGATTTGCGAAATCCTATCCAGATACTCTTCCCAGTTTATCCCAGTAGCTTCATTCCATCCTTCATACGCAACTTTAAGATTATTCGAAGCCTCATGATGATATCGGCATAGTTCATCCTCTAATGCGTTTCGACCGCATATTCCACAATTTGTCATTTGTCCGATACCTCTTGTTTCTTCATAGCTTGCTTCGCTCTACGTTCTTCAAGTGCCTTGAGTTCCTCTTTTCTTCCAGGACATTCAGTCCAATTAATACAGGTTTCCCATTTTCGTCGACCTGAAACTACTTGGAACATTTTGTACCCACAATGAGGACACATCTTTTCCAACGGAGATATTACCCCTTTCTGGGGAAGTGAAAAGGTCTGGTCACACTTTTCATCTTTATACTTTGAACAGCCAACAAATCGCTTCCCTGTTTTTGATGATCTAATTATTCGTAGTGTACCATCACTGCATTTGGGACAATCACCAAGCTCTTCCATTGACTTCCAATATCTCTGAAGACCCAGAACGAGAGCATTTCCAATCTCTTGTTCCTGTGCTTTAAAGTCATCAAGAATCTCTATCAAGTCACCCTTTGCTCTTGACAAAACCGTCTTTCGATCCGTCTGTTCTTTCTGAATTTCTTCCATCTCTTTCTCTAAACGTCTGGTCAGCTTAGGTGAGAGCATATCAGGTATATATCGTTCTAAGGTTTCATAGAGAGCGTATCCCAGAGTCGAGAGTTCAAATCTATCTCGGAGACTGTAGCCCCGAGATTTGACTGAGTCTACAATTCTTGCTCTTGTTACCTTTGTCCCCAGATTTTCTTTCTCAAGTAATTTCAATAGGCTTGCTGGATTGAACCGTGGTGGGGGTTGAGTATACCGCTCATCAAAGTGTACAGGACTTAACACCAACAAATCACCTTCTGATAATTCAGGAAGTTCTTTCTCCTCTGTTTTGGCGTAAGGGTTATAGAACTTCATCCACCCCTGTTTCAATACTCTTAACCCTCGTAGATACAACAAGTGTTCATTGCATCTTATGTCTGCTCGAAGATGTTCCTTCACTGCCGGCTCACCAAAGAGTGCTAGAAATCTTCTGACAATAAGATCATACAGTTTCTTCTTGCTTGGAGTTAGTCGTTTTGTGGGCTTTATACCTGTGGGATGTATTGCAGGATGGGCAGGGTCATTCTTTTTTCCTTGAACTGGAGCGAGGTTACCAACTTGGAGCACTTCCTCCGCAAGTGGAGCATAGGTTTTCATCCCCATAATTCCATTGAGGATTTCCTTCAAATTCAATGTGTCAGGGAGTTTTTCACTACTAGTACGAGGATATGATATGACTGCATCCAGATAGAGTGATTGAGCAACTGCCAGAGTTCGACTCGGTTTGAAGCCAAAGTGTCTATAGGCCTGTGCTTGGAGACTACTAAGATTGAATGGTGGGTGTGGTCCCTGTTTTGTAGTTCTGCTGTTTATCAAGTCCACAATAGCCGTTTCTCCCTCGAGATCATTTACGACTTTCTTGACTTCAGTTTCAACTTCGAATCGCTTCTTGGAATACTCAAGCTCTATCTCCACTCCGTTGTGCATTGTCTTTGTTTGAATCACCCAGAAAGGTTGTGGGACAAACACATTGATTTCCTGTTCCCTTATTGCTATGTATGACAAGGTTGGACCCTGAACTCTTCCAGTGGACACAATCTTGAACCAACCTACGGTATTCTTTACAGCGAGTGTCAGGGCTCGTGTGAGATTGATTCCAAAGAGCCAATCAATCTCGTGTCGTACTTGACCAGACTCAATCATTGGAAAGTCTAGACTATTGGACATCGTGTCATGTGCATGTTGGATCTCTTTATCTGTGAGAGCAGAAAAAAACATCCGATGTGCCGCAGTTGGATCGGTTTTGCACGCATACTTCAATGTGTGATATCCAATGAGACTACCCTCGATATCAAAATCAGTAGCAACAATAAAAGAATCAATGTCCTTCGATAGTCTTCTTATCAGATTGATGATTGGCTTGATTTTAGTAGCCTTCTTATCCACTTCATACTTCGGCACCCATTCTGTTTCCACACGTGGATACGTCCATCCCTTCACAGTTTGTTTCAATTCGAAGAGATGCCCAAGAGCGTATACCACTATGAGATCGTCTGCTCCTCTTTTACACTCGTAGTATGAAGCACCGCGTTTCTTGACCTCTATCGGAGCCTGATTATCATCTAGAGCATTAGCTATCCGCTTTGCAGCAGTTGGTTTCTCTGTGATAATCATCACTCTAGACATAATACATTGTCTCTCCTCTCAATCACTTCCAGACAATTCCTAAACACAAATAGCCGTTGTGGCACATGCGAGTAAATCAAGCTAGTACAACTTTGCATATCGCGATAATCTTAAAAGCAGACGAAAAATGGGACCCGTCGAGGTAAGATATGTGAAACCTTGGTGGCCGAGGATTATTGTAAAACCAAGAGTGCGACTCACTAGGCCCAGTTTTGGAATGCCTACTCGCCCTCCGGATACAGTCATATTTGGACTCTTGTTCGTAGTTGTGTTATTTGTCCTCGGTGGTAATATCTATACACTAGTTCGATCACCTCCTGCAATTGCAGGAAGCCCATCAGGTGCGCCGATTCTCATTGCTCCTGGAATTGATCAACAGTTAGGCATGGAAGGAATTGTTGCTTCAGTAATCATAATGGTAGGAGTCAGTGGACTTGGTTTGGTCTATTATGGTTCCAAGTATGTGTTCCAACCAAGTTATGCAACAAGGCTGGTGGTGCTCGGGATGCTTATGACTGGCGTATCCTATTTGATCTTCAACTATCTGTGGTCAATGAAGGCTGGTTTGATTTAATCCAACCATACCAATTCAACTGACAATTAATGAATTAATGACACAGTCTAAGTCATGTACAAATGTTCAATTTTTGTCCGTTCCAGTAGATTAGAGATGAGTTCCTCAGCAATTACAAGCTTGATTCTCTTGCTCTTATCAGCAGTGAAATGTGCGTCCTGATCCGGTTTTGACCACTTTCCAACCAAACTACCAAAATCCATTCCCGCGAGCACAATTCTCGAAGGTGCATATTCACTAACGATGTGACATGCTCTGTCTCCATCAGTGAATCCACCCCACAGGAAAGCTCGATGTGTTGGTTCAACCTGTGTACTTCCTAAAATGTTTCCAAGTTCCGGAACAGCTGATCTGACGATCTCCATGTTATCACCATGACCGTGAACAATGAGGAGTGCGCCTTCACTATTGACTTCCTTAAGGTGTTCCATATCCCCATCCAAATCTGTAGCGACCACATCGCATTTTATATCCTGCTCCAATAAAACTGAAACTGCACCATCCGCAACCACAAAGACGGAATCTGAGAGATCATCATTTGTTTTCAGGTTCTCCAAATGGCGTTCAAGTGACGGGCCTGCTCCACAAACAATCACAATCTTATCAGTAATTGTTTCCCGCAATCGTTCTAGCAGGGGTTCTGGTTTGATATTTTCAAGTAAAGTAGTGAGAAGTTCTGTTGCCTCTTGGTCTCTCACCACATCCAAATTTAATCTTTGAACTATATCCAGATAGGTGGGATACCAATCAGTCCATCTCATAATGGTTCACTCATATCTTGTTGCTCATAAGTTTCCTTTCCTATACGTGCCGCAATTCTTGCTTCTTTCACATCATGTGCACGAATTATATTGGCTCCATTCATTACAGCAATAGAGGTTGCTGCCGTTGAACCAATAAGACGGTCGTCTGGATCACTCTGTCCGAGAAGATGACCGATGAACGCCTTTCTTGACACTCCTACAAGAAGAGGGTGATTAAGTGTGGTAAATTGGTCCAGGTTCCTCAAAATGGCAAAGTCAACTTCAGGTGGCTTTCCGAAACCGATTCCCGGGTCTAGAATAATCCTCTCCGCACTTATTCCATGATCTTTCGCGATAGTCAAACTAATCCTCAAGGAATTAAGCGATTCCTGAACACTTCCACATGGAGTGTTACAATTAGCCATCAATATTACAGGAACCTCTCGGTCTGCTACCAACTTTCCCATTTTGGGGTCTGCTTGCAAACCAGAAATATCATTCACTAATGAAGCACCAAGATCAAGCGCAACCTCTGCGACAGCTGATGATGTAGTATCAATCGAAATCGGTCTTTTCATATTATCAACGGAACCTAGTGCTAAAGAAACCCTGTTGATCTCTTCTTCTCTTGGTATATCAGAAGTGCCATAGACCCTCTTAGGGGCTGTAGACGCAGCACCTATGTCGATCAAATCAGCTCCTTCTGTAACTACCCGTTCCAGCATCATTCGAAATTCGTTGGAGTTTTTTGCAATGGCTCCTTTATAGAAAGACTCTGGAGAGAGATTGATTATGCCCATGATGCGAACTGGATGGTTTGGTCCAATTTGAAGACCTCCTATATTAACCAAGACACGGGTTCCTCCAAGTGTATATCTGGATAGAAGGAAATAAAATGATACTGATTCCGCTACGGACACCTAAACGGGTGACTCTTCACGGGTGAATTCACATGAATGACATACTTGAGCGCACACATCTCTATGATTGGCACGTAAAACACGGTGATGTAATTCCTTTCGCAGGATGGGAGATGCCAGTTCGATATAGTGACATTAGAGAGGAGCATAAGGCCGTAAGAAACAGCATAGGCATATTCGACACCTCACATATGTCGAGATTCATTATCACAGGTCCAGAGTCTCTTGAGTTTCTCCAAACCCTAACTACTAACAATGTCAGGAAACTAAAGATAAACGGTGGTCAGTATACTACTTGTCTGAATGAGAGTGGTGGGATTCATGATGACTTGACATTATACAAGATTGGCGAGGAGGAATACATCTGGATTACAAACGCCTCAAACGGACCAAAGATCCGTGACCATTTGATGAAACACGTGAATAATTACAAAGTCAATGTGAAAGACAAATCCCGTGAAATCACTATGATTGCAGTTCAGGGTCCAAATGCACTCAAGCTAATGAATAAGATGGCTGGTCAGGATGTCAGTGAGTATCCCCGATTCTCGATCTATCCAGTCAAACTTGCAGGATACGACTGTTATCTATGTAGGACCGGATACACTGGAGAAGATGGAGTAGAAATCCTACTCCTAGATACACCGTATAGTGATGAGGGAAAGAAAAAGGCACTAGCATTCTGGGAAGAGCTTCTGATGCAAGGAAAGGAGTTCAATATCCTGCCGTGTGGTCTAGGCGCTAGGGACTCCACGCGCCTTGAAGCAGGATTTGTACTCTATGGTCATGAACTTGATGAAGAAACATCCCCAATCGAAGCTAGGATTCCTTATGCTGTGAAGTTCAAGGTAGAACCTCATTATATTGGATATGATGTTGTGCGTCACCATAAGAAAGAAGGTGGTATTCGGAAAACACGCATTGGTCTAGTTATGATCGATCGTGGAATTCCGAGAGAACACTATCCCATCCTCCAAAGTGGCACTCTGATTGGAGAAGTGACAAGTGGAGGTCTGTCACCAACTTTGAACAAAGGTATCGCGCTAGGATATGTCACACCCGAAACGGTCGACATCGGTGATATTGTTGAGGTTGATATCAAAGGAAGAATAAGAAATGCCCAGGTTACAAAATGGCCTTTCTACAACAAGGAGACCTATGGAGCGTCCAGGTTAAAGCATCCAAACTGATTTAAACTTAGCACACCTTTCGCAGAACGTTGGTGGATCTAAATTGAGTGAAACCGAAATTAAAGAAGGACTGAGATATAGCAAGGACCATGAATGGATTAAGGTTGAAGGAGATATAGCCACTGTCGGCATAACTGACTTTGCTCAGAACTCTCTTCACGAGATCACATTTGTGGAAATTTCTGAAGTTGGCACAGTATTGGAAGCTAACGGAGAATGTGGACTTGTGGAGTCCATGAAAGCAAGCTCAGATATTTTCACACCTGTTGCTGGCGAGATTGTCGAAGTGAATGGTGAGCTCGAAGACGCACCGGAGATCGTAAACGAGGATTCTTACGGCAAGGGTTGGATGTTCAAGATCAAACCATCAAATCTCGATGTTGACTATGCAAAACTCATGGATGCTGTAGGATACAAGACCTTCATAGAGTCTGAGTAAATATAGTCAAAACTCCAAAAAACCGGTATCTTCCATGCTTCTCTTTCCAAATATCCATTCTAACTCGTTTTGCAGCTTAGGACAAGTTTACAATTAACAACAACCTTTTTAGTGAATCACAAAATCGCTGCCGATAGTTCGAAACAGCACGGAGACTACAACCTAAATGTCATTCAGCAAGTTCAAACGGTCTACGGGAAGATTCCTACGTCAAGTTTTCCACAGACCGAAAGCAAAGATTTCTCGTGGTTCCGTTATGCTCATTGTGACTCTTCTTCTGATATTCACAACAGCTCTGCTACTTCGATTGGAACCATTGATAGACTCTCAACCAATAGTTCGTGCTTTTGACCCCTGGTTCCAGCTGAGGGTTACTGACTATGTAGTCGAGAATGGATACAGCGCCTTCTTCACTTGGCATGATGATGCCACCTGGGTACCATGGGGACGTGATATGGCTAGAACCAGCTACGTTGGTGTACCATTCACAAGCGCTTTCTTCTACTTCGTACTCAATGGAATTGGAATTCAAGTTGACGTTCTCACAGTGTCCCTGCTTCTTCCAGCTTTTATGGGTGCTCTGACCGCAGTTGTTGCATTCTTCCTAGGAAGAGAACTCTCAAACAACACAGTTGGTCTTTTCAGTGGCCTTTTCATGGCGTTTATACCAGCATACCTCACACGAACAATCGCAGGCTTCTATGACAACGAATGTATCGGTGTGTTTGCTATAGTATTGACCTCATACTTGTTCTTGAGAGGTCTGAAGCGTGGTTCCCTTTTATCCGGTGTTGGTGCCGGTGTTGCGCTCGGATATCTTCTCGTTTCTTGGGGTGCTGCAGATTTCATGCTTGGTCTTTTTGCTCTGTACACCGGTGTTATGTTATTGATGGGACGATATAGCAAACGTTTACTCTCAACCTATTTGACAACAATATCGATAGGTCTCTTTATTGGGGGTTTGATCCCCCGAAATGGTTTCGAAAACCTTGGTGATTTCGTAATTCTTGCTCCGATTGGTATGGCCGGACTTTTGGTTATGTATGAAATCTGGCTTAGAATTGGAGCTTATCGTGAAACAACCGCCAGCGCGTTATCACCACACATGAAACCAATCCTTGTTGGACTGATTGCTCCCCTTGTAGGCGTTGTAGCATACATGTTGTATGCAGGAGGTACCGATCTTGAAATCACTCCATACACTTCTAATCCAATATTACGACTTGGATCGAAGTTCCTCACTGTAATTAATCCCTTTACACGACTGGATCAACGAATCCTTGCCTCTGTAGCTGAACACTTGCCAAGCCCATGGGGAAGCTTCTACAACACCCTTTTGATACTGATATTCTTCTTCCCACTTGGTATGTATTTCGCCTTCAAGCGAGGTCGTGATGAAGATTGGTTTATCCTCGTTTACGGAGTCACATCAGTCTACTTTGCCGGAAGCATGATTCGTTTGAGCCTGATTCTAGCACCTGGAGTTGCAATCCTAGCTGCAGTGGCTGCATACAATATCCTCTCACCATATGCAAAAGTAATCACACAAAAGTCAGTATTTGAGAGACGAAGATTCAGGATGAGTTCATCTCTGACGTCAGAACATGCACTCACGGCTTTCGCATTCGTTGGACTGCTACTCTCAGTCAACATAATTCTTGGAATTCAGTATGTATCCTGGCAGATTGGTAATCCTGAGTTTGCACAGGCCGCGCTTTCAGAAACTGGTCAAGCCACTGATTGGCAGACGGCGATGACCTATATACGCAATACTTTACCTGACTCGTCAATTATTGCAAGTTGGTGGGACTATGGTTATTGGATAAACAGCGCATCTGATGCGAAAACGATTGTAGATAATGCGACGTTTAATACGACGCAAATAGCCATGATGGGTTATGCGCTAATGTCGCTCAATCTAACCGACTCCCTCAGGACGTTCAAGACCTGGAATACGACACATGTGCTCGTATACTTTGGTCACCGATTTTCCGGATTTGGCGGAGATGAAGGCAAATGGCCTTGGATGGTTCGTATTGCTGAGGACAGATTTGGCAGCAATTACATTGATGATGCCACCTATCTTGGATCCAGTGATGAAACACAAGATGCTTTCTATCAGTCCACACTCTACAAACTTCTATCATACAATGAACCAAGAACCCAGGAAGAAGCAAGCGCATTAGGTCTCTCTGACGTACGCATCAGTTTGGATCAGATACTTTGGGGTGATACAGTATGGATATCCCATATGCCTGTGGATCTCCATGGTGCGTTCAAATCCCCCTATATATCATCATCATTTGGAACTGTCAAAATCTATGAGATTGACTACACCATGTACTATCAGTGGTTAAACCAGACTGAATCTGATTGGCAACCTACTCTAAAATCAGATAATCTTGAATCAACACTTGATGGTGGGATTAACGGGTCTGAGCTCAGTCTAACTAGCTACCCAGTCTCATTCGGTGGTGGTTATGAAGCCAGGGTCTACACAGAGTCAAACTCTACCCATATGTACTACGGAATACAGATGGACAACTACACCCTAGGTGATGACGCTTTCGGTATTCAAATCTCGCCACTCGACTCAACAGAGAACTCTGACCTTCGTATTGTGAACTACAATGGTCAAGACTTCGATGGTCATATCCGCTATGATGGAACGTGGGCGGAAGATTCAACCGGAACTGATTCGACAGAGTTTGCTACAGGTAGCAACGTCATCGAGTTCATAATACCTCTGGACGGTGGAGATTCACAAGATGTTCCAATGTCCCAAGGAATGAACTATCAGATTAGGTTACTCTGGTGGAACAATGTAAATCATGGTGAACCCTCGTTCACGGTGGATTGGAACATCTTCTGGGTACCAATTGAACTGTACTAAAAATAATAGACTGGCGGTTGACTCAAAATCAATCGCCATGTTCTCTTTCCAAATACTAACAAATTACTCGGTAGACAATTCCCGTGCTTTCTGTTTTGCTTTTCGTCGATAGTTTCCGTACTTGTCCTGAGGACTGTATTTGGGGGGTTTAGGACTAGATACAGAGCATCCACACTTTGGACAAGTAACTTGATTGAGTGTGTATTCCCCACATTTATGACACTTAAAGAGATGAGTCATTTTAGACCCCTACTTTCGAATAAAACTAATATTTCCAGAGTCACTCTCTATGGTCTTTGTTATCAGACCAAGAACATCTGAGAGAATTTCTTCTGCTTCCTGATAATCCGGACTTACTATTCTCAATTTGTAGCGAGGTGAACCAAGAGTGTAAATCTCAGTAGTAGATTTCTCATGTTTCTTACCTTCTACAAGTCCTTTTGACAAGGCCTTCTTGATGACTTCAATACCTGTTGGTCCAGAAACTGTGATAGTCATCTCTCCATCAATCTCAACAGATGGAATTTCAATTCGTTGTTTTGCTAGATCTGCAACCTGTTTACGAAGTTTCTTCGTTGCAACGACTTCTTCGAATACTTCAACGTCACCATCTGATGCTCGTTCAAGTCCTTTGTAAATCTCTCCGAAGACATCCTCAATTGGCCAACCAATCTTCTCATAGACCTGATCGAGGGTCATGCTATTCTCTTTTGCAATGAGTTCTAGAAGTTTCTCGGCTTTCTGAGCACGTTTCCATTCGTTGTTCTTAGTTCTTTTAGCTTCAGCAGACACTCTTCTGAGTGAGCAGTCGATATGTCTTTTTTCGGTGTCAACTTTCAGAACCTTGACAACAACACGTTGATTCTCATGAATGTGATTACGGATGTTCCTGACCCATGTACTGCTAACCTCTGAGATATGGATGAAACCCTCTTTCTCACCAAACTCAGGCAAAACAACGTAGGCTCCGTAGTTTGCAACTTTGGTTGCAACTGCAATAGCAAACTCATCTTGGTGTGGCCACTCAGCACGTTTCAGGACCATTTTTCTTTACATCCTATGGAAGGACCTCGATCTCCCTTGCGATTGGCTCTAGCTTTGCCTTACCACCGCTAGGCTTTGCGAGTACTTTTTCACATTTTAAACATCTAACTTCTGTACTTGCGTACCCGAAAATAATCTGCTCGTTTTCGCAGTCTAGGCACTTAACCCTTAGAAACCGCGACTTTGGTTGTTGAACGATATCACCCTTCGGCATTCAAATCACCTATGCTCTTTGTATATCGACCTTCTTCAGTCGCATACTCTTGGACTGGATTATGTGGTCGCACTCCTTGCATTTGAGTTTTAGAACAGTTTTCTTAGTTGTCTTAGCGAACCGCTTCTGGATTGGCTTCGGAAATGATCCATAACCTCGAGTCTTCCTAGCCATCCTGCGCTCTCCTTCAGCCACCCTTCTCCTCTTTCCAGGTTTTCCTATGGATACGGAGTGTTCAGTATGCTTCCGGCATCTGGGACAGTATTTGTTCAGTTCGCTCTTTATTTTCATCTAGCAGTCACCAGTCCTAGCTACGCCACTCGGTCTTGATTTCTTTATAATTCTTAGGGCATGTTCCTCTGAATGCTAGGTTGTGCAGGTTAAGCCGTGGCTACTATGGAAGATATGTGTGCAATTACAGTGGCAATCACTAGTATTGCTGCCAGTATAACAACCAATGTAGGCCCTACTTTGATGCCTGGTGTCTCGTCCTCAAAGAATCGTATTAGACCAGCACCTCCACTTGGCATTGGCCCGTCCCCGCTTTTCTTTTTTCTCTTTTTCGCGGTCTTAGGCATCATTAATCACCTTGACTTATCTCCTGACTTGGTCAGGAGCTTTTAATCCTTTTGACAGAGGTCCTATTTAGTCATCGTCATATCAGACGACTCTGGACATACACAGGGCGAATCCTTGCATTTTGAACAGACATCACTGTATTTCTTATAGAATGCATTTGCAACATCTATTTCTAATAGGTTAGCTAGCGAACAGAGCCACGCGAAGACATCTGCAACCTCTTCTGAAATAGCTAATTTCGTATCGTTATTCTGAATCGCTTCTTTCAGCTCTTCTAACTCCTCGAAAGTCCTCTTCAGAGTCCCTTCAACACCTCGAGCTTGGTCTCTCTCAAGGTAGATTTTTCGCATCATTTCCTGTGCTTCTTCAATGTTCACTAGAAACCCTCCGGAGGAGCTTGTTTCATTGACAGACCCTACATGAATCGCAGATGTTCATAGGCCTTTGTTTCAGTGTCGAAAGCATAATGCACTTTCTGGTAGTCCTTGCGGAACTCTCCAACCTCACCAGCCACCTTCTCTAGATTTTCTCCGTTCAAAACCACTCGGGTCATGAACTCTGCAATCGCATCCATCTCCGACTCCTTCATACCCAGTCTAGTCATCTCACTCGTTCCGAGCCTAATCCCACCTGGAGCCTTGTAATCGCGACCTCTCTTCTTATCCCAAGGCAGAAGATTGCGATTTATGATCATGTTTGCATCTTCTAGTTTCTCTTCAACAGTAGCTCCATCTTTCATCGGTGTTTCAGTAATGTCCACAAGAATAACATGTGATTCTGTGAAGCCCTTGTGCTCTGCGATAACGCTCCATCCCCTCTCATGGAGTGACTGAGCTAATGCCTTGGCATTCTTTAGAATTTGATCCATGTATTCGTTACCAAACTCCATCAATTCAGCCAGAACAACAGCTAGGCCAGCAACATTGTGAAGATGGTGATTACTAAGTAATCCTGGGAATGAAGCTCTCTTGATAGCTTCTGCGAATTCTTCTTTGGCTAGCACGATCCCATGCTGAGGTCCCGGCATTGTCTTGTGTGTAGATGCAGTCATTATGTCTGCACCCTCTCTCAATGGATCCTGGAAACGACCAGCAGTAATCAGACCTGAAACATGCGCTGAGTCATAACCGATAGTCATTCCGAATTCATCAGCTATGTCACGAAACTCCTTGACAGGATGTGGAAATGGAAACACGCTTCCCCCAAAAAGAAGGAACTTGATCTCATCGCCTTTGTCATGTAGCTTCTTTATGAGGTTCAAACTTGCGTCAATGTCGATGTTGAACTCCTTGTCATCGAACACCCAGTTGCGTACTTTATGACCCCTGATAGCGCCAGCAGTACCACCAAGATTTCTTCTGGCATGAGAGATATGACCACCATGTGCGATTGATAAAGCCAGCATTCTGTCACCGGGGTCCATCACCGCAGTATACATCGCTAGATTCGCTACTACGCCTGAAATTGGTCGCACATCTACAAAATCCGCCTTGAACAGTTTCTTTGCTAGATCTATGGTGATGAGTTCAACCTCGTCTATGTATTTACAACCTGCATATACACGCTCACCTGGCCAGCCCTCTGCATAGCGGTCTCGAAAGTCACTGACTATAGCTGACCTGACAGCTGGCGAAGACACATTCTCGGATGCGATGAGGTTGATTGTATTCTGCATCCATTTGTCATGACTTTCTAACAGGCGGAAAATCTCGTTGTACCGTTCCTTGTGCTCACTCAATATTTTCTCTCCTTATCATAAATTATGCATCAGGAAACTAAGATGCTTCTCTAAGGAATTTTTTGATACTCTCCCATTCAAAAGTCTTTACTCTCATTAATGCATGCACATCGAGGTGACAGGATCTACAAACAGGAGCCCATTTGTTTGCATCTATACTTCTCAATCCCTTCAATGACTGAATGAGGTATGGTGAATGTTTCTGTCCGTCTTTTCGATGTATTATCTCTCTATCCTCACCACATATCTCGCACTCTGTACCAAACAACTCCTCCCTCAGCTCGTTTACTTTTTCTTGATGCTTTTGTTGTGCTGTTCTCTTCCTTGCTTCTCTCTCCTCAATAGAATCGCAAGTACTCCCCTTTAGTTTCCATTCCATCTTTTCAAAGAGTTTCTTCAGAGCATACCTAGTTTTGCCAATTCTTCTTCCCACCTCTTCAAGAGACAATTCTTGCTCGAAATATAACTCTCTTACATGGTTTGCATCAATATCCAAATCGACAGTTTCCATTATTCGAGTGCTCCACCCTTGTTTTCGAAATATAGCTGTAATCGGAGCACCACTTCTGTATCCATAACTTTCAGCTATCTCTTTCATAGTCTTCTTTTCTTCATAATACATCTTGAAAACATCATCAGAATTGATTTCAAATCTACGAGCATGAGGCGAACGTCTTTCCCATCCTTGCTCATCAAAAATACATATAATTTGATATTGAGGGAGTTCCATTTCCTTCGCTACCTTGTAAAGTGGCAATTTTCTGTCAAAATACAACTCATAGACTCTGTCATAATCCAAATTTCTCCATCTCTTCGTGGTTTCCCATCCCTGTTCCTTGAAGATACGCCTAATGGGGCTTTGCGACTTGTATCCCAATCTCTCACCGACTTGTTTGAGTGTCAATCCATCCTCGAAATACAGTCTATGAAC
>VAPA010119986.1_pt1 | contig 20404 bp, 22 predicted proteins | sample 3395041 | NCBI WGS metagenome assembly VAPA01 (sample SAMN08290432, study PRJNA428436) | hydrothermal vent metagenome | isolation source: Deep-sea hydrothermal vent chimney | place: Indian Ocean: Southwest Indian Ridge | depth 1973 m m
GAATGGGGAATGATAATCTTTATGGTTCTGGCAGGATTAAGTTCTGTTTATTATATAAGGAGAAAGAGCAGAGTAAGTTAAGATAGTTTTTTTAATAGAATAATCAAAAAGGCGGGTTTTTTACCCGCCTTTTTTTATTTAATGAAAAATGTCTATTCAAAATGCTGTACAAGGAAGCTTAAAATATTTATAATTTTTGATAAAATGGAGAAAGCTGTTTAATAATCATTTTGTCCTCAAAGGAGATATAGTGAAATTAGACGTACCGGTAATAGGAATATTACGCGGTGTTGAGTCCGCTTTTTTCAGAAACATAATGGATGTCTCGTTTGCCTCAGGCCTGCAGGCTATAGAGATAACCATGAACACTAAAGATGCCCCGCAGATAGTCTCAGCGCATAGATCATCCGTACCTGAAGGGAAATTACTGGGAATGGGAACCATCAAAAACCTTGAAGAGGCAAAAAAGGCAGTGGAATCCGGAGCGATGTTTTTAGTTACTCCAAATACTGACACTGAGGTAATTGAATATGCCAGGTCCAGATCTGTCCCTGTTATATCCGGTGCCCTTACTCCAACAGAAGTATATACTGCCTGGTCAAGCGGTGCTGAAATGGTAAAAATCTTTCCATGCAGTGCATTCGGACCCGCATACATACGTGAACTCAGGGGCCCTTATGAACAGATACCACTGGTTGCAGTAGGAGGTGTTGACATAGACAATATCAGGGAATATTTCGACTCGGGAGTAAGAGCTGTTGCTGTAAGTACCGCACTTTTTGGCCGAAAGACATTGATTGAACAAGATCTTGAGAAAATCGCACAAAATGTTAAAAAATTTATTTCCCTTTGCCCTGACCTGAAGAATAATTTATAATAATAATTCCAAATAAACTTTCCAATACTTTAAAAGGAGAATAAAAATGTTCAGACCAGAAATAAAAGTTATTGACTGCACAGTACGTGACGGCGGTTTAATGAACAAGTGGCAGTTTGACGATTCCTTTGTCTGTAAAGTCTATACTGCTTTAACAGAGGCAGGTGTTGATTATATGGAGATCGGCTATTTAAGCTCTGAATCCGCCTTTTCACGGGATGAAGTGGGGCCGTGGAAATTCTGTGCTGAATCCGATATTAAACGCATTGTCGGCAAAGATAAAAAGAAGATCAAGCTCTCTGCAATGGCAGACATAGGACGAATACACTATGCCGATATTCCTCTAAAATCAGAAAGTTCCCTTGACATGATACGGGTCGCATGTTATGCACACCAGGTTGATGCCGGCATAGATCTTGCGCATCATTGCATTGAAAAGGGATACGAGACAACAATTAATCTTATGGCTGTCTCCACAGTAGGTCTGCGGGAACTGGATGAGGCACTTGAAGATCTTTCCAAAAGTAAAGTGCCGACAGTTTATGTAGTTGACAGCTTCGGTGCTTTTTATTCCGAAGATATAGAGACACTCGCAAAAAAATACATGGAGCGCCTGCCAGGCAAGACTATCGGAATCCATTGCCACAACAATCAACAGCTGGCCTTTGCAAATACCATATCTGCAATCATTTCCGGGATTAATTACCTCGATGCAAGTTTATACGGCATTGGACGCGGAGCCGGTAACTGTTGCCTGGAACTTCTTGTTTCATTCCTTAAAAACCCAAAATTCAATGTGCGTCCTCTTATCGAGGCAATAGAGGCTGAGATCCTTCCATGGCAGGAAAAGATCGATTGGGGATACTACATTCCTTATATGGTCACAGGCACCATGAACCAGCATCCTCGTACTGCCATGGCGTATATGGAATCAGACAAAAAAAATAAAGTCACACAATTCTATGATCAAGTGGTAAACGCTACCGAACTATGATAATAAATTACTTAAAAAAGCCTGGGCTCTGTATATATTAATCAACCTTAATGACTGGAGATGTTCCCAACCAGTCACAGGACACAGACCATGACATTTATACGAAAAACAACTTTACTGCTTATACTCTTAGTCCCTCTTATATCAAGCGCTAAAGAAATAAATTCAAGTCTGTTTAAGGCTATTGACAAGGGCGATACAAAAGAAATCGAACGCTTACTTAAAAAGGGTGTGGATGTTAACTCAATGAACAAGGAAAATAAAACAGCTCTGTGTGTTTCCTCTGCTAAAGGTCATAAGGATATTGTTGAGGTCCTTCTTAAAAATGGTGCTGATGTTAACAGAGGTGATAATTATGATCTTACACCATTAATATGGGCTGCATTATCAGGTCGCCTTAAAATTGTAGACATGCTTATTGTAAAAGGTGCAGACGTGAATGCAAGAGATGAAAAAGGTTTTACAGCCTTAATATGGGCATCGTCATTCGGTCATAAGAAAGTTGTTAAAACCCTTATAAAGAGCGGTGCCGGTATAGAAACAAGAACAAAGGCTGGTGGCTCGGCACTTATGTGGGCATCGTCTTACGGTCATGCCGGCACAGTCAAACTCCTTGTTGACAAGGGTGCAAAGGTTGATGCAACCGACGACGCAGGTTACACAGCACTTATGACCACTGCCTCTTCACCACGTGAGCACACTAATACTATTAAAGCCCTGATCAGTAAAGGCGCCGATGTTAATGCCAGAGATAAGGACGGTTTTACGGCCCTTATGTTTGCAGCAGGCAGCGGACGTATGGATGCCGTGAAAATACTGATAAAAAAAGAGGCGAATGTTAATGCCAGAAACAATGACGGATGGACAGCCCGGATGTTGGCAATCGAGGGCGGACACAATGCAATAGCCAATTTACTCCAAAAAGCAGAAAAAGAATAATTAATCTTTGTCAGGTCCTGGTGTTACATTTTTATTAATGACGTTAATTCCTATCAGCCCATTTTAGCCAAACAGCTGCTGTAATACCCCATATCGCATTGAGAATAAACACGAACAAAGGTGTCAGAGCACCTTTGCCCAATCCCATAATTCCGGCACCTGTTTTAACAGGGAAGACCACAAAAAGCTGAACAAGTGTAGGTCCGAGGCTATAGATCAATCCCCTGAAAATAAGATGCTTTTCCAATATCGGGAGTAAAAAAAGTACTCCCCAGATCCCGCCCCATATAATGCGAGGGTAAAGCCACTGTGCAGACAAATGCGGTGCTATTTTTACACCAGAGCCGATGTTATGCCTGCAGCTCCGAAAAGCCAGACTGCAAGACTGTTAATAAGCCCGCCTGAACAACCGGCAGCAAATACCAGGCTGATCTTTTTGAATGCTCTATTCATACTGGTTTTCGGAGTCTATATACTTTATATATCATAAAACCTCCTGCTTAATAACTAATAATATTGTCAGTTATCATAAGTAACTGTAATGAAAATATTTTAAGAGGAAGCAAAATAATAAGAACCGCAATTTGAGAAAACTATTATGCAACTAACTGAATGCAACATTTCGTTCAAAGTCAGAAGCACTTGTTGCAGCAGATTTGGCTGTATTAAGATCTATTATGCCCTGCTCAAATAATTCCATAAGATGCTCGTCAAACGTCCGCATTCCGTATTGATCTCTGCCTGCAGACATGAACTCCTTTATTGCTGAGGTCTTGTCAGGGTTTTCGATGCATTCTTTAATAGTTAAGGTATTTCTCATAACTTCAAGTATGGCGACCCTGCCGCTATCATCCGCACGTCGGAGCAGACGCTGGGAAATTACAGCCTTCAGGTTCTCTGCCAGCCTGCTCCTCATGGCCATCTGTTCACTCAGGTCAAATGAGCTTATAATCCTCTGGATAGTTTTCGGTGCATCCACCGTATGCAGTGTGGATAAAACCAGGTGTCCGGTTTCTGCAGCTCTTAAGGCAGTATCAATTGTTGTTGTATCACGCATCTCACCGAGCAGGACCACATCGGGGTCCTGGCGCACAGCTGCTCTAAGTGCAATAGAAAAACCATCAGTATCAGGCCCGACCTCCCGCTGAATTATAGATGCCTTCACTTCCTTGTGAAGATACTCAATAGGGTCCTCAATCGCAACAATCTTGCAGGGTTTTGTCTCATTAATTTTATTGATCATTGCTGCCAGGGTTGTAGATTTGCCGCTTCCGGAAACACCCGTAACCAGTATCAGGCCTCTTTCCTCAAGTGCAATTTCACCAATGACCTCAGGCAAATTCAGTGAGTCGATCGTCGGCACAGTAAAAGGTATAACTCTCAACACAACCGAAAATGACCCCCTCTGACGGCATATATTCACACGGAAGCGGGATACATTAGGTAAAGCATAAGTACAGTCCAGGTCCTTTAACTGGCTGACCTGTTTCTCAATCTCTTTATCATAAAGACTACGTCCTTTTGCAAGAATATGCTTTACGATCAACTCACATTCCGCCATGTCCAGCGGTTTGATATTAATAGGTGTGATTTGACCATCCACGCGGTATTTCCATTCAGAACCGACACAAAGATGGACATCAGAAACATGCGCCTTGACTGCTTCAACAAGCACATATTTAAAGGTTTCTATAATATCTTCCATAACAACCTCCCTGTCAGCAAAAACGATTGAAATAGCCTTTATTCTGTAATTGTATCAGGAAAAGCACAGTAGTTGCAACAAAACACGGTCAGTCATTTTCCCATAAATAGTTTACTTAACTATAAGTTTAGTAAAATCTGGGGTTATTAATATTATTTATATCTGTTTATTGCCAGCCTTTTTTTGTTAGAACATTTAAAAATATCTCTTCCTGTATTTTCCTTTCTCTTGTATCAAGCATTATGCATGCTGTATCATTATTAAATGCAATTTATTGATCATGTAAAAGTTCACCTTGAAAGCGGCAAAGGCGGGAGAGGCTGTGTAAGCTTTCGAAGAGAGAAGTATGTTCCAAAAGGCGGGCCTGACGGCGGTGACGGAGGAAGAGGCGGACATATCATTTTCAGGGCTGAAAGAGATATAAATACGCTTTTGGATATTAAATACCAGCAGCAGTACAAAGCTGAAAACGGAAAAGGCGGCATGGGGAAAAAAATGCATGGCAGAGACGGCAAGGATCTATTTGTTCATGTTCCTGTCGGTACGGTAATTAAAGACGCTGAAAGCGGCGAGACCCTTGAGGACCTGACAAAAGAAAAACAGGAATTTATAGCTGTAAGAGGGGGAAGAGGAGGACTGGGTAACACCCATTTTAAAAGCTCCACTTTTCAGGCACCGCGATTTGCACAGCCTGGAGAGCCGGCGGAAGAAAGAACATTAGCCCTTGAATTAAAGCTGCTTGCGGATATAGGGCTTGTAGGGCTTCCAAATGCCGGTAAGTCTACTCTGATCTCTACAGTATCATCTGCAAAACCCAAAGTAGCAGACTATCCTTTTACAACCCTGGTGCCGGTCCTTGGGGTTGTAAAATATAAAGAATATAAAAGTTTTGTAATTGCAGACATCCCAGGCTTGATCAAAGGAGCACATAAAGGCTCTGGACTTGGCTTTCAGTTCCTGCGTCACATAGAGAGGACTTCCATCCTCCTTCATCTTGTTGACATTTCGGAAATGGCAGAAGGAGATCCGGTTGATAACCTTGAAAAAATAAATAAGGAGCTTGAACTCTACAGCCCGGACCTTCTTGACAAACCACAGGCAGTGGCAGGAACAAAGCTTGATATAAAAGGTGACGGGAAAAGACTTGACAGGCTTTTAGATTATTGTAATGATAAGAACTATGATTTTTTCTCTGTTAGCGCTGCTACAGGGGCCGGAATAAAAAAACTATTAAATTATCTGGGCGGAAGGGTAGAAAAATATAAAAGCAGGGATTAGTTGCCGGAGATCAGAGATCGGTATTTAGTGCTTAGGCCTTTGCTGACAGCTGACCACTGCCTGCCCCGTGTCCTAATCCATTAGGATTTACGGGGACAACAGACACCCGAATTATTATGAAACGGCTTGTAATAAAAATAGGAAGCAATATACTTGCTTCTGCAGACCTGGGGCTTAATACAAAAAGGCTTCATACAATAACAAGAGATATCTCTGACATAGCAGACAGGGGCCTGGATATTGTCATCGTTTCCTCCGGAGCAATTGCCGCGGGGCTTAAAAAACTGGGGCTTAAGGAAAAACCACGGGATATAAAGCTAAAACAGGCTGCTGCTGCAATCGGACAGTCAAGCCTTATGTGGGCATATGAACACTGTTTTGCCGAGTTTAACAAAAAGGTTGCCCAGGTTCTGCTTACAAGAGATGAAATAACAAACCGTGCCAGATATATAAATGCAAAAAATACTTTATTTACTCTGATGAGCTATGGTGTTATCCCCTTGATCAATGAAAATGATCCCATAGCTGTCGAAGAAATAAAGTTTGGTGATAACGATATACTGGCAGCACTTACAGCAAGTCTTGTTGAAGCTGATATGCTGATCATATTATCGGATGTTAACGGTCTATATACCAAAGACCCTAAACATAAGGGGGCCAGGCTCATAGAAAATGTTGACAGGATTACCGGAAGCATCGAAAAGCTTGCCGGAGGCAGGGGCAGTGCAGTCGGTACAGGAGGTATGTATTCAAAGATTCTGGCAGCAAAGCAGGCAACCGGTCACGGGATCCCTGTTGTTATTTTAAGCGGTAAAAAAAGCGGGCTTCTTCCCGGCCTGCTCGACGGTAAAAAATCAGGAACATATTTTAAGCCGAAAAAACAGCGCATGTCTTCCAGAAAAGGTTGGATAGCTTACGGCGTAAAATCCAAAGGAGCTGTTTTCCTTGATGACGGGGCTGTAAAGGCTTTATCTTCACAAGGCAAAAGCCTTCTTCCTTCCGGAATAATAAAGATAGAGGGGCATTTTGATGTTGGAGATTATGTAAGATGTGTAAGCAAGGACGGCAAAAAAATAGCTAAAGGGCTTACCAATTATTCTTCAATTGACCTTAATAAAATTAAAGGGAAAAAGACATCTGCAATAGAAAAAACTCTTGGATACAAATATTCCGACGAGGTAATACACAGGAACAACCTGGTAGTCGTATAGCAGAAACATGTTAAGCTTTCTGCGCAATCCGCTTTTTATAGTCTTCAACCAATCCGAACGAACCCGATCCACAGCTTATAATTGACCGCATTGCTTCCTCCACAGGCACATTCACTTTATGAACATACTTGTCCTTCATGTGAAAAATGTTGCCTGAAGTCGGGTTAGGGCCTGTAGGGACAAAAACCGTATAACTTCCGTCATTGTGCTCATCAGTAATAAATGCAGTAACAAGCGTCTCATTGCAGAATATGTTCACAAGCGCAACAGAAGAGAAGGGGGTCTTCCTGTTACCCAGGAACTGGAGTAAAGTTTCCTTTATCAGGTTATAACCGGGTATCTTCAGGAGCAAAAAGTCTTCAACTACCTTGTGAATATATTCCCCCAGTTTTGTTCTGACAAGCAGTCCGACCAGAAAACAGATTAGCAGGATAATCATTATAACGATCAGGTCGGCTATAAACTCCATGGTTTCAGACTGTTTCAGAACTAAATCTGTTAGCGGCTGGATCAGTTTTGTAATGAAGTTAAACAACCAGGTGAAAACAGCGGCCAGTAACGCAACAGGAAGAATAATAAGCAGCCCGCCTACAATAGATGTCCTGATAAAATTTTTTATTTTCTTCATCATTCCTTAATAAAGCCGGTTTAATACATTAAACCGGCTTTAACCTGAAAAGTCTCTTTTATACTGTACTCTGGCCTTCTCAAAAATATCAAGATATTCGGCTTTTTTAAAATCCGGATAGGTAAAAGGGAATATCTGATAGGAGTCGCCTGAGTAGGCAAGTGTAACTTCGCCATAAATGCCATTTCCCAGATAAATCCTGTGAGAAAAATCCTTTGCCGATACAAGTACAACCTTCGCAGAATCCATATAACCCGGATCAAGGTTAATCCTTCGTCCTCCGCTTTCATTAAGATAATTCCTCTCAAGCTCGATCGTTTTTAATTTTATATCTGAAATAATGTCAGGATTTATTAATCTCCTGAAAAAAATAAACTGTCTTTTCAACCCTGCACCCATTTCATTAAGGTAGTAACTTGTATGGTCCCATTCCCACACAGGGCTCTCCATATCAGAAGGGCCAAAGAGTTTACTGAGTTCTTCCTTAAGCACGTCAAGGAGAGAGACATTCTGTGAGATCATGCCAACAAACAACTTGACAGGATGAGGATTGGTATGTATTTTGGCCATAAAGAACAATGGTTTCAATTAATTGAAAATTGAAAATTGAAAAATTTTTTGTGTCACGGCTGACATACCTTGACGCACAGGCCGCAAATATACTGGCCGACATTAAAATTTTTTGCAAAAAACTTCAATCTTTCAAGACAGGCTTCTTTGTTCCATTCCTTGTGCGTTTCACCGATTGCAGATACAGGGCATATCTCAATGCACTTTCTGCACTCAGCACAGTCCTTTTCAACAGGGCTGTCCGTCCTGAGCGGCATATCGGTCAGAATCGTTGCGATCCTTAATTTAGAACCAAGCTCAGGATGCACCAGAAGATTATTTCTTCCGATCCAGCCTAAACCCGCCCTCAATGCTATCATCTTATGAGAAAGATGAGCTGTCTGTTTTTCCCAGTCAACTATCTGACTTGCAGGTATTGGCAGGGCATTATATCCCTTTTCCTGAATAGCAATTGAAATTTTCAGGGCAGACTGATCCAGAAGAAGATTAAGCATTTTATAATGGTGCAGATAATGGCGGGTAGGTCCTACTACAACACTTTTCAGAACCGATTCAGAAACCCTTGCGCCTATTGATATTCCATAAGACAATCTTTCTGTCTGGTCAGAAGGTAAGGCGTCAAAGTGCCCGGCAAGACCCTCCATATTTCCTGTCCCGAATACAGTTACCCCGGAAGAGACAGCAATACCCTTTAACTCGTCATACATAATTTTCCATCTAATCTTTATCCTTGTCTAAAAAATAGGCACATAGAAAAACTAATTTTATCAGATAAAGGGGCAATAGGGTTATGCATGAATGGTTTATTTTGCCGATAGTCCATAATGTCTATTTCAAATTAGATTAAATAAAGAGACAAAAGCCTCGGAGTCCTGAAACATCGGGACGAGCCTGCCTGCCGGCAGGCAGGAATGAGTGCAGGGCTGACCCTATTGCCCCTTAAGGATCAGCCCTGTATTTATTTTTCAGTTCCTCTACAACCACTTCTCAATCATAGAGATCGTCTCCGGGCTATCCCATTCCCTGGCACCAACGATCTTTTCTCTTAAAATCCCTTCTTTATCTATGATAAATGTTTCAGGAACACCTGTTATGCCAAATAGTTTTCCCATGCTGTTGTCTGGATCTATAAGAGTCGGCGGACTTACCTTCTGTTTTTTATAGTAAGGTTTTAAATTTCTCGGGTTATCCTTAAATAGCACACCAAGCATTTGAAAAGGTTTTCCCTGCATTTCTTTAAAAAGCTTTTCCTTGTACGGCATCTCGGCTTTACAGGTGGTACACCATGTAGCCCAGAAATTAATAAATACAACTTTGCCCCTGAGGTCTGTGAGCCTCCATAATTTACCATCTGCATCACTTAACTCAAAAACAGGGGCCTGTTTACCAACAGACGCAACATGCTCATAAACAGTCTCTTCAGGAATAAAGAATAATGTGGCTGCAGCAATAGCTATAAGAATAATTAAAATAACACCCTTGTATGACAATTTGACCTCCTGTTAACGTCTTGTTTCAGACTATTTATATTATAAACAAAATATCTTATTTAATACCTGCAGTAAATACGGTGTTTTTTTAACGGGGTACTAATACATGCAGGAGCTAAAGAGGCGTTAACAGGCACACAGCCTGTGCTGCTATCCCCTCGCTGTCTCCAATAAAACCCATGCCTTCATTAGTCTTGGCTTTTATGTTTATCAAATCCGAAGATATGCCGGCCTTTGAAATATTTTCCTTCATTCTTTCTATAAATGGTTCAAGCTTTGGTCTTTCAGCAATAACTATTGAGTCGATCCATGCAAGCTCAAAACCGTTCTTTTTCATTAAATCTATTATTATTGAAAGCATTCCTATGCTGGATGCATCCTTCCACCTGCTGTCAGTATCAGGGAAATGCCTGCCTATATCTCCCAACCCTAAAGCGCCTAATATAGAGTCGATCATTGCATGACAGAGTACATCTGCATCTGAATGACCATGAAGCCCTTTTTCAAACGGCACCGCAACGCCGCCCAGAATAAGCTTTTTCCCCTCTTTCAGCCTGTGTGAATCATAACCAAGCCCTATTCTCATCTAAGCCTCCCCGGTCTTTTTTTCTTCAGCACACACTTTACTATTTCCATATCTTCAGGTGTAGTAACTTTTATGTTCAACGGGTCACCTTCGATTATCCTGATCCTGCCCCCTGCTCTCTCCACAACAGATGCATCGTCTGTAGCATTGAAACCATCTTTATAAGCTTTGTCATATGCATTCCTAATTGCCCCAAGTCGAAAAACCTGGGGTGTCTGAATTGTCATGTATTCATTCCTGTTAACAGTGGAAAGCACAAAACCTTTTGAATCAGCTTTTTTCAAAGTTTCATTTACCGGAAGACCGGGGATAACACCGTCAACCCCTCTTATCCCCTTAATAAGTCTTTCAATCAGTCCCGGACGTATAAAAGGTCTTACCCCGTCATGAACCAGCACCAGGCATTCCTTTTTTAAAAGACAGAGGGCATTGTAGACCGAATCCTGCCTTTCCCTGCCTCCGGGTGCAACCTGCTTTACCTTGCCGATCTTGTGTGACCTGATAAGCTCGAGCCCTCTTTTAATATCTCTTTTTCTTAAAACAGGGATGATCTCTGTGACATACTTTGATCTATGAAGGCTTTTTAATGTATGGATTAAAAGCGGGATTCCCACAACCTTTGAAAATGGTTTTCTGACCGGACCGCCAAATCTTCTTCCAAGGCCAGCCGCCGGTACTATAGCAATAATCTCCTTCTTCATTAATGTCTTGCCATCTTTAATTCTTCTCTGTCAGCTTCGTCCTTTGGCTTTGTAAATATCATTCTTCCGGCAGTTGTCTGAAGAACACTGGTTACAATAACATCCACGCTTTTATTTATCAGTTTTCTTGCATTATCAACAACAACCATTGTGCCGTCTTCAAGATAGCCAACACCCTGGTTAGACTCCTTGCCCTCCTTTATTATAAACACGTTCATCTTTTCCCCTGGCAGCACCACAGGTTTAAGTGCATTTGTAAGCTCGTTAATATTAAGTACTGATACGCCCTGAAGTTCAGCCACTTTGTTAAGGTTAAAATCATTGGTTATTATTTTGCCACTGAGCATTTTAGCAAGTGCAACCAGCTTGGCATCCACTTCCCTGATTTTGGGGAAGTCCTGGTCAACTATGTTTACAGTAATTGAGGACATTTTCTGTATCTTATGCAGAACATCAAGCCCCCTCCTGCCCCTGGCCCTTTTTAAAGAATCTGAAGAGTCTGCAATGTGCTGAAGCTCCTGAAGAATAAACTGTGGAATAACAAAAGTCCCTTCAATAAACCCGGCTTCACAAACATCTGCTATCCTGCCGTCAATTATGGCGCTGGTGTCAATAACCTTCAGGTTTTCCTCCTCAACTCCCTTTAAAGATTGAATCAAACTTGCCAATGAAAGGCTTTTGCCTTTTCTAAGCCCCAACAGAAATCCGCTATAGCCGAATATAGAATTCAATACAACAGGAATATAGAACTCATCAACGGTTACAAAAAGATTCTTCACGGGATAGTAAACCAGTTGAGCGAAAAGTATGCCCAGTGACAGCCCTGCCAGGCCGCTAAGAATAGTACCTGCACTGGCCTTACTGAATATAAATTCCAGAATAAGCCCCAGCACTCCGATTCCTGCGCCAATAATAATACTCTCATATAACATGCCTGTTTTTACGCCAACCATATAACCGCCTGTAGTAAAAACCAATAAAAATATAATTCTTGAAAATATCATTTTGTCTTCTCCTTTTTAAGAAAATGCCTTAAAAGTAACATAAATTCTTTTTCCTCCCCTGTTTATAAATAAAAGCACTGAATCGCCGTCTTTTATATGGGAGGATATATTATTAAAGTCCCTCAGGCTCTCTACTCTTTTTTTATTCATTTCATGAATAACATCGCCCTTTTTAAGCCCGGCTTCTTCAGCCTCGCTATAAGGTTCAACGCTTACTATAACAACACCTTTATCATCCCGGGAAAGTCCCAGTTGTTTTGCTATTGAATGAGTTAAATCAATCACTGTTAAGCCAGCCAGTGCATTTTTTTCTGGTTCACTGCTGTCAGGGTCATCAGATAAAAGTTCAGCTCTTTCCTTTGGGAACTCAACTATAACTGCTTTAAGTATAACGGGTTTGCCTTCCCTCATGACCTTCAGATTTATCGTACTGCCTACTTCACTTTGAGCAACTATATTTCTCAATGAGTCCACATTTTTTGTTTTTTTGCCGTTAATTTCAAGTATTACATCACCTCTTTTTATTCCTGCCTTCTCAGCCGGGCTTCCCTTAAAAATATCGCTGACAAGTGCACCCCTTGATTTTTTAAGGCCGAATTCTCTGGCAAGCTCAGGAGTAATGTTCTGGATAGTAACACCGAGCCAGCCCCTTGTTACCTTGCCCTTCTTTATAAGTTGTTTCATTACAGATTCAGCCATATTACTTGGGACCGCAAACCCTATGCCCTGATAGCCGCCGGTCTTGGAATAAATCGCCGAATTAATTCCAACAAGTTCACCCTGGATATTAACCAGCGGCCCCCCGGAGTTGCCCGGATTGATGGCTGCGTCCGTCTGAATAAAGTCTTCGTACTCAGCAATACCAACATTTGCTCTTCCTACGGCACTCACTATCCCCATGGTAACAGTATGGCTGAAACCAAAGGGATTCCCAAAAGCGAGAACAAACTCACCGACCTGCAGGTCATCAGAATCGCCCCATTTTATGGCAGGCAGGCCCTTAGCTGATATTTTAATGACTGCAATATCTGTTTTAGGATCTAAACCAACAACTTTACCTTTATATGCCTGCTTATCAAACAGGGTTACTTTTATTTCATCAGCCTTTTCCACTACATGGTTGTTCGTCATTATATAACCATCTGCTGAGACCAGGACACCTGAGCCAAGACTCTGTTCTTTTCTGTTCTTTGGAACACGAAAGGGCTCAAAAAAGTCTCCGAACGGCCCGTCAAAAAAGTGCGAAAAATCGGTATTTACGGTCTTTGTAGTGGATATGTTCACAACTGTGGGAGAAATGGCATTTACAATATCAGAAAATGCCATGTTTTCTCCGCGTAAAGTCTCAGGGACCTGTGGGACATAAGTTGTTGGAAATGTTGATAACCCGGGAGAAAATATTTCTAAACCATTACCAATAAAATATCCTAAAAAGGCAGAAATTATAATAATAATAATTATGATTTTCCTGTTCATATTAAGATTTTCCAAATAGCTTATAAATGAAAGAAACGGTTAAAAAGATCTTTTTTTAATTATAACTCCGAATCTTTGACCTTGTAAACCCCGTTAGAGACCTTTGCCATTCTATCCTGGTAAAAGCCCTGTATATATCATATGTTTAATAAAACATATATCGGACTGTTAGCAGCTTTGAATTGTGTTAATATATTTCAAACATGGGGAAATTGTCAGGTTAACAGAGGTTTCATTATGAGCATAAGGCAGATCAAGAAGAGTTTAGAAAAAACCGACAAAAAATACCTATGGCACCCCTTTACCCAGATGAAGGAATGGACTGTGGAGACTCCTTTAATCATAGCAGAGGGGCGCGGCAGTTTTCTTAAGGACATTACAGGTAAATGGTATCTCGATGGCATATCTTCTGTGTGGGTTACAGTTCACGGACACAGAAAAAAAGAAATCGACGATGCGATAAAAGAACAGCTTAACAGGATCAGTCATTCTACTCTCCTTGGGCTTACCCATGCACCAGCCATTGAGCTGGCAAAACAGTTAGTAAAAACAGTGCCTAAAGGGCTCTCCAGAGTCTTTTATTCCGACAATGGCTCTACTGCAGTTGAGATAGGGCTTAAAATGGCATTTCAGTACTGGCAGCACAAAGGAGTTAAGAGAAAAACAAAGTTCCTGACCCTAAATAATGCTTACCACGGAGATACAATCGGGGCTGTAAGCGTTGGGGGTATTGACCTGTTCCATAAGATGTTTTCGCCTCTGCTTTTTAAATCTTTTAAAGCTCCTTCTCCATACTGTTACAGATGTGAATTTGGCAAACGATTCCCTTCGTGCAAGCTGTACTGCCTGCATAAAATGAAACAGATAATACTAAAACATCACAAAAAAATAGCCGGACTTATTATTGAACCCATTGTTCAGGGAGCCGGGGGTATGATTGTTTCTCCTCCGGGGTATTTAAAAGGCGTGGAAAAACTATGCAGAAAATACAAAATATTATTAATAGCAGATGAGGTCGCAACAGGCTTTGGGAGAACAGGTAAAATGTTTGCATGCAATCATGAAAAAATAACTCCTGACATACTGTGCCTTTCAAAAGGCATTACCGGAGGGTACCTTCCGCTTGCAGCAACTATTGCATCTGAAAATATTTATAAGGCATTTCTTGGTAATTTTGAAGACCTGAAAACCTTTTTCCACGGACACACATACACAGGAAACCAGCTTGCCTGTGCCGCTGCCATTGCAAACCTTGGACTGTTTAAAAAAGAAAAAACTCTTCAAAAGATGCAGAAAAAAATTGAAACCTTTAAAAAAGGCCTTGCAGAAATCTCAGATCTTTCTCATGTTGGAGAAGTAAGGCAAAAAGGTTTTATGATGGGAATTGAGCTTGTAAAAGACAAAAGAACCAGGAAGCCATTTCCCCTGAAAGAGAAAATGGGATGGAAAGTCTGCGATAAGGCAAAAGAAAAAGGCCTGATAATAAGGCCTCTCGGCAATGTGGTTGTATTAATGCCGCCTTTAAGCGTCTCGCATCAGGAATTAAAGAGACTTATTGCAATAACCAGGGAATCTATCAGAGAAACAACAGAGCAGTCATTCAGCTAAAGATAAATTCGAAATCCTAAATCCGAAGCACTAAACAATATCGAATATCCAAAACACAAAATCCTAAGTAAGATACTTTGAAAATTAGAATTTAGGATTTGTTCCGGATTTCGATATTCGTATTTTAATATTTTTAGTTTTAAGCTGGCTTACTTTTTTTATCAAATGCATCCATCTTCTCGGCCAGACTCTTCCAGTTACAATCCTTCATGGCTTTGATCAGATCGTGCACAGCCCCGCTGTCAATGATCCTGGTCCTTTCAGATTCTGATTCAATTCCATAGAAAGGAAGCATTATAAAAAAGGCCCTGTCTACATGTTTTTTTACCGGATCAAGCACATCTTCACGCCTGGTATAATATGGGTCTTCGTTTTCAGCACAGACCCTGCCAAAGACATTAAACTGCCTGCATCCTATAGGCCTCACAGGATAAACAGAACACTCACCTGCAATAAGAAAAGGGCACGGCCCTTTACCGTCATAGCCTTTAAGTTGTTCCTCCAGTTTTTCTCTTATCCGGCCCGATATTTTTTCAGTCGAATACCAGGATAAGCCTGCAAGTTCCAGGGGATAAACAGGGATGTCATTATGTGTTGCGCAACAGTTTGAGCACTTCGTGCCGCAGGCCAGTTTTCTGCCTTTTTTCAGCTCAGACCCAACAGCCCCGGCTACTCCCCTGTCAACGATAGTGTAGGCTTCAAGCAGTACAGGAAGCCAGGGATGAAGCTTTTCATCGGATGGAAAAGAAGGTTTTTTTATCTTTATTTTACTTTTGGCAGATCTTTTTGATCTGGATTTTTTCATATGTAAAAAACGAGATATTATTTAATCATGAATATTCAATAAAGTCTAAAGAAACTTACAATAGATGTCAATATAATGCGGCATAAACTTATTATTATGAATATTTTTTTATTTCAGTACATAATATATATTATATGGAATATTTTCTTCTCTGCTCAATTTGGGCACTCTGGTGTTTTCTTCACAGTTTTCTTATCACAACCAGAACAACTACATGGTTTAAAAAGCACTTAAAAGATAGGTTTACCTTTTACAGGATCTCATACAATATCTTTTCAATTTTAACGGTTATTCCACTTTTGCTATGGCAGGAGGCAATCCCCGGACCCGTTATTCTAAAGCTCTCTCCATTTCTTCTTATCTTTAAGTATATTGTTCTAATTTTGAGTGTAGCGATCATAGCAGGTTCTTTTCTTTCTTTTGATGTACCGGAGTTTGCGGGAATAAAACAGATAACAGATAGAAAAAAGAAGGAAGACGGAAGAGGAACGCATGAAAAAGACAAAAAGATAAAGGACGAGGGAGGAGAGACGAGAGACGATGGACGAAAGACGATGGATGAAGAAAAAAGCCAGACTGAACAAACTCCGGTTATTTCAAAACATGGGTTTTATGCTTTAGTTCGCCACCCTATGTATCTCGGTGGAGCTATTTATTTCACAGCTTCAATGATGAATGCTTCGCTTGCCAGGGTTTTGGGCTATTTTATACTTACCATTTATATGATCATAGGAACTGTCAGGGAGGACAGACGCCTCACAAGGGAACTGGGTGATGCATACAGGAATTATCAAAAAGAAGTGCCAATGTTCATACCGAAAGTTACAGGTAAAGAGGACTGATCTTTTTAATCAATTGGAGCATTTTTTAACTGCTTTTAAGGGATACCTTCCCAGTTTTCGGGTCGTATTGAAATTTGGTAAAGTCAACTGAAGAATCCATCATATATGCAATATCTTCAAGTTTATCAGGAAGCTTTTCATTAGAAACGCGGTACATATTAACAGCCCGTTGCAGGTTTTGCATAATTGCAAAGTCTACATTTATTTTAGTCCCCTCATAGACGTCGAGAACCTCAGCTCCATACTGTTTAATAGGATCTTCGTTACAGCCAACAACTATAAAAATAAAAAATACAAAAAACACGAGTAGATATATTTTTTTTCTTAAAACAAACATTTCTAGTCTTCTTTCTTTTGTTCCAGCATTTCTTTTACTTTCCGTACTACTTCATTCGGTTTTGCTGTTGATTTTACCAGATAGCCGTCAGCACCAAGGGCAATAGCTTTTTCCACCTCTTCGGGCTGTCCACGCGATGATAATACAATCACAAAGACAGAAGACAGTTTAGGGTCAGATTTTACTGCCTGAAGGACTTTGAATCCATCCATTACAGGCATATTAAGATCAAGCAGTACAAGATCAATAGTTCCTCCGGATAAAAGCGTTAAAGCTTCTTTACCGTTGCTGGCAGTTACAACCTTATAGCCTTCAGGCATAAGCTTGACCTTGTAAATGTCCTGAAACATTTTTGCATCATCCACTACCAGTATCTGATTTCGCTTTTGCATAATTATAATTACCCTCCTTTATTATACCATTAAGCCGTTTCTCAACAAGATTTCTAAGTTTTTTAAGAGATTTTTTGTCTTTTGCTTCATACCTTAATACCAGCGCAGGCTGAGTATTGGATGCCCTGATAAGCGCCCAGCCGTCATTAAATTTTATCCTTATTCCGTCAATAGTAACAGCGGGATATTCCTTAAACGCTTCTTTTGCTTTTTCAACAATTTTAAACTTTACCTCATCAGGGCATTCAAGCCTTATTTCCGGTGTGGATGCTGTAACAGGGACATCCTTTAGTAATGACCTTATACTGCATGATTCCCCGCCCTTTTTTATTATCTCCAGAAGCCTGACTGCTGCATAGATGGCATCATCGTATCCAAAATACCTGTCAGAAAAAAACATATGTCCGCTCATTTCACCTGCAAGCAATGCACGTTCTTCTTTTAATTTCCTCTTTATCAGCGAATGACCGGTCTTCCACATAACAGGGATCCCGCCATGCAGAGCGATATCATCATAAAGGGTCTGAGAGCATTTTACCTCACCAATTATTTTTGCCCCGGCGTGTTCTTTTAAAATATCCCTTGAAAAAATAATCATAAGCATGTCACCGCGAACTATCTCACCTTCTTCATCAACAACCCCCATCCTGTCAGCATCACCGTCAAAGCCTATGCCGGCATGAGCTTTTTTCTCTTTTACCTTAGATATCAAATCCATCATATTCTTTTCGTCAGCGGGGTCAGGATGATGATTGGGGAACCTTCCATCAGGGTTGCAGTAAAGTTCAAAGACCTCTGCTCCAAGCCCTTTTAGAATTGCCGGGGCTATAATACCTGCAGAGCCGTTTCCGGCATCAATAACCACTCTAAGGCCGGAAAGGCTTTTAAAACTGCCCTTTAAAAAATCTATATAATCATCTGTCAAATCACAAAATTCCGTACTGCCTTTTCCACTTTTAAAGTCATTCTTCTCTATAATTTTCTTTATTGACTGTATATCCTCACTAAAAAGAGTTTCCCTGCCGATACTTAATTTAAAACCGTTAAACTCAGGAGGATTATGACTGCCGGTAATCATTATGCCTCCATCAACCGGAAGCTTGAAAAGAGAATAATACTGTAAAGGAGTGGGGCATATACCAATATCTATGACATCAATGCCAGAACTGTTCAGGCCGTTTATAAGGTTATCCCTTATTACACTGGAATGAAGCCTTACATCCCGTCCAACAGTTATCCTTGCTTTATCTTTATTAATATTCCTCAACAGATAAGATGCAAAGGCTTTGCCTATAAGCCCGGCTGTCTCTTCTGTCAGGTCCTCTTTCCATACACCTCTTATGTCATATTGTCTGAAGATAGAAGGGTTAATCATAAAAATCTTTTTTTATACTTACCGGCTGCCTTAAATTTTATATTATCATAAGTCAAACCTAAAAAATCATGGTGGGGGCCTAAACAGGAAAAGCTGGTTAAAAGAGGTGCTCCTTCTGATACTGACTTTTAATCACAGCAGAAAATATCCTTTAAATATCAGGGGCAGCATGTTTTGATAATTTTTCTTTAGAAAGAAGTGTTTTCTCAGACTCATCCAGGACTTTATTGACTTTTGAAACAAAAGATTTCAGATGGGGGCTATCGTTCTTTCTTAAATTGAGCTGCCTGCTGGAATTACCTGAAATTCTATCATCCATCTCCATATCAAGCCGCTTAAAAGGATCTTTTAACCGGGCTGATAAAAAAATAAATATTACTATCACAAAACACAAAAAAAGCAATACAGCAAAAACAAACGGCACCAGTAAAAATGAAACTCCAGGCTCTGTTCTTCCTAAAATATTTTTTGCTGTATATACAAGGAAAAGTGAAAAAAGGATTAGAAGTGCTATAGAGAGGCGAGCTTTCCTGGCCCTAAAATATTTTTTCCGGGCATTCTTCTCTAACATATTACTTCACCTTAAAGTTCTTTGCTGTTTAAGATGTTTAAGACAGTTTTCATGTTAGAACAATATTGAAATTTAGGCAAGGAAATTCAAAACACCAGTTTCTTTACTATACGCCGGCACCGGCTGCTTCTTGTTTAGCCTTTTCCCTGGCAGCTTTTTTTGCCTCCGCAGCCTGTGCAACTTCAGGATAGTTGATTGTTCCAACAATTGCAACAACAGGGCACTTGGCAGTACATATGCCACAGCCAATGCACTTCTCCTGATCGATAACATGAAGTTTTTTCTTCTCTCCCGAGGCCGCATTGACAGGACAGATTTTCATACAGCTTCCGCAACCGATACATTTCTCGGTAACGTCTGCCTTCGGCCTGTAAGGCAGAGAATCCAGGATCGCTTTTGTCGGACATTTCCTCACACAGAGTCCGCATACCCTGCATTTTTCAAGATCCAGAGTGGAAAAGTTATTCTCAATAACAGGCGCATTATATGGACAGATCTTGACACACATTCCGCAGGCAATACATCCGACCTGGCAATTCTTTCTCGTGGCAGCACCCTTGTCTCTCGAGTGGCACCTGACAATCACCTCTTTTATAAGCGGCTGTATCTCTATGACGTTCTTCGGACACGCTTTTACGCACTGTCCGCAGGCAGTACACTTTACAGGGTCTATCTCTGGCAGGTTTTCTTCATTCATTGTTATGGCGCCAAACGGACATGCCCTTGAGCACGTACCATAACCAAGACATCCATAGATGCATGACTTATCTCCACCGCTCGCAATGACCGCGGCTTTGCAATCCTCAATGCCTTCATATTTAAATCTCCGTTTGGATTTTGACAGCCCGCCCTGGCAGAAGACACGGGCGACCTTAGGCTCTGTTAGTTTCATCTCCTTGCCTGTAATCTTCGCCACCATCTCTGCGGTATATTTACCTCCGGGCGTACAGAGATTAGCAGCGATATCAGGGTTCAGAACAACAGCCTCGGCGTACTGTCTACAGCCCGGGAATCC
>VAPA010989176.1_pt1 | contig 20153 bp, 23 predicted proteins | sample 3395041 | NCBI WGS metagenome assembly VAPA01 (sample SAMN08290432, study PRJNA428436) | hydrothermal vent metagenome | isolation source: Deep-sea hydrothermal vent chimney | place: Indian Ocean: Southwest Indian Ridge | depth 1973 m m
CGCATTCCTAATTTTGCTTGGTCAGTAATGTTGTTTACCTTGAAAACAACACCATCAATCTCATAGGGAAGACCATCTCTCTTCTCATTAATCTCTCTGTGATACTCGAGTGCTTCATCAATTCCCTTGCAGATTCGAGCTTGGTCAGTGTTCACTTTGAAACCCCACTTTGGAAGGGTGTGAAGTACTTCCCATTGTGTTTTGAAAGAATATCCAGTGGCTTCGGCTACTCCATAAAGAAAAATCTGCAAAGATCTCTTGGCAGTCACAGTAGGATCAAGTTGACGAAGAGACCCTGCTGCAGCATTGCGAGGATTGGCAAATCGGGGTTCTCCCTCTTCTTCACGTCTTTGATTCAACTCATTAAAACGAGCATAGCTTATGTAAACTTCTCCTCGGACCACAAGTCTTGCAGGAGGTTTCATCTTATCGCGAAACATGAGAACTAGAGGTAGCTCCTTTATGGTCTTGATATTGGCTGAAACATCCTCACCAGTTTCACCATCTCCTCTTGTAGAAGCGACAACCAGACTCCCCTTTTCATACACTAGCTCTACAGCCAAGCCGTCGAATTTGGGTTCAGCAACATACTCGACCTGAGTTATTCCAAGGTCACTTCGACAGGTATCATCAAAGGAATGGACATCATCTTCATCGTATACGGTTTTCAGACTGACCATCGGTATTGGATGTGGCACAAGACCCAATTCTTCTCTTGGTGCACCACCCACTTGTTGAGTCGGGGATGTTGATTCCTTGAGATCAGGGTATCTATCTTCTAGTTCTTGGAGCTGAAGAAGAAGCAGGTCATATTCCAGATCGGAAATGACTGGAGAGTCTAATACATAATATCGATAATTGTGGAAGTGGATAGCATCACTCAGTTCTAGGACTGCGCTTTTAGCGTCTTTCTTCGATTTGATATTGGCAACATCGATTATCGGTTTCCTGTCTTCACTCAAGCCCGATGCTCCTCCAGTTTTGTATATGTCAACATCACGTTTAAACTACACAGTCTGTCGAAGTTCTGATGCGACGTCTCGCTTAAATGTCATTGAAACACATAATACAGGAGTAGGAGGTAACAACTCTGAGTTCGAGACCTGAGGTATATAGGATACTCGTTGCTGGGGACGAGGAACTTGGATTCAGTCTCTGTGCAAAATTACTTGATAGAAACCTCATGGATCCAAGGACACTAGCCAAGGAATCTCTCGAAGAACCTTGGCCTGAGGATGAGTGGACCAAACTTATCTCGGTCTCACAAGACGGGTTTATCACAACTTTTGAGCTAGACTTGGAGCTACATGGTCCATGGGTATGGGAACTCTATAATACTCTAGAACCTCGTGACTACTTCCGAAGATTCTCAGGAGTTGTGTTGTGTGCAGATCCATTCAGAGAAACCCTCCCTTCCGAGTTATCGAACTTGATGAAATCTGTCGATATTCACGTTGGTCATCGTTTGCCTGTTGTCATGGTTGTTGACCGGTCCAAGAAGCTGCTCAAAGGTCAAACAGCTGCACTCCGGGAGATTGCAGAAACACTATCAGTTCCAATCATGTTCATCAGACTAAATACCGGGGAAAACATTGAGAAGGCTTTCAAGAATTTGACAGAGGAAATCTGTATGTGCAAATAGGCTAATATGGATGCATCATGAAGAAGTGGATAGGACTATGACAGATCGTAAGCACCCTAATCGTTCAAAGAGCTATACCGGATTTCCGTGTCCAGAATACGGAGGGTGTGAATTCGTACAAGATCCTGAGGAAGATATTCTCTTATGCGGCACATGTGGATTAGTGTTGCCCTAGAGCTCCCTGTTTCACAACCGTACTGCTGGGGAATGGATTGGATGTGCCATATCTACCACCGAGTCACCTATACCTAGCTTCGGAGAAATGCATTGACACTGCCCAGACTATTGTGTTCGATATTCACCAAAGGCTCTACAGTGGAGCTTGTCGTATACACCGACGGCTGACCCAGCCCACTGCTAACGAGGGACCAACCCACCATTGAAGTGGGCGAGAATGATATCCCATCTTGGACCTCAAGCCTACCATTTAGTCCAGTAGGGAGGTCTACGTCCAATACAAGATTAACACCAGTTGCTGAGTTCACAAGCAACCCAGCATCCGTGAAGGACACATCCTCAGTCAATTCAAAGTAGAAATCACCCTGAGCCGCTGACATGAGAATCTCTTGTCCGGCAAGAACAGCCCCGTTATCAAAGACGACAGAAGCATTGTTGTTCGCCCCTTCTATGTATATGACATAGTAGGTACCAGTCCCAAGTACAACGTTGACCTCTTTGATACCCTCATCTGTCAGCGAATCGATGTGATAGTCCAAAGAGAAATGAGGATCACCCCACTCCTGATAGTACGAATGGTGATGGTCACCTGTTGAGTACTGGACTACATCCACTGAATACATCAGGTTCGGGTCATCGACAAATGTCACTGATACGTTGGTGTTCCTGACATCCAAGAGGATGTTGACCTTCCTCGTTTCATCAGCAGGATATGCACGCTCATAGTGGAACTGAGTCGAACTGGCAGGCAATCCTACAAAGACCACCAGCACGCCGACCACAGCCACCAGTATAACTGCTACTCCGACCACTTTCTTTGTTTCCATTGTTGTTCACTCCTAGTCTATACACCTCGATATTTATTCTCACCGCATGTTTCCAGTAAGGACTGGTATCCTCATAGCGAGCATTGCCATCTGTAACCCAATGCCACTTTCCGCAACCTGTGTACAGCCTTTGTTTGCCTTTGTCATTGCACTTGTCATTATCCATGTGAGGGTTCATTGTCCTGCGTAGTTTCGCTTCTGTCTTCTTGTAGCTCCTCTATTGCCACCTGTATCTCTTCAGTGTCTTCAGAATCATCTTCTCTCCTGAAACGTCTCAGGTATGGTGTGCTTGCATATAGGATTGAAAACGTGATACTCGTTCCTGTTCCACTCTTTGGGTTTGTATCCGAAGTAGATATAGCACAATCAGAAAATGGAGCGGCAAAGGAACAACCACGATAAGCCAACCGTACCATGTAATGAAATTGACAATAATTGTGACAATGATTTGTAGCACCAACAATCTGATAGTTGGTAACCAGACCGACTTTGCATCTCTTTGACTCGCATAAAATTGGTGTAGAGCTTTGCTGATGGAGAGTCCTAGTACACACCAGATCAATCCCAAGATTGACCACAGAAGGGGGAATAAAGGCGAAAAAGGGGGAATAATAACACCAAACCCAAACCAGTTTCCAAAGTCATGCACATAGGTCCATAGAGGAAACAACCAGAACTGATTGGATGTCTCTATCATAGTACTTGTTGTCACAAAACCAAAGGGCAACAATATGCTTGATGCTGTCGCTATGTGTGGCAAGCGTGACTGCTTCTGCATGAAAACCCCACCACAAATAGGACAAGTTGTTCATCTAGCGGTGGATGTGGTTTGACCTAGGTTCCCAGACCGTACCCTGGTTCGCAAGTCTTCCCGCTCTGCATCCATCAAGTGTTTGATATCTCGCCCTCTCTATTATCATCAGGATTGGTGTAGAACCCAATGCTACAACAGTAGCAAATAGTGCGGGCATCATAAACAGACCAAGAATAGCTATATCCCCCATGCCAGCAATTGATATCCAGAATAACTGGAAAATCACAGCATACATGTAACCGAGCACTAAAACCATTCGTCGTGTAGTCTTCCTAAACTGGAGAAAGCGGCCACGTTCCTCTTGAGTGACTTTGTCAACTCTCGGTTCAATGATGTTTCGAAGGAATTCCTCATCAGACTCAGCACTTGAAATGAATCCATAGACAACACCTATAATGATTATGAAGAGCGGAAAGGCTAGTCCCGTTGTCCTATACCATATCACATAGTCAAGAGTGAGAAGCTGACCCAGCATCATTATTAGTCCAATTGCAACATGTACATTTCTTACTAATCTCTCTGTTCGTCCAGATGAGGTGTATGGGATTGTGTTGACCATTTTCTTCAGCTACCCCCTCTTCTAATGTCCTTTCAGTCCAACCAATTTACATACATTTGAGCATATTAATAATAAGCAGGAAGTATCCAAATGCTCATAATGTATCCAAATGCGCATTTGAGCATATTAATAATAAGCAGGAAGTATCCAAATGATCATAATGCTGTTAAGCCCCCCAGTTGTTATTTTCTGATTGCGTGAGGGTGGTCAGTCGATAATGTCACATTGTCTAGAATGAGCAAGTGGCTCGAATCCCGGTGGCCGCACCATATCTTAATGGCTGCGATACTTAATACGTCATGATACCATGCGTTAGTGACTCAATCCCTGATTAGCAGAACTTGAAACGAGTGAGTTACAACAATGAGGAGATTCATTCACAGCCAGATACCGATATTGGTTCCTGGAATAGTACTGGTCATTCTCATCACTTACTCTGGTCCTGCGATGGCTCTATTCTTTCCAGCACAAAACGAAACTAATTGGGAAATCCTAGAACATGAATACCTTCGTCCCCAAGTAATTCCTTGGGACATTGCTTTCGTGAATGCTACCCATGGATGGGTTTTAAGCCAGAACGAAACAAGCATCACAAATGGGATTATCTTACATACGGAGAACGGTGGTGATTATTGGTATCTTCAATATTACAATGCTTCACAGAGATTCAATCAAATTGCAATCATAGATTATGAAACCCTTTGGGTATCTGGTGTGGGTGGTTTATTCTACACAGACAACTGTGGTCAAAATTGGACCATGAAAACGATTGGTTCGTCCGATTCATTCTTCTATGGGGTGCACTTTCTTAATAGAACTCATGGTTGGACTGGTTCTACTGACAATATGTATAAGACAATTGATGGCGGCTTGATTTGGCAACCGGCATTATCATGGATTACTGGTGACAGAGCAAGAATGATCCATTTCACTACTGGACTCAATGGATGGGCTATTGGTTTTTTTGGGATATATCATTCCAGCGATGGTGGTGACACATGGGAACAACAGTTTGAGAAGGGTGGTTGGACATTGTCCTTCGTGAGTGACACTGAAGCATGGGCGGTGGCTGATGACTGGCTTGCACAAATGATTGATGGCGAAACATGGGTTGAACAACCTATTCCCCGACCAGCGTTCAATTTACCTCAGAGTATTCCATACTTCTCCGACATCCTGTTCTTAGACGCCAACAACGGGTGGATTATAGGTGACGAAACTGAAGTGGCATACACCCCAAATGGCGGATTGGATTGGTACTCACAAGAATTCCCCGGTGATAATCGCCTCACATCTATAGACTTCATCAATCTCACTCATGGTTGGGCGGTGGGGTGGGGAGGATATATCTACCGCACAACACAAGGAAACAGTCTAGGCAAGAGACTCTGGACAGGAATGACCGACCCTCTGTTCCTGTCGATCGTGGCTGTCGTTGCTGTGGTGGTCACAGTGACAGTGGGAGGAATCATCAAGTTGCGTCGTCGGAAAGGCGAGTCACCCTCAGTAGAGGTTCAATAGTAAGTGAATCAATCAAGACCCAATGGCAGGAAATTGAAGAGCAGGATCGCAGCCTTCCACTGACACGCCTAGTTTGGTCCACTTTATCAATACTCTAAAATCATAATCCCAGACAATCGACTCTCGAAGACTGCGGTCATAGTCTAGCCCATGTTTACGAAGCTTTTTTTTGAGTTGATTCACTTCATATTGTGGAAGGTAATGGGGATTAAAGACAAAGTCAAAATGGAGGATGAGTGAGTGAAAAACAAGACGGAACTCACTCGTTGTAATATTCCTGGGAGTCCTCCAAAAAATGAAACCAGAGAACTTTCGAGTTGATAGTGATGCAAGAGAAAAGTAGGTGTCTGTCAATTTTCGTCTTCAGTTTCATACTTATCATATCAAGTATGTTAATCATAGGTGTAGGAGTAGCTGCCAGTAATTCATTGACTGCAACACAGCATACATCATACTCGCCTTCTCAGGAAAATCAGACAGAGTTCTTACACTACAGGACAGATAGCACTGTTTCACCCTATCCTGCCATTAGTCCCGAGGTCATGATCGATGTAGTGGACCAGGACGGGGTTGCAATGGTGTGGTTCTCATATAAGCGCTCTAACGAGAGCCAGTGGAGTAATCAATCGATGCAGAAATGGCCGGCTCTAGGGGAGAACACATTCTATGGATCATCTAGAGTTACTCTCTCAAAATACACTAATATATTTGATATCAAATTCTTTGCCAATGACAGTCTTGGGCATGTAGCAGAATCAGAAGTTTACGAACTCTTGGTTTACTATAATCCTCCGGATCCCCCACCTGATGCCTCTTCCCTTCCAATAAGAGTAGCAATATTCGCAATTATCGTTGTTTCACTGATTATTATTGCTTTCAAACTCAAAAGAAGATAGTATTCAACGCATCAAGGAAATGAATTCATGTGCAAGACTTCAGTGGAGTATGAGTCGTCGATATCGTGATACAAGAAAAGAATCGCAGCCTTCCACTGACCCGTCTAGTCGAGTAATCTTTTTGCAGACGATTACGCAGGTCTTGACACCTGGTGGATGAACGACACATGGCTATTCGAAATGAGTGAAGAGGGAATCGTAGCGAGTGTGGAACCATTACAGGTCGGTGACTATGGGGTTGAGGTCTACGTCAACGACATCTTTGGCAATGTGTTGAGTGGAGCCTTCAATGTGGAAGTAGTACCATTACCAACCAATACCACGACGCCCACTGGTACAAGTACTGGACCCAGTCCGCTTGATCCATACACCCTCACACTGCTTGGAGCCGCTGGAGTTGCGTGGTTCGTTGCTGTCATTTTCATAATCCGCGATTACAGAAAGGGGAGAAATGCTTGAAAGAGTTGAGTGATAGGATTCTATGTGTCTTTGCTGATAACATTGGAGCGAGTATGGTCACAAAGGGCATACAGATGGAAGTAGTACATTTCTGTATAGAATGGATGTAGCTAGAAGGCAAGGGATGAGCTTAAAACTCCTCACTGATACATAGGAGTATTAGATTGGAAGTCTTAGAGGTCTTACAGATGGCCACAGACACTAACGCAGTGTACCATGCCTATCAGATGGTATACCTCAAGAACGGAGAAGAGTTCTACTATGAAAAAGAACTCCAGAGGGTCTATGGTGATCACTTACGTTATATCAGTTCTTACAAGAGGGGAGAGATGACCATTCACGTATGGTGGAACTTTGCTGAAGAGAAGATTAACGAGAAACACGTGAAGCCAGGGTACATCGGGTTCAAAACTGGCATCGAGAACCCAGTGAAGAAGATTCCACAGCGCGAGATGACCCTTGAGGAGTTGTTCGCATCCGGAACCCACAAAATTCCAGAGTCCATTTTGAGAGAGAGAGATGAGTTAAAAGAAGCGGGGCTGGGAGTTTACGAGATCAAAACACGCAGAGTCTTGCTGCCTTTACTTGGTATAAGTATCATTCCAGCGAGTGACGCGAGTGAGGTTGCAGTTGACCTGATTTCTGGGGATGAAGTGGAGTTTATGCAAAGATGGTGGGCGCGGGAGGCATCTGTCCCGAATTCGTAATGCTTAAATCAAAATGATACTATGCAGATTTGGTAGAAAACTGCCAAAGTACCTCTTAGTGGGTTTCAGGCGAAGGGTTTATAAGTAGTATTTATAAGTTTGGTGGTAGTGATGCGATTCATCACTATGCGGAAACAAAATGGGGACTGAACGTATTCTAATCGTACTTCTGCGCCACGAAGCACTGAATGACTTTAAGATTACAAAAGACTAGACCCTGTTTCAAAGGAGAGGTAGTCGGACAATGTCATCTAAAACAGAACGGAAGCAACCAGACCGTGCCAAACCCTCATCGGGCTTCACATGCACCGAATGCGGGGGTCGCGAGGTCATACAAGATCTTGAGAAAGGAGAACGTATCTGCGCGACATGCGGACTAGTTGTCAGTGAACACAGAATTGATACAGGTCCTGAGTGGCGTGCTTTTACAAGCGATGAGAAGGATGCAAGATCCAGGGCGGGAGCCCCAACCAACTACGCAATCCATGACAAAGGGCTATCTACAATGATAGACTGGCGTGACCATGACTCACAAGGAAAGAGATTCACAGCAAAGAAACGTTCAGAAATATACCGCTTACGAAAATGGCAGATTCGTACACGCGTTCACAGCAGTGTAGACAGGAACTTGGCTCAGGCAATGTCTGAGCTAGACAGACTTTCCTCACAGCTGGGACTGACGAAGAGCATCAAGGAACTGGCTGCACTTCTTTATCGAAAATTAATCGTCAGGAGACTTGCAAGAAGCAGGTCAATAGACGCAATGGTTGGAGCAGCGATATATGCTGCTTGCAGATTGAGAAAAGCACCACGTTCCCTAGAAGAGATATCACGACACTCACGGGTGAGTAAGAAGAAAATAGGTCAGCACTACCGCCTATTAGTGGAGAAGCTGAAACTGAGAATGCCGATATCAGATCCAGCAAATTACGTACCCCGCTTCATCACCCAACTCAACCTTCCTGGGAAGGTTCAGCAAAAAGTGCTTGAGATTCTTGATATGGCGAAACAAAATCGAACACTAGTCACAGGGCGAGACCCACGAGGACTCGCAGCTGCTGCAATATACATCGCCTCGATCCTGATGGATTCTCGAGTGACACAACGGGACATCGCAATGGCAGCGGGAGTGACCGAAGTAACGGTTCGTAACCGCTACAAAGAGATTGTACTGAAGCTAAACATAACAATGGCGCCGTGATAATCAAGTGTGTAGGAGAAAAACGAATCTGTTTGAACAAGAGGGGTCTGGGCCCTCTAAATACCCAGAGCACGTTGGAGGGTACAGATACACAAATGGCATCCAATATTGATGAAACTAAAAAAGATGAAATAAAGACTATTGAAACACCCGACCAATCATGCCCCGAATGTGGTGGTCATGATGTGATCCGGGATAAAGCAAAGGGAGAAGTGATCTGCACCACATGCGGTCTCGTATTGAGCGACCATCGTATCGATACCGGACCTGAGTGGAGAGCATTCACATCTGACGAGCGCAACTCACGCGCTAGAACTGGTGCGCCTATTAACTACGCTCTTCATGACAAAGGTCTATCAACTATGATAGACTGGCGTGATAGAGACTCGAAGGGTTCAACCTTCAATGCCAGGCAGAGAGCGCAAATATATCGACTCAGAAAATGGCAGATACGGACGCGTGTTCATAGCTCGCTAGACCGTAACCTCGCCCAAGCAATGACTGAGATTGACAGGCTGTCCTCGCAACTAGGACTCTCTCACGGCATGCGAGAACACGCTGCAAAAATGTACCGCAAATTAATAGTTGGAAGGCTATGGCGGAGCAGGTCAATCGATGCAACTGCAGCTGCGGCAGTATATGCTGCTTGCAGGCGCAGAGGTTCGCCACGCTCGATTGAGGAGATAGCCGAACACAGCAGGGAGTCCAAGAAGAAGATAGCTGCCCACTATCGAATGCTGGTGACCAAGCTTAAGCTGAGAATGCCTATCTCATCGCCTGAGAACTATGTGTCACGTTTCATATCAGACCTCAGCTTACCAGCAGAGGTTCAGAGAATAACAATGGACATCATCAAGAAGGCCAAGCAAGTCAGGAATCTAGTGAGCGGACGTGACCCACGGGGTATAGCAGCGGCTGCGATCTACATTGCCTCGATTATGACGGACAACAGGGTGACACAACGTGACATCTCCAGGGTAAGCGGAGTCACGGAAGTGACAATTCGTAACCGATACAAGGAGCTGGTGAGCAGACTTGAGCTCACAATGGCACCTGCTGCAATCTAGGCTTCACCCAGCTGCAGGAAACTGCAGCCACTCTTTCTTTTTCTGTGATTGATTGTTTCATTGCATACAACTTGGTTATTGAAAGGATTTATCTTAAACATCCGTAATAGAATTTGATGAAGGTGTGGTTAGGAGAGATGAGTCGTTGGACCCGGTCCAATTTATCTTAATGATAATCATTATTGTCACCGCAGGAGGATGGTGTTTAGATTGGGTGTTCTCAGGAACCGTTGATCCAATCTATGTCAAAGGTGCAAAGGACCCAGTTGAATACAGAGAGGTTTCAATCACTTGTCATACTTGCAGTGAACAAGGAACATTTTCAGTTCCAGTTGATAGTACATCTAAAGAGTTCAAGTGTAAACGTTGCGGTAGTTTTCTCACAGAAAAAGAGCAATCCGAACCTTCAATCTAATTCTCGGAGCTTAAATTGTATCAGATGACACTAATTGCCGTCTATCCAAAGTAGGAGACCGTTTCATTGTTCAAAAAGTAGTCCAAGAGAGAACCCGAAAAATGTTGCTTGGTATCTCAAGAACAGAAGATAATGTAATGAGGATTTAGACGAGGTATGATAATAATGCAGATAGGTACAGACTTAGTAATTCTCTCCAGTATAGTAACAATATCACTCTCAGGTGCAATTGGAGTCTATTTATTTCGACTCTGGCGTCGTCAAAAAACAAGGCTGATGACAGACCTGCCACTGGTGTTTGCAATAACCACTTTTTGCCAAGCACTACAAATATTCCTTCTTACACTCCCGAATGTTGGATTTATCCCTCAATCGCTCGAGCTGTTCCGAATCCGTTCTCTCATAATTGGAGGTTCAGTCGTTCCAGTTCTAGGAGCACTATTCCAGATATGGGCACCAAAGATACAGAGGTATCATAACAGGCTGGTGTTGCTCTTCTTAGCCTATTGGGCGGTGATGGCATTATTTGGTGCAACTGAGGGTTTCATCATGATAACTACAATTCCTTTGATTCTTATGTTTGGATTTGTAATGATGGCGACATTCATCATAACCTGGAAAACTGGAAGACTCAAGGAAGTACGAAGCGATCTCATGATAGTTTCCATTATCTGTGGCATGGCCAGTCAGATTCTCAGGGTCCCATTGTTAGCATCAGGATTCTTCTATGTTCCTGATATTCTGTTGATGTTGTCCATGGTCTTTACAGCGGTGGCCTTTGGTAATCCGTGGTACAGAAAAGATATCAAAACAAGGGAAGCCACTGTTTCACCAAGTGAGATTGAAATCGCTATGGACCATTGATAAAGAAATTAGATTGAGGTCTTCGCCCCGAAAGAAACTGGAGCGAAGATTCCCTTCTTCTTGAGCCCTCAGTGTTCATAAGTCCGGATTTCGAAAGTGGGTCCGGATGTTTTTTCTTTAAATTTCAGCGATTCATGAAGTAGGGCAACAATCTCCACTAAAGAAACCAAGGCAATAATCAGACCAAGATAAAGCATTGCAAGATCCTCAATAACTAGAGGATGTGAAGAATAATAATATGTCATAAAACCCAAAATAATGGGTCGGAGAGAATACACAGCTATCCCCAGTGATAGAGACGAGAGTATAAACGCAAAGAGGCTTAAACCAGTCTTTCTCTTATTCCCCCATATCACAATGATAGTATCAAGGAAAGCAAGACCAAGGGGTACAAGTACAGTCCCAACATCGTCTGAGAGGATACTGAACTGAACCAAGGTAACGCAAAGATATAGGGGGATGCGGATTATGTTCATCCATCTTACGATTGTAGTAGTACGTTCCTCTAGATCTCCGTCACCCACCGACATGGTCAATATTGAGTAAGAGTTCGACAAATAAATTGTTTCATCACTAGAGAACTGCACTAACACATACCTTGAACAAACACCTGTCGAGGTTTATTGATCAGCTTCGAAGATGGTCTCTTCAATGGCTGAAACCCGTTCTCCTTTCAAAATCAGACTACGTAGATGCAATGCTACTTTACGACTTCCTAGGGCGATTCCACCGACAGGTACATGATCTTTCAAAACTACTTTGAAATACTTACCTTCCTCCATATTAACTGATACAACAGTTTCGAAATCAGGCGACTCAGGATGGACAAGACCGATACTTGTCAAATCAATACCCGCGACCTGTAACTGATTAGAAGGGATTATCCCATCAAATTTCGCACTGCCTAAATCAATCATATTTTGTGCGGCTATTTTTGATGTTGCAGTTGCCCAAGGGATTATCCCATACCACAGGCCATTATATTCCATACAATCACCAGCGGCAAATACTCCCTTAGCTGAAGTCTGCATGTAATCGTCAACTGTTATCCCGTTGTGGAAATCAATGCCAGAGTTCTTTGCAATAATCGTGTTCGACCGAACTCCTGTTGCAATGACAACGAGGTCTCCTTTAATCTCGTCTCCTTGGACAGACACAATACCAGTCGCGTCCTCTTCGCCAGTAATCCCACGACATTCATATCCGAAGAGAACTTGAATTCCTTTCTTCTCCAGTTGTTTGGCCAGAACACTACTACCTAGGTCATCCAGTTGTATCGGGAGAAGACGGTTGTCATAGTCGACCACAATAGGGTCACCACCAACCTCCTTTATGGCAGCAGCTAGCTCAATTCCGAGTAGTCCACCGCCAATTACGATTTCTCGACCGGCTCCCTTCACAGCCTCGCGAATATCCAAAGCGTCATCTAGGGTACGAATGATATGGACATTATTTTTATGAATACCCTCGAAAGGAGGAATAAAGGGTCGGCTTCCTACAGCAATGAGTAGAGAATCATAATCGCCATAATCTTCAGAAGTCGAGATGACTCTCTTTTTCTCAGTATCAATTTGGAAAACAGGCGTTGAGAGGAAAAGATCGACATCATTCTTCAAGTACCAATCCAAATCGTGTCGTATTGTTTCCTTGACTGTGCGACGATTTGCAATGAGGTCGATTAGGTTAGGTCGAGGGTAATACGGGTGCCTCTCGTCCGTAAATACATCAATCTCAATAGTTTGATTCTTTCCTCTGATTTCACGAATTGCAGTAGTTGCGGCCACTCCATTTCCGATTATACCAATCCGTGTCATCGTTGTGCTTCCTTGACAGATTCATTAATTGGTTTAGGAGTTTCCTCACTGGTATCTTCGGTTTTCCAAAATGGCAGGGGTATTATCTTCTTCGTCATTCTAATTACTGCCGCTTTGAATGACGTAAGAAGCCGTAATGGAAGAATCAGAATCCCAAGCAAGCCTCGTAAGATTTTATCCTTCATTGTTGACCGTTCAGGGTACCCGATGTATGCCAATGTGTGTTCACGGAGAATATCTTCCAGTGCAACAACAAATGCGTCCTTAGCAAGTTCAGAAAGATCGAGACCCTTGAAGACATTACTCTTACTGAAATCTTTCTTCTCAATCACACTCTTCCATTTCAGATACTTGGCTTTCTCAGTAACATCAGTGAGAGAATATGCAAGCTCTCCTAGATAGGGTATGAAAAATCGTTGTGTTTCTGTAGGGGTGGGTTCTGTCGATAGCTCGTTATGAAATTTTGCAATTGCTTTCAATTGTGCAACAGGAGGTTGAAACCAGAGAAGGTGGAGGAGACCCTCAATCTTTCGTAGCGTCTGGTTGTCCTTCGCTTCAATGTGGTCTGGTATCTTGTCCAACATCTTTTCCCTAGCAAAATCGAAGGTCCCCACACGGAGCTTTCTCCAAACCCTATCGAGCTCAACTACGGATTTTGCATATCTGTGAAATTTGAAATCCATTGATTCCTCGATATCAGTGACTGTTAAAACATCAATTTTTTTCACTGTGAAATCTTTGTTGCCACCAGCAATTTCCCAAAGTCGCTTGCTCATGAAGTTTAGTAAACCTGAAGATCCTGGGATTTCAATCCGCAATGCATGATCACCAGGCTGAGCAACAAGATGACAGGTTTCAAGAGCGGACTCAAGGGTCTTGAAGGATGATAGGTCCGAAGGAAAAATATCCATCGCCCCATGTCCGGTCGTGCTCCAAACAGATAGTCGTCCAGTCTTTGTATCCCTTTCAACAATGATTCGCTCTTTGTCTCCTAGATGATCAAACTTCTGTGTAAAGCCTTTTGAATAAGCCATCACTGCGTAGAGAACGAAGCGCTCCTTATCGGGTTCTAATCCAGGCATTTTCAGTATCAGACCCACTGCATCAAGTGGTGCACCACTTCCGAGCCAAGCTCCAGTTGCTTGGTCAAATTCCCACCGGTCTCCCAACTGGTAAAACACTTCACGAAGTCCTCGAAGGTCTTTAGCATTTTGAGCCTTCTTCAGTGTCTGACGTTCCCAGGCCTCATAATCCTGCTTCATTCTGGACATACTCTTACGTTCTAGTTCAAGCCATTGCGTTTCAATCTTGAGCTTGACCTTCATGATAGTAGTCCTCGTTCATTGAGTTTGCGGGTACGGTCTTAGAACTTATGGTATTGGTAATCTTTGTCAGTAATAGAGTCCACTTATGGATAACGTCGTTCTAAGTTGTGAAATCCAATACGTGAGAGAAGATAGTCCCTACTATTTTTGAGGATGTATCTATGAGTGAAGGACTCTTGACATATGAAGTTCGATTCGATATTGAGAAATCTGAGGATTCATTGAGCACTCGGACAATTGGGCCAGAGGGAGTTAATATTCGTTCAACTATCCATCCGTGATCTGTGATTTCGGGTAATTGTTGTGCACTGTCAAATACACGGTTCAAAACATCTTCTTCTGCTTTAATTACGATACGCTCTTTCTCAATTGAAGACAAACCCATGTGATACTCAATGGCGTTGTCGTTTCCCCGTGGGATCTTAATGCTGAAATCTACTAGCCCTACCGTTCTCCATTGTTCAATCATCTGGACATAGATATGTGCACTATTCCCGGGCAGGTGTTCATCTAGGTCTTTGTATCGTTTCTCAATGTAATATTGCAGATGGCTCAAATCTTCCTCGAACGAGTGGCTTCTAATTTTCCAATATCCGCTCAGATAACTCCCAGCACAAGCTAATATCAAGACCAAAGAACCTGCCATATAGAGGAGGTTGCCGCTTGTACTGAGAAAGAAAAGGGACGATGATATTGCCGCCCAAACGAAGATGCCGAACCATGCTATATCGTTCAAATCATCAAAGCTACCCTTGTCATATCGACGAATTTGAAGGTCCATCTTTTCAAAGAACAAGGGGAGGTTTCCACGGTGAATCTCTATCTCGAAACGTTTTCCCTTCCCGTCAATTTTGGCAGGATCCAGAAAGTGCAGTTTCTCCTTGTTTGAAAGGCCCCATTCATAGTAAGCACGAGTTGCAGAGAAGCCTATTGTGATTTGAGAAATAAATAACAAGAGTGAAGATGTTGTACTCGGTTTCGTTGAACAGACAAACCATAGGTATGCGGAATAAACAAGAGCTAGAATGAGGCTGAAAGCTACTGTTTTGAGGTGATTCATTTGAGCCTCGAATTTATCCACAACGATATGCTTCTTTGTGGACTCCTTTTGGCTCATGCTGATTGCCTCTTCCTCTCACAATCTACGGACGGCATAAAGCCTTGATGTTTCAAGCGACTATAAAATATTAGAATAAAGTCTTAATCGATGAAGAACACATCACCTTGATTCTCGATTGCTTCCACCCGAATATTCATGCCTTCCTCAAGAACGTGTGTAGCGTCACTGACCTTCACAACAGCAATTGCTCCATGTTGTGTAGCAAAAGTTGCGAATGGACTAATTGACTCTCCAAATTCTGCGAGAACAACTGTAACTTCTTTGAAGAGCGAATCCAGTGCAGCAGGATTTTCATTGAAATATGATTCCAAATCCTTGTGAAGTATTGCGATAGACTCCGCAGCCCATTCTCTGTTGAGGTCCTCAGGTTTACATACAAGCACAGCTCTACCATTAAACTCTCCACTCTCGCTGACGGACTCGCCTCGTAGAATTGGAAAGACTGGAGTATCTGCATCATTCAAGGTTTAGCACCCTCTACCGAGTAGTGACGACGTAGAACTGTTGGAAAGCCAGAACATTAACGTTTCGGAGATGGTTGAAATTCCCTTTTCAGCTACCTTCCAACTAATAACTGAGTTCAACCGACATGGAAGATGGTGTTTCTATGGTCGTCTACGAATTCGAAGGCAAAGTTCCAGTAATTGGGAATACATCGTATGTTAGCAGTTCAGCATCTGTCATAGGCAAAGTGACAATTGGAGATGACTGTTACATCGCTCCAGGAGCTATTGTGAAAGGAGATTACGGCGAAATCAGAATAGGTGATGGATGCAGTGTACAGGATAATGTCATCATTCATGCACGACCAGATGAGATCACAGTTATTGGCAACAACGTGACATTAGGTCACGGATGTATTGTCCATAATGCCACAATCAAAAGTGATGCAGTTATCGGTATGGGAGCCATAATTTCAGATTACGCGGTTGTTGGACGTTGGTGTATTGTTGGGGAAGGTGCTGTGGTGCGAGCCCGTTTCGAGATTCCTGACGAGAAGATTGTAGTTGGAATCCCAGCCAAGGAGATTGGAGATGTTCAAGAAAAACACAAGGAGGAACTATCTCGATTCAAAGCAATCTATAGAGACCTCGCTAGGAGATATCCTGTGGGCTTGAAAAAAATAGAATGAAAAGAAAAGGGCATTGAGCCCCTTTCTCTCCTAGACCATTGATACTAATTTATCTCTGTTGAATAATCTAAGTGCTACGGCCCAACCTATGACAAGAACCAATCCAGCCAGTAACAGTGTAGCGAAGTTATAGAACCAGGCTAATTCAGTAACGCTCCCAGTTCCCGCTCCCAACATTGGCATTATCATTGGAATCATAAATACCAAAATGATCATGGTTGTCATTTGATAGGCCTCGTAGACTCTAGTCACTCGACCACTGACTATTATCGTGACAGCAACAACGGCAAAAATCATCACGGGAACTACTGTCGTCAAAAGAAAGATAGCTGGAAGGTCGAGAATAAATAACATAGGAAATCCCATAGCCACCGTTAGAACCGCGACGCCAACAACCGATATAACCGTACTACTCACGAGAATGAGTAGACTTGGGATTGCACCAGCCATCGTCTTTCCCCATAATAATTCGCGATCCGTGAGGGGTGTGCACAGAAGAGGTTCAAGAGTATTCATTTCTCTCTCTCCTACTAGTGCATTGGCAGAAATCATGGTTGTTGGAATGATAGAGAAAATTCCAAGAAATGAGGGAACCATTGGTCCGAGAACCAACATAACGAAACCAAATTCTGATGGAGGTATTATCGAAATGAGTGATATATACATCACAACGATCATCACAGGAGCAAATGCTACAGACATGATCATTCCCATTTTGACGAATCGCAAGTTTAGTGCATTCTTGAAATCAGTCTTAGCAACTGTTATTGATTTACTTGTCATTAGTGGATTCCTCCCTTCACAACCTCCAGATAGAGGTCCTCCAATGACGCTTCCTCTTCCGAAAATTCTACAATCTTGATACCTTCAGATAGCAAATTCTGCATCAATGATGAATTGTTCTCTGTTGGGTCTTCGATTACGACGATTATCGAGTCCACTTCTTGTTTGACATCTTCGACAAAGTTCATCGACTTCGCAATTGAGCCAGCCTTATCGACATCACCAACAATTCGAATTCTGAACTGCTGTTTAGCAAGAAGTTTTGATCGTAGTTCCTGGGTGTTTCCTTGGAGGAGAATCTTGCCCTCATCTATTATAGCAATTCTATCACAGACTCTCTGGACCTCTGGTAAATTATGCGAGTTGATCAAGAATGTTTGTTTGTACTTCTTTGAGAGTTCAAGTATCAATTCTCTAACTCGTTTCGCCGCTATCGGGTCAAGAGCACTCGTTGGTTCATCTAACAATAGCACTTTGGGTCTGTGTAGTAGTGCCCTACAAAGTGCCAAACGCTGACGATTGCCTGTGCTCAATTCACCCGCACGGTCATCCTTGCGATCCCATAAAACCATGAAAGTGAGAAGCTCCTCAATCCGCTCAGGTATCTCCTCTTCTGGAACACCATAGAGTCTGGCAAAGTATTCCAAATTCTCGTATGCTGTCATAGAAGGGTATAGTGTGTGATTGCTTTCTTCAGGAAGTACGCCTATAACTTCACGAACGCGAACAGGTTCCATGATAATATCATACTCACCCACAGTTCCAGTACCCTCAGTTGGTCGAAGTAATGTACTCAGAAGTCTAGTTGTTGTTGATTTACCTGCACCATTTGGTCCCAATAATCCAAAGATCGTGCCTGATGGAATATTGAGATCCATATGGTCAACAGCAACCAAATCCCCAAAATTTTTCGTCAGTCCAGTAGTTGTAATCTCATCCAAATTGAACCACTTTCCGTGTGGGTGTATTGTCACAGTCGAATAAAAACATGATTGACGAGGAAGTGAAGTTGAAACTTAAATGGACATTATTTTCTCAACAACAGCGGTCTGTGTATCCTTGATGCCAGGTATCTTATGAATTCTTCTTACAGTGAGTTCATAGAGGTCCTCCAGATTCTTTGCTTCAAGAAGTACAACTATGTCATATGTCCCAGTGGTGACGGCAATCTTGGTAGCTTCATCAATCTGTCTTAGTTGCTCTACGACTTCGTCTGTTTTTCCGATCTCGATTTCCATAAACACGTATGCAAGTATTTTGTCAGTCATTATTCTCATTTCCTTTTTTATCATCTATAGTCCTTAATTGTTACAAGGGTTTCAACGTCAGCAATCCCAGGTATCTTCTGAATTCGCTTCAGTATCATCGAACGAGTCTTCGCAAGATTTCTACTCTTTATTGTGAGTATGTAATCATGAGGACCGGCAAGGGCCGCAGCCTTTTCAACACCCCTAATGTCGAAAAGATGAGGTAACAGGTCTCCGGTCTGTGGTTTTACTTTAATCAGTACTAAGGAACGAATATCCGATGCTTCGAGTGCGATTACCCCAATCATGACAAGTACTACACCAAACATTGTCAAGGTCCAGAGAAAAACATCTGAATCCAACAGTCCGAAGGCTCCTGGAATTATCAGATTCCCAATGATCGTCACTGGGATGGCAAGTACAACTGAAATTGAGGAGAGGGAATTGACCACAGCCATAGATCCTCGACCTAGAGCTCGAACGTACATCACAATAGAGAATAATGCCGTAATTGATGATCCAATCATCAATCCGGACAACGGTATGAAACTTGATACCATCACTTGCCAAGAGGTGGGACTCATGAATGGCACTGAGAAGAGGCTAAAAATCAGATTCAGGACAAGCAGACTCCAGACACGTATGTTCAGCGAATCAACACGGAGACCAGGACGAAGTTCGAATCGTTTTGTTTTCCTCTGATAATATGTTATCATAGCCGAAGAGATGTTCAATGGACCAAGAACAATCAACAAAGTAAGAATGTTAAAACCGCCAGGTGTCGCGCCTACTAACAGCACACCAAATAGTATCGAGATGATTGATTGTATCTCAATGATTGTTGGAGTGTCTTTTTCAGCCATTAGATCTCCTATCAAGAGATAGATAATCACAAGCTGTCCGTAAGGCAGAATTGTTGATGCATCTGTAGACCCAACTAACACATAGTACGCCAAAGTCGAGATTCCAGCAAACACACCAGAGATGACAATATAGAGCATAGGTTTCCGAGGGAGTAGACGTATTCTATCAAAATCAGGATCTATGCTATAGCCTAATGCTCGTTTCTTCCCGTTCTTCTTCCTCTTGATGCTTAGGAAAGCAACCGCAAGAAAAGTCACAACGAAACTTGTCCACTGCGCTAGGAATCCATAAGTTAGAGCATCAATTGTCACAGTATTTAGTGCAAAGATGTCAAACATCACTGAAAACGTACGCATAATCCCTGAGCCCAGTGCAAGAGAATAGAATACTGTTGTAGCAGAGCGTCTACTTACTGGCCTCTGACTCCTACTACTCATTGATATTCTCCCCTAAATTCAGTTCTATTGTGTGGTGGTGAGAATCACCGAGAAGGTTTACTCCTCTGTGACATCTTCAACGGATCCTTTAGCTACGACCTCGGGTTCTTCGACCTCAGGAGTGGGCACCGCAACATCTACTGGTTCTGGTTCAGCTTTAGGTTCAGATTTAGCCTTAGCTTTAGCTTTAGCTTTAGTTTCTGGTTCAGCTTTAGGTTCAGATTTAGCCTTAGCTTTAGCTTTAGTTTCTGGTTCAGCTTTAGGTTCAGATTTAGCCTTAGC
>VAPA010101004.1_pt1 | contig 20111 bp, 14 predicted proteins | sample 3395041 | NCBI WGS metagenome assembly VAPA01 (sample SAMN08290432, study PRJNA428436) | hydrothermal vent metagenome | isolation source: Deep-sea hydrothermal vent chimney | place: Indian Ocean: Southwest Indian Ridge | depth 1973 m m
CATGAATGGGATAGGCGGCGACACCTTCATGCTCATCTACAGGGCTCGCGAGGGAAAGGTATTCGGTCTGAACGGATCAGGGCGTGCCGGCAGCAGAGCCAGTGCGGACGCCCTGCGGCGCAGAGGGCTCCAGAGGATCCCATCCTCCGGTCTGGATGCCGTGACGGTGCCCGGCACGGTCAGTGCATGGACGGCAGCTCTGTCCCGCTTCGGATCGCGTCCACTCTCCTCACTTCTAGAACCGGCCATCCAGCTTGCTTTTGGAGGATTTCCTGTCTCCCCGAAACTGCGTGCCGATCTGAACAGTGCACGCAGAACAATCAGCCGTTCCACTGCCTTGAGCCAGGTCTTCATGCCCCGGGATCAGATTCCCGAAGCTGGAGACCTGCTCGTGCAGACCCGGCTGGGAGAGAGCCTGCGTCAGATCGCCGCCACCGAGGGGGAAGCCATCTACAGGGGAGATCTGGCCGGGGATCTTGCAGCATTCTTCAGTTCCGAAGGTGGGGCCATAACAGCCGATGATCTCGCATCCCACTCCAGCGAATGGGTGGAACCACTTTCGACTCAGTACAGGGGCCTGGAAGTTTACGCTCTTCCGCCTAACACCCAGGGTATAGCTCTGCTGATGCTGCTGAACATCATCGAGCAGTTCGACATCGACCGGATAGCCCGGTACAGCGCCGATTACCTTCACATGTTGATCGAGGGCAAGAAACTGATCTTTGCCGACCGGGATGAACATGTGGCAGATCCCGCATTTTACAGTGCGCCTGTTGATTCGCTGCTCAGTAAGGCATATGCCAGTAAACGCGCACGCCTGATCAACAGAGCATCAGCGTCGAGAGAATTCGATACCGGTCAGCCCAGAAGGCTCGACGATGATACCGTTGTCTGCACGGCCGCCGACATTCAGGGAAATGTCGTGGTGCTCATACAGAGCCTCTTCAACTCATTCGGTTCAGGAGTTGTAGCGGGTGATACAGGGATCATCCTGCAGAACCGGGGCAGTCTATTCACTCTGGAGAGAGGACACCCCAACGAATTGACCCCGGGGAAGAGGCCGTACCATACTCTCTGCCCCTCACTCGTGCTGGCCGATGGCGTACCCGTTCTGGCACTGGCGACACCGGGCGGCGACGGACAGGTGCAGACTCTGGTTCAGGTAATCAACAACTGGTACCTCTTCGGGATGGATATTCAGTCTTCGGTGGAAGCTCCGCGGTTCCGTTCCTACGACGGACTCGACGTAAGCATGGAAGATTCTGTCGGACTGGAAGTCATTACAGCACTCGAGTCCCGCGGACACAGGCTGAGATTGTACCGGACCGGCCAGCGTTCCGAATTCGGGGGAGCACAGGGGATAGTGATCCTTCGACCCGATCCCGGTACCCTGATGTTCATGGCCGGCGCCGATCCGCGCAGAGAGGCATTAGCCCTGGCCTGGTAATCAGAAAGAACTCTTCAGATTGACCTGACCGGCGGGTTTAGCCGACAATGAAAACGGTTGTGTCGTTTACGATTCGGCAGTCACTCAAAAGAATCTGCCGGAAAAAAGGATGATGTGAGATGCGCCTGACGCGAATAGCTGGTACCGGTCACTACCTCCCCGAGAATATTGTCACCAATCAGGACCTCGAAAAATTGATGGATACTTCTGATGAATGGATCCAGGAGAGGTCCGGGATACAGGAGAGACGGTTTGTCGAACCGGGAACCGGATCGACCGATCTGGGCACTATGGCGGCTCGTGCCGCCCTCGATGAGGCCGGTTGGGATCCCTGTGACATTCAGTTCATCATCTTTGCAACCCTCTCGCCCGACATGTACTTCCCCGGCAACGGCGTCCTTCTGCAGAATCAGCTGGATCTGGATGAAATCGGCGCCCTCGATATCAGAAACCAGTGTACAGGATTCGTTTACGGTGTCTCCGTTGCCGATGCCTACATCAGAATGGGAATGTACGACCGCATTCTGCTCGTTGGAGCAGAGGTGCACTCTGCGGGAATAATACTCGACACCGAGCACCGGGATACGGCGGTTCTCTTCGGTGATGGTGCTGGTGCTGTATGTCTGGAAGTCACCGACGGCTCCGATGGCAGCCATCTGATCTGGCACCATCTGCACTCAAATGGCAGGTTCGCCGAAGCACTGTGCATGTACGCTCCGTCAGCACGACAGAGACCCTGGTTGACCAAAGAGATGATCGATGAGGGGAAGATCTTTCCCCACATGAATGGCAGGGAAGTATTCCGGAATGCCATTGTGAAGTTCCCCGAAGTAATAATGGAAGCGCTCGAAATGCAGGGGCTCTCACCCGATTCGGTCAAAATGGTGATCCCGCATCAGGCCAACGAACGCATAACCGAGGGAGTTCGCAAGCGTCTCGGGCTCCCGAACGAGAGGGTTTTCAGTAATATTGCAAATTACGGTAACACGACTGCTGCCAGTATCCCGATAGCACTGAGTGAGGCCGTGAAGAGCGGACTTGTGGAGAGGGGTGACCTGATGTGCCTGGCCGCATTCGGTTCCGGTTTCACCTGGGGGGCGAGCCTGCTCAACTACTGAAACAAGAAGAAGCCCAGCGATCCCTCCAGAGTGCCGGGCTTCTCCAGGTGACCGGTCAGGTCGGCCGGTCAAGGGCGGAGGCGTTTCGAATCTCCACCCGGAATTAATAACGGAAAGGCATCATTAAAGGTTCACATCTTCTCCATTTTTTCTTCCGGTAGAATGAAACGGTACCCCTGGCCCTCCAGCATCAATTCCACCTGTTCCCCGATCGATGCATATCGACCGAGCAGTTCGTACCGCTCGAGCAGCTCTATGAAAGAGTCACTTCCTACGACTACCTCTATCATGTCACTTTCCGCCATCAGTGATTCATCTCTCCAGACACCCGTCTCCTCGACCAGATGGAATGTTTTCTCCTCGACCCGCTGGACGTTCAGAAAGCTTGCCTGAGTGAATGAAGTCGCCGACTGGAATGCCCTTTCCGCAATGCTGAGCTGAACCAGTCTCTGGCCGGTCTGCTCGGTGCTTCCGGCACTACCTGCATAGACGGAGGAAGCAGCATCCGCTTTGGCACTGATCGCCTCTCTGGCCATTCTGAAACGCGCCTGGGCCATGGGTGCCGCCATATCCATCGCGCCCGACTCTTCCTCCATCCTCATCCTGTCCTCGATCACCAGGTAAGAGGTATAGGGAGTGACGAGGCCGAAGTGCTCACCAAGAGCGATGATTTCTGCCTTTATTTCGTCAGATTCTCCGTGAAGGCGGATCTGCTCCAGCAGGTAACCGACCTTACGCTGTGCCCACATCGGAGCGAGGAAGGATGATTCAGAATCACGATGGGGCATCCGCGCTGTTCGGGCAACCTCGCTGTCATCATCACCGATCATACCGGTCAGCAGCAGACGGGCATTCCCGCTGCCACGATAGCGTCCCATAACAGTTATCTCCCCACCCTCGAAAAGATCGGGAAGACGAGCAGGAAAGTGGTCGTAGCTGTCAACTCCATCGATAGAGAACTCCAGGTCTGCCATAACCGGTGTGCTGACCGATTTGAAGAATCCACTTACTTTGATCTCCAGATCCTCATTCGGTTCCACATAGGCGGAACGACCGCCATGATCCTCGGCCAGCCGGTCGAGCAGGAACGCGTTTACATCGTACCCCACTCCCCATGTGAAGAGCCGAACCTCTCCCGGAAGTTTTTCGGCAGCCTGCCCGATCAGTTTTTCGGGATCGTCTTCACCGACAGTCGGCAGACCGTCGGTCAGAAAAACAACATAGGTCAGTGTCGACGATCGCGTTCGTGGTCCATCCGCGCCATCCTCGTTAATTGCAATTTCTGCCAGCGCGGAGGCCTGTGAAAGGGCTTCCTCGATATTTGTTCCGCCACCGGCCGACAGAGTCTTCAGGTAATCTCGAACTTCCCGGACCGTCCGGCGATCAGCCCTCGACAGCTTGTCCTGCCAGGTGCGGACCGTACTGTTGTAGGTTACCAACCCGAACCTGTCACTCGAAGAGAGTGTTCCAAGACCGAAATCGAGTGCTTCGATCGCCTGTTCGAATTTGAGGTCTTCCCGCATCGATCCGGAAGTATCGAGAACGAAGATCACGTTCTTTGGAAGAGGGTTCCTCTCAGTTCTCCACCCGGGAGTAATCGTGAGAAGAAAGAAGCCATCCTCACCTGCGGGCCTGTGTGTCAACAGGCTCATGCCTGTGCCACTTTCTCTTCCGGTGGAGTAGTAGAGAACGAATCCCTCTCTGCGGTAAAGAGAACCTTCGGCCGAGAATTCAGCATATGTGTTCTCTTCCTGATCGAGGCCCAGCTGGTGCGTCGGTGAATAGACAGCCCTGATAGGGTGATCCTCGGTGATCGAACCTTCGATCACGAACCTGGCAGCCCTCGAAACCTGGGGAGCGGCATGGCTGCGTCGGATGATGTCGACAGCAGGTTCCATAACCGGCGTGATAACAGAATGCCCTGCCCTGCTCCCCTGACCGGTCAGGTACCTGAATACCCTGTACTCTCCCTCGGTCGGAAGAACCTGCGCATATGAAAGGGAAAGTGTTCTTTCACCATCCGGCGGGAAGGGGAAAATGCGGGCCTGGAAAACCCTGCGCCCAACCCATTCAAGCAGGGCGGGATCACGGATTCGCCGAACGATATCGAGGTAGATCCCCCGTGCCCGGTCCTTATCCAGTACCTCTCCTCTGACCGGGACACCGTCCATGGTCAATCGGAAATCGGTTACCGCCGCACCCTCAGGCAGGGGGAAGAGATAGAGACCCTCAGCTCTTGAGTGATTGGGATTGGCGAATACCTGGACCAGTTTGGTGTGCGCCACACCATTCCGGATCTCAACTGAAATCGATGAAGAGGCCAGGTAAATGGAGTTTTGGCCGGGATGATCGGGATGCGGTACAATATGAACCTGCTGGGCAGCTGCCACAGAGGTTGCAGCCGCAACCAGAATCAGTACAGCGGCCGCTCTATTGAAATATCTACGGACTAAATGCATGATACTGCCTCCCTTCGGGCGGTCACCGTTTTGTGCACCCGCCCATAAGGCAGCTCACGTTCTCCTCACTCTACAATCTTCAAACGAACCTGCCCGCAGATAGTTTATGCTCATCCTCTTTTTCTCTTCGTATGTGCGAAATCCGGTTTCATTGACTAAAATATAGGGTTGCATAGATAACGTATCCCGACAGAACAGTTCGATCGTTTGTCCCAATATGACAGATGTAAGGAGAGCATGGGAATGAAGCCTAGGTTCCTGCGCATTCAGTCCGTACTGGCTGCAGCAGTTGTACACTTTCTGATGATTGTTCCGTCGGCGGCTCAGACCGGACAATACGACGCATATCTCAATTATGCGGATATGACCGAAGCACTGCGCTCCATGTGCAGCAGCCATCCCAGCATTTCACGCCTTCAAAGTATCGGCCGAACAGCTGAAGGCCGCGATATCTGGTTATTGCGGATAGGCAATTCAAACAGCGGAGATCCCGATACAAGGCCCGCCACTCTGATTGTGGCCAATATCGAGGCAAATCATGTAATAGGAAGCATGACGGCACTCTATCTGGTTGACTACCTGCTCTCCGGTTACGGATCGACAGATGCTGTAACAGATCTCCTGAATACCCGTACCCTCTATATCATTCCCCGTCTGAATCCGGACGGTGCCGAGCGATTCTGGACGATGCCGCAGACAGAATTCCCCTTTAAACCAAATCGTGAAGATGAAGACAGAGACGGATTTGAGGACGAAGATCCGGGAGATGACCTCAATGGTGACGGCTTCGTTACTATGATGAGAGTAAGGGATCCTGAGGGAGAGTGGATGGTCGATCCGGACGAACCTCGACTGATGAAGCGGGCCGACCGTACCAGGGGAGAGCGCGGAGTATACAAGGTTTATGTGGAGGGAAGGGATGACGATGATGATGGGGAATACAATGAGGATGGACTCGGCGGCACCAACCTGAACATGAACTGGCCGCACCAGTACAGGCACTTCGACGACCACACCGGTATCAATCAGGTCAGCGAGATCGAAACCCGCGCCCTGGCTGATTTCACCTTCACGCATCGAAACCTTGCAATGGCGCTGACGTTCTCCTCATACGACAACCTGCTCACTGCTCCGGTGTCGAGAGCACTTAAAGAGGCGCCGGTTAATATTCCGGCCGATCTGGAGCTGCCCCCCGATATGACCATGGAAGACGCAGCAGAGTTCTTCCGCGAGCCGGTTGCCCCTGCGGCAGTACTCCCACAGGATGGTCCCTATTTCAGTTTCATATCGGAGAGATTCGGTGAGATGACCGGCCTCAGAGGCAGCGGTGCCGGTGGCGAAGCCGGTTCATGGCCGCAGTTCGCTTACTACCAGCTCGGCCTGCCATCCTTCACCACGCCTGTCTGGACGCTCCCCCGGACAGTTGACCCTGAGAGCGGGCACAGTAACGGTCAGAGCAATCAATCATCCAGACCGGTTCCCCGGAGCAGACAGAATTCGGTCAGTGATGAGAGCAGATGGCTTACCTGGTTTGATGAAAATGGCATTCAGGGATTCGTCGACTGGACGCCTGCCAGCCACCCGACTCTCGGTGAAATTGAAGTCGGCGGCTTTATTCCCAACGTAAGGGTCAATCCACCGGCGGACCAGATCTCTGACCTGGCAGGAAAGCACGCCGAATTTGCAGTATGGCTGGCAAAGCAGACTGCGGTAGTTACACTTGTTGATACGGGAGTGGAAGCCCGGGGAAATGGGGTCTTTCTGATCAATGCCACCATTCAGAACGACAGTTACCTGCCATCGGCTCTGGCCATGGGCACCACCAACGGTGCAGCTCTCCCGGTGATTCTGCGGCTGCTGCCGGCCGACGGAATGAGGGTGATAACCGGAAATATTCAGCAGCAGATACGAGTCGTGAACGGCTCGGGAGGAAGGTCAGAGGTAAGCTGGCTGGTGCAGGCTGCAGCGGGCTCAACCGTAACTCTGGAGGTGCTGGCTGAACGTGCCGGCGGCCTCAGGTCGGTCACACTCACACTGCGTTAAGTGCACCGCTCCGCAATTACGGTAATGTATCGAGAACGCCGGGATGCATCAGCGCTTGAATGCCGGCGTAATTGCGGAACGGGAAGATGACAGGTAATGATCTCGAGAGGAATCAGGTGATGACAGTACGCACTATATCCACCCTTTTCATGATAGTCGGCCTACTGCTCTCAATACCAGTGACCGCTCTGGCTCAACCCTTTCAGGTTCCCGATCGGGATCCCAGGGTAGATATCCGATTCGACCGCTATCACGATTACGAAGCGGTCGGTGAAGCGATCGATGCCCTTATCGCCGGATATCCGAAATTCCTGAGGCTGGAAATACTGGGCAAATCGTGGGAGGGCCGCGACATCAGGTGCGTCGTGATCAACAATCCGGACACCGGTCCCGATACCGACAAGACCGCATTCTATGTCGACGGAAACATCCATGGAAATGAGATCCAGGGGATCGAGGTGAATCTCTATCTCATCTGGTTCCTGATGGAAAATTACGACAGTTTGCCAAAGGTCAGGGAACTGGTCGATTCACTGGCATTTTATATTGTGATCACTCAGAATCCCGACGGTTCGCAGTTCTGGTTCGATTATGCCAATACAGGTTCCTCCAGCCGCAGTGGCACCAGGCCGCTCGACAGCGACAACGATGGTCGTATGGACGAGGATGGATACGACGACCTCGACGGTGACGGCAACATCGTCCAGATGCGCAAGTACGTACCGGGCAAGGGCAACATGAAGATCAGCCCGGTCGACCCGAGACTTATGGTACGGGTCGAACCTGGTGAAACCGGTGACTACATCATGCTGGGCTATGAAGGAATCGACAACGATGGGGATGGCCGATTCAATGAAGACGGTCCCGGCGGCTACGACCTGAACCGAAACTGGCCCGGGGACTGGGAGCCCAACTGGATCCAGAGAGGAGCCCACTGGTACCCGTTGAGCAATCCCGAATCGAGGGCGATAGCGGAATTTTTCCAGAGCCACCCGAATATCGCCGGGATGCAATCGTGGCACAATTCCGGCGGCATGATCCTGAGGGGCCCCGCAACACAACGACACGGTGAGTATTCCCGTCGCGACCTGCGGGCATACGACTACATAGGCAAAAGGGGCGAGCTGATCCTCCCCTACTACCGATACATCATCATCTGGGACGATCTCTATCCTTCATACGGCAGTTTCCTGGATTACGTTGTCGATTACTTCGGTATCTTCTCTTTTGCCAACGAGCTCTGGTCGAGCCGACAGTATTACAACGAAGCGTGGACAGAGTACAGCCCCGTGCCCGATGAACAGCGCATGCTTTTCTGGAACGACGCTGTGAATATGGGTGCTTGGTTCGTCGACTGGCATGAAGTCGATCACCCGCAATACGGTACGGTTGAACTGGGTGGGTGGTCTAAATACTACGGACGGGTCACTCCCCCCTACCTGCTGCAGGACCTGTGCCATCGCAACGCGATGTTCGCGATCTTTCATGCAGACCAGATGCCCCAGGTTGAAATGGGTGAGATCGAAGTGGAGAACATTACAGGGAGCACATTCAAGGTCACGGCGACAGCCAGCAATCCGAAAGCCATTCCAACGCGTGCTGACGTCGCCAGAAGCCACCGTATCGGCCTGCCCGATTTCTTCTCAATCGAAGGAGAGGACCTGACTGTTGAAGTCGGCGGATTCGTCTCCGGGGTGCTGCAGGATGAGATCGAAACAGTAGAAAGGAGACCTGCCAGAATTGCAGTGGAGCGGGGAATCGACGGAATGGGATCCGTTTCCGTGTCGTGGATCGTGACCGGCAGCGGAGAGATTTCTGTAACGTATAAGAGCACCAAGGGTGGTATGGTGACCCGTACAGTGGAGTTAAGATAGGCTGGGTGAATTGAACTACTTCTATCCGTTGATAATCGTTATCGGCTGGGGCCTTATCGCCTTCATCCTTCTTCTGCTGGCAACGTTCAGAGCCAGGGCTATTGTAGAGAAGCCGATATTGCGTTCAGACGTTCCCTCGGCAAGATGCAGGAAATGCCGGCTCCCCTTTCATAAATCTTCCTTCAAGTGCGGCCGATGCGGTGCTTTTTTGCGGCCCCGTCTTGTCTATTTCATCGGTCGGGGGATAATCGAACCTCTGCTGGCACTGCTGATCGTTCCGTGGATCCTCCTCTTCGGACTCATGCTGTCGGCGATATTATGGTTAACCTCACTTCTGACACCCCGCATTACCTCTGCATTTGAACGACTGGCGAACCTGCTCGGTTCCTGGATAGCTCCGACTTTCGCCCGGTGGGTTCCGCAACAGTGGCACATGCTGGCTGCAGGCACCGTAATGCTACCTAATGAAGTTGATGTACCAGTCGATACAGTGATAGGAGCTGCTCTCACACTGGGAACCTGCCTGCTGGAACAACCCGATGATGAACTGGTTGTCCGTGTTCCCAAACCCACCGAAGAAACCCTTCAGGTTTTGAGGAAGACTCCGGGAAGCATCCAGGAGGTGTGGGGATATATATCCGACGGCCATTATGTAGTGCCCACATACAGTGACAGGATCGTCGAGGCAAGATCGCATGGTGAGGATCTGCTCAGATATGTGGAGGGATTGACCACTCACCTCGAAGATCCCCTGAGGGAAATAGAGGTATCCCCGATCAACCGGAAGCGATCGGAAGGGAACGGCTCCCTGGCCGTCTGGAAGTTCCTCATTCGACGTGAGCCACCGCGCAGGGGAGCATATCCGGTCAGATGGGAGATCCACGCAGAGCCCGACACCCTTCTGAAGATTGAAGGTCTGATCAACGACCTGAGTGCCTGGAACTCCCTGCCCTGCGAATTGAAATTCGGCTGAGTTTACAGCAGCTGTGTTACCGGATAGATCAGCTTTCCTGAAGAGTCGAACTTCAGGTAGTTTCCCTCATCCACCATTTCCAGGTCTGGCCGTTCTTCTACTTCGTCACGGAAGGCATCGCTGAGTCGAAGAATATCCAGGTGGAGTGTGTCTGCCACATGCATCACCCGGGCAGAGGCAGGCTCAAAAAGACCACATGTATCGAGGGCCGTTACAATACATTCCCGGTCATCAGCAAGAACAACTGGACGGCGGGCCTTGTAGGGAACCATTGCGGTAATGGCATTCAGACTGGTTTTTTCCCAGTCTATCTGCTCTTCCATCCTCTTAGGGATGAAATCAACCAATCCGACACCGAGGGCATTTCCATGGGTCTCGGCGGTCAACTCCCGTACTACAAGCCGGGTGACCTCTGCATTGGCCGGTCGCAGGCCATCCTGCCTTCGTTCCCACCAGTCAAGACTGCCCCTGCCTGTCACGTTGGGATCCACTCCGACGCCGCTAATATCCTTTCCCATCCTGTCGACAAGCAGCAGGTCGGCCTTCAGGAAGGGGAGTCGAGCCATCAATTCGAGAGCTTCCTGAAGCAGGGTTGCTTCTCTTTCGAAGATTTCTCCAGGACGAACGCTGACTATGCGAGCGGTTTCATCGAGAGCATTTTCCAGAATTGCCAGACATCCGACTACATGGGCCTTCTCCATTACCACCGGCACCGCCTCACCCGCCAGGGTCGCAAAGCCGGCATCTACGGCCGCACGATGATAGAGAGCCGCTCCCTCCAGCTTGCCCAGACCGATGAGCATCATCTTTAACAGACCGCTCTCTACCCGCCCGCGGAATTCGGTATGCGGTTTCACCCTGTTGACTACAAGAATGGTATCTGCTTCGTGAGCATATCTGTCGACGTGCACCGGCAATCCCCTCGGAGTGTGACCGATAATCACCGTTTCCATCGAAGCACGGATTGGAGCACCGCAGTTACCCTCTGTAATTCCGAGCGATTCGAGCACCTGCAGCTGGCCTTCCGTCGTGCCGCCGCCGTGGCTTCCCATGGCAGGCACCAGGAAGGGTTCGAAACCACTCTCTTTAAGAAAGGAAACAGTGCAACCGAGGATTTCCGGGATGTTGCGAATACCCCGGCTGCCAGCCGGGATCGCAACCGTACCACCCGGCGGAATCGCGGAGGGAAGGTCGAGCAATTCGAGCTCTCTACTGACCGCCCCGCGCAAATCATCTTCGTGCGGGGCATCCACGTGACGACGTACAGTCAACATTTGAGGCAAATCCATGATGGATTGAATATGGTCCTGCATAGCGCGTACCTGCCAGAAGAATCACATTAAAGTTGATATGAATCATCAGTTGTCGGGGGCACCCATCATAATCCAGCCGATGATTGATCACGACGAGCTGAAACGACTTTTTCAGGAAGCGAATCACCGGGCAGAAGCGCACCAGTACAGGGGCGCCATTTCTGTTTATCGGAAGGTTCTCACTCTGGCAGGCAGTCACGATACGGTGGCGGCGGAATGTGCTCACTGGGGCATCGGTGAGGTCTACTACACGATGGGAGACTATCCTCAGGCTCTCCAGGCGCTGGAATCGGCACAAATCCTCAACCCGAGTGAAGCCGCCTACTACTATCTGCAGGGACTTATCTATACGCGCATCGGTAATGAATCAGAGGCCCTGATGACCCTGGCAAAGGCACTTCAGCTGGAACCGGAAAAACCGAAGGTCCTTCGCGAATATGGATGGGCTCTTCACAGATTCGGATATCAGGAACGAGGAATGGAGATGCTTCATAAGGCTCTATCATTAAATTGTGAAGATCATCTCACTCTTACTGAGCTCGGACTTTCCTATGCCGCCGAAGGCCGGTATGGAGAGTCGCTTGTCTGCCTCGAACGAGCTCTCGAGCTGGCACCTGGTGACCTGGGAATATCTGTTGCCATCAGCACGGTTGATCGATTTACCGGCACCGGCGACGCTAGATATCCGATCCCTGCAACGGGTCCTAATCTGGCCGGTCCTTATGAAGAATGGGATGATGAAGAGGGTTGGGAAGAGGGGCATGATCTGGAAAGCGACTGGGACGAGGAGGAACTGGAAGAGGAGAAGGAGAAGGGGGAGTGGGAGGAAGAGGAGGAGTGGGGAGAGAACACCGAGGATGAGGATATTTAAGTACACCGCTCCGCAATAACGCTTGTATTCCAGTGCCTAGGCAGTACAGCAGAGCAGATTAGAGTTCTACCAGCTCCAGCTGTTCCTTAACAAGATCAGCGCTGTTTTTCAACGCTTCTGATTCCTCGTCGGTCAACTGTACCTCGAGGATCTCTTCAATTCCATTGGAGCCAAGCTTGCACGGTACACCAACGAAAGTTCCTTCGATCCCGTACTCACCTTCAAGCAGAGCGGAACAGGGAAGAACGCGGTTTTTGTTCTTCACGATACTCTCGACCATCTGGGCTGTTGCGACACCAGGGGCATAGTACGCACTTCCGGTCTTCAGGAGTGCTACAATCTCTCCACCCCCCTTGCGGGTACGCTCGACCAGAGCTTCTATGTCCTCCCGGGACATCAGCTGCGGAAGCGGGATCCCTGAAATGGTTGTGTAGGAGGGCAACGGAACCATGCTGTCTCCGTGCCCGCCGAGTACCATGGCCTGTATATCTTCTGTAGAGACATTCAGCTTCCTGGCAATGAAAGAACGGAATCGAGCAGTATCCAGGATACCGGCCATTCCCATCACCCTGTTCTTCGGGAAACCAGATACTTTCCACGCTACCCAGGTCATAACATCAAGCGGATTGGCCACCATGATGATGATCGAGTCAGGGCTGGCTTTTGCCACTTCGGCTGTTACCTCCTTCGCGATAGCCACGTTAGCATCGCGGAGGTCATCACGAGACATTCCCGGCTTGCGGGGAAGACCGGATGTAATTACAACGATATCGCTGCCAGCTGTTGCCGCGTAATCGTTTGCTCCGATCAATCTTGTGTCGAAAAGGGATACAGGGGCTGACTCCCACATATCGAGCGCCTTGCCCTGCGGCATATCCTCAATAATGTCAATCAGTACTATTTCCTGGGCCAGCTCTTCGAGGGCGCAGTATTGCGCCACTGTTGCGCCTACGTGACCGGCGCCGACAACTGTGATCTTTTGCGCACCCACGGTTCACGTCCCTTTCTATGAGGACTAGTGTCATGTCACGCAGCAAATGTCGGCACCGAGATTGACGCCGTGCTTGACCGGCAAGGCGTGGCGACGAGGCATAGCGGTGGCTATGGCGAGGAGACGCAACGCAGCCGGTCGGGATACGGCGCCGATCGAATGCCACGGTTGTTGCGTGACAGGGCACTAGTGCAAGTCGATGAATTACAGCTGCGGTTCGACGCGGACCAGCTTGCGCCCGCGACCACGCCGCTCGAATACAACGGTGCCGTCGACCAGGGCGAACAGTGTATCATCACCCCCCCGTCCAACATTGGGGCCGGGGTGGATACTGGTACCACGCTGTCGCACGAGAATCGTACCGGATGTAACTTCCTGTCCGCCGTATCTCTTTACACCAAGGTACTTCGGATTAGAATCCCTGCCGTTTCGACTGGAGCCAACGCCTTTTTTATGGGCCATTTATCTACCCCCTGAAATTCTCAGGCCGCCTTGATCGCAGTCACGACAGCTTGTGTATACTGCTGCCGGTGGCCCGCGATGCGGCGATAGTTCTTACGGCGCTTCTTCTTGACGACTGTAACCTTGCGATCCCGGCCGTGCCCTAGAACTTCCAGGCTTACACTGGCACCTGAAACTTCCGGTGTGCCGATGCTTGCCTTCTTATCCGTGCGGATAAGCAGCACTCGATCAGCCTTCAAGGTCTTTCCTGCCTCCAGATCCCCGTGGTAGGGAATGCGTATAACATCCCCTTCACGGACTACCATCTGTTGGCTTTTCACTTCTATTACTGCGTACACGCCGTTCCTCCAATTAAGTACACCGTTCCGCAATTATGCCGGCATTCAAGCGTCGATGCATCACCGTAATTACGGAGCGGCGTACTGAGCCGGTGATGTATATCTAACCAGCCTTCGCTTGTACAACTGTGACGGGGCTATCCCCGAATAATCCAATTAAAACTTTTGTCGGCTGACCGTCAAGCACACCAGGAGCCTCGATTAACTCAAAAAGCGGTCGGTTACGTACCGTTTTCTTCTCACACTGAACACTTCGAACTGATCGGCTTCCAGCTGGTCGTTCTCTTCAAGCTGGATCCTCAGTCGACATCTGTTTTCGATCGCTCTGATGAGCTGGCCGTTGTTCTCCCCGAGATGTTCAGCTACGGCAGGATTCACCTCGAGTCGGAATTTGCGATCGCGTGAACCTACGCGTGCGCGCTGGAACCAGCGTTCGATCTTGGTTGTGACGGTCTCACGACTCATGATCCTGCCCATGCCGCCACATGTCGGGCAGATTTCACTCAACGTGTGGTAGAGACTCGGGCGAACCCTCTGTCTGGTCAATTGTATCAGTCCGAACTCAGAGAAGTCAGAAATATTGAATTTCGCCCTGCTTCTCTTCATCCCGGCCCTCAACTCCCCCAGGACCTGCCTCTGGTGCTCCGGATCATCCATATCAATGAAATCGATTACCACGATTCCACCAATATCCCGCAGCCGTAACTGACGTGCAATTTCTTTTGCGGCCTCGATGTTGGTCCGCAGGATAGTCTGAGCCTGGTCCCTCGATCCCACATATCGGCCTGTATTTATATCTATCGCCACCATACCTTCGGTGTGTTCAATATTGATATTGCCGCCACGCTTGAGCCAGACCTTCGAATCGAAGGTCTTTTTGATTTCCGGCTCAAAACCATATCTGTCGAAGATAGGTTCCTTGCCTCTGTAGAGATTGACCCGGTTCAGAAGATGCGGCGCCACATCTCTCAGGTAGCGGCGCGCATCTTCGTATACCTTCTTGTTATCGATCGTCAGCCGCGATACATCGGCACCGAACAGATCCCTGATAGTACTGGTAGCGAAACCAGTTTCTGCATGGAGACGACTTGGTGCAGGATTGGAAGCATAATTCTTCTGAATCTCTTCCCAGCGCTGCATCTGGCGCACGAGGTCGTTCTGGATGGTCTTTTGATCTTTTCCTTCAGCTTCAGTCCGCAGAATTACACCCAGATCTTTTGACTTGATGCTCCGGATAATTTTGTAGAGCCGCCTGCGCTCGTTCCGGTCCGATATCTTTCTGCTGATACCGATCTTGCTGTCTGCAGTAAGCAGGACAAGAAACCGTCCAGGAAGGCTTATCTGAGTGGTAAGTCTGGGGCCCTTGGTACCGATCGGCTCTTTTGTAACCTGGACCATGATGTCCTGGTTGCGCGTGAGCCTTTTTTCTATCGGCAGCCTTTCCCCAACTGTACGCGTTGCAATGGATGGCCTGGCTCCGCGACTGCCGGAGCCCTTCTGGCTGTAACTCTGTTCTCTGCCGTTCTCCTCGGTATCTTCTTCGTACTCTACATCAAGGGCGGCAGTTAATTCCTCCATCCGGGTGGAGATATCTGAAACATGAAGGAATGCACTCATCTCCATGCCGATATCCACAAATGCGGCCTGCATCCCCGGAAGCACCGTCTTGACTTCGCCTTTATAGACGTTACCGACTGTTCGGACGTTGTCGGGCCGTTCGACGAACAGCTCGACCAGCTGGCCATCCTCCAACAACGCGATGCGCTCTTCCGTCGCTCCGACGTTGATGAAGATCTCTTTTTCCAACTACGGTTTTCGCCCCCTCCGGCGATCCCTCCTATTCTGGGTATCTGAGGGGATGGAGCAGAATAATATGTTCGGTGGAGAGGCTGTCCGCTCCGGGCGAACTGATTACGGCCGGGTAAGTTTCAGTCAATCTCGACCTATTAAAAAACTTCCTCCGTATTGCAGGAACAATACCTGACGTGGCTACGGGGGAATCGAAAGGCTCCACTACGCTCGGAAACGGTTGGTGTAACAACCATCAACGATTTGATAGTCTCTCCACATGTGGGACACACATCGCCCTTCTGCTCCCGGTTTTTGGCGATTTTGTCCGCGAATGTCTTTCCTTTTGCCATATCGGCTGAGCCCTTTCTTACCCGGCCACAAACTTCTTAAAGCATTATAAGTTGAGCGTGATTACATGTTGTGTCAATTGGAATATCGCTTGCAGTTCTTATGAGAATTCAGCCCGGATGAACCGCCTCTGCAAGATCCCTGATGCCTTCAACAGTCCAGGTTCCTTCCAGGCTATTGCCGATAACGATTGCGGATGCGCCTGCCTCGACCCGGGATTGCACATCGCGGGCAGTCCTTATTCCTCCTCCGACTATGACAGGAAGTCGGGCAGTACCTGCTACCTCACTTATGATGGCCTCCGGAACTGCCAGTTCCCCTCCCGAACCACCCTCCAGGTATAAAAACCTCATACCCATGAACCGTGCTGCCAGTGCGTGGGCCACCGCAATATCCGGTTTGTCTCTGGGCATCGGTGCCGTCATCGACATGTACTGTGCACTGGTTATCCCCCCTGAGTCGATCAGCATATATCCGGTGGGAATCGCTTCCAGCCCCAGTTCATGGATCCGGGGAGCCGCAACCACCTGCTGACCGATTATGTATTCAGCGTTTCTGCCCGAAATAAGTGAAAGAAAGAGTATCGCATCGGCGTGGTCCGATATCTGGCCAGGATTGCCCGGAAAGACAATAACAGGCAGATCGGTTCCCTTTTTTACTGCTTTCACGGCACTGTCGAAATTGCCGCTGAGCATCAGGCTGGAACCTACGAAGATGAAATCGACACCTCCCTCCTGACCGATCTCGGCTGCCCGGTTCAATTCATCGGCAGAATTCCTGTCGGGATCGAGCAGCATACAGAAAGCCGCCCCCTTATCTCTGACGACCTCTCTGAAATGTATTTCAACAGAACCTGGTCCGGGGAAGTTGAGAATATCCTCTTCAGCTGATGGCATATAGACTCCAGACGATATCCAGACCTTATGGTACGGTCGGCCCCTGCATTGCAGGTGTTCGCGTGTCAGTATCCGTCCGGGAACTCATTATCCCACTACCCACCGGATGCATGTGATCGCACAATATCAGGCACTGCTTTCAAGGCATCGTCGAGTTTGTCGGCATCAGGACCACCTGCCTGTGCCATATGAGGTTTGCCGCCGCCTTTACCGCCGGTTATTGCTGCAACATCATTGATAATTGTACCAGCCTTCCACCCCGCATTGACAAGGTCATCGGTAACAACACAGAGCAATACTGCTTTACCCTCCTGCTCCATACCCAGAACACCGACACCGCTGTCAAGCTTGCTCCTGACAGAATCTGCCAGATTGCGCAGCATTGAAATCTGCGGTACATCAACCCTGCCGGTCACAACGCTGATCCCCGCTATTTCACTGGCAGAGCCCATGATCTCATCGACACTCTCCATTCCGCGTCTTGCTGCGGCCCGCGTGCTCTCCTTCCTCAGATTCCTGTTCTCTTCCACCAGTATCTGAATTCGATGGATCAGCTCCGCTTCAGGGGTACCCAATATCTCTCCCATCCGCACCATCATCAATTTTTCTTCGATTGCGGAATCCACAGCATCCTGCCCGGTGATGGCTTCCAGCCGTCTCACGCCGGATGAAATGCTTCCTTCGTGAACGATACGGAAGAAACCTATTTCACCGGTTCTCTCAACATGAGTCCCCCCGCACAATTCCATCGTCCAGCCCGGGATCTCCACTACCCGGACCAGATCGGCATATTTCTCCCCGAAGAATGCCAGCGCTCCGGCATTGAGCGCTTCCTGGTAGGGCATCTCGGTTATCTTTAAAGACACGTTGGCCATGATTCCGCGGTTAACCCAGCGGATGACTTCCGCTTGTTCCGCCTGGGTGACCGAAGAGAAGTGGGAGAAGTCGAAGCGGAGTCTGTCCTGCTCTACAAGTGAGCCCGATTGCTGCACATGATCGCCCAGAACATCTCTGAGTGCTGCGTGGATAAGATGGGTTGCCGTGTGGTTGCGCATAATCCGTTTGCGACGGAGGGCATCGATGCGAGCCTGAACTATCCCCGATACGGCAATTCCGGCACTCGTAATACCGTTGTGGAAGATCACACCGCCGATGTTATCCACCCTGTCCACACCGAATATGAAATCATTTCCCTCAATCTCACCGCGATCTGCGGCCTGTCCCCCTGATTCGGCATAGAAAGGAGTTTCGGAAAGTACTGCGAATCCCCTCTCACCCTGACCCAGACTCTCCACCCGATCGAACGATTCGTTGAATAGCGCGATGATCTTACTGTCGGTAATCCATCCATCCATGTCGAAACCGACGAATATCCGACCATCATTGCCGGCGGGGATGGAATCAGCAGCGGCATTCGCTTCTACACGTACCGTGTTGCCCTTTTTCGCTCTATCCGCTCTGGAGCGTTCTTTCTGCTGTTGAAGAGCCTCTTGAAAACCCTCAACATCTACCGGGAATCCTCTCTCCTCGGCCATGACCTGGGTCAGGTCGAGAGGAAATCCGAAGGTGTCGTATAGAACGAAGGCGTCGTGGCCGGAAATGGCCAGTTCCCCCTCCTCCTTTACCGATGCGATCAGTTCTTCAAACCTCTCGATTCCCTGATCGAGGGTTTCTCCGAATCGCTCCTCCTCGGTACGGACAACAAGCATGGTGCGCTCTGAAGCTCTGGCCACTTCAGGATATGCCTCTTCAAAGATTGAAATCACCGTCGGAATCAGCTTATAGATGAACGGTTCATGCATATCCAGCTTGCGCCCGTGTCTTGCAGCCCGGCGCAGCAGCCGCCGCAGGACATACCCCCGGCCGTCATTCGATGGAATCACTCCATCGGTTATCGCGAATGTAAGGGCCCGGATATGATCGGCAATAACCCGGTGGCTCATTCCCCTGTCGTCCGGATTGTAAGGTTTATCTGTCAGATCGCAGGTCTGGTCGATCAGCGGCCTTACAAGGTCTGTATCGTAATTGCTGTCCACATCCTGAAGTATGCTGGCCAGACGCTCGAGTCCGAGTCCGGTATCTATGCTGGGCCGGGGCAGATCGAGAATCTCACCGGACGGCTGGGCGTCAAACTGCATGAAGACCAGGTTCCAGATTTCCAGGAAACGGTCACCGTCAGAAGGGTCGAGAAGAGTCGGATCGTCACCCGGAGATGGTGCCAGATCGTAGAGGATCTCACTGCACGGTCCCTGAGGTCCTGTCTCACCCATGCTCCAATAGTTGCTCTCCTTGCCAAGCCTGTAGACACGTGCGGGATCGATATCTGTGACTCTTTTCCACGCCTCCTCCGCTTCGTCATCATTTATATAGATGGTTGCGTAGAGCCTGTCTTTGGGCAGTCCGACTGTTTTGGTCAGGAAATCCCATCCGTAGAGGATCGCTTTCTCCTTGAAGTAATCCCCAAAGGAGAAATTGCCCATCATCTCGAAGAATGTGTGGTGGCGGGAAGTCAGCCCCACATTCTCCAGGTCATTGTGCTTGCCCGAAACACGGATGCACTTCTGCGCCGTTGCCGCACGCAGATAATCCCTGCTTTCCTCACCTGTGAAGACCTGTTTGAACTGGTTCATCCCGGCATTGGTAAAGAAGAGTGTGGGATCTTCTGCAGGAACCACAGGACTGCTGGGTACCTCCGTGTGCTCCCGTTCGGTAAAGAAATCGAGAAAAGCTCTGCGAATTTCACTGCCAGTCATTTATCAGTCCGTTCTTCCTCTGTCCCCGCAAGCAATCCTTCGACCTCCATCTCTTCAATCACTGCATTCACCGCATCAATCGCCACAGAGACCGGGTATCCCGCCCTGCCCAGAAGACCTGCCATCCTGCGACGTGCCACCCGGGGCAGCAGACCTTCATAATGGGCCTGCCTGCGTCTCAGGATAGTCATCCCTTCATCGAGCAGGCATGAGTCTACATCTCCCGGGCCCTCCCCGTATACTCCCCATGCTGCACCGTGCGCAATTTCCCTGGCTACACCTCTGGAGCGAAGGTCCGATTCGATCCTTGCAGGGGCATACCCCCTGACCCTTCGCTTCTCCTCAGCAAACAGCTCGGCAAAGAGCCTGTCGTCCAGAATTCCATCCTTTAACAGGGCGCTGATGGTTTTTTCTATCGCCGGATGTGAAAAATC
>VAPA010656023.1_pt1 | contig 19969 bp, 17 predicted proteins | sample 3395041 | NCBI WGS metagenome assembly VAPA01 (sample SAMN08290432, study PRJNA428436) | hydrothermal vent metagenome | isolation source: Deep-sea hydrothermal vent chimney | place: Indian Ocean: Southwest Indian Ridge | depth 1973 m m
GAAGCCTACCGAGTACTGAAACCTGGTGGTCGTGTAATGGTTTCAGACATCGTTCTCTCAAAACCATTGCCAAAGGAAGTCAGTGATGAAGTAATCACCTACACTGGATGCATAGGTGGAGCCATTCTTGATGAAGAGTATCTGCAACATATGCGTGACGCAGGATTTGAAGATGTCAAGATAACTAGCAAAGCTGGACAAAGTCTTCATGGATCATACAGTGCTTATGTCGCTGGCAGAAAGCCTGAGTAATGAGGTATTCTTCAATGGAAGTTGAAGTCAAGATTAAGACAGGAATGCATATGGTCAAGGTTCCAGTAAACGTTAATGGTCAGGGGCCATTTACGTTTGACCTGGATACAGGAGCTTCTGCGACCACTCTTACACCACAACTTGCCGAGAAGCTGGAAATCTCAACTCGTCCAAGTGATCGACCAGAAGCACGTGGAATTGGTGGTGGTATCCACACAGAATATGCAGATGCAATCATTGGGATTGGACCACTTGAGTTTGAGAAGGATGAAGTATATGTTCTTGATGTTAATGCTATGTTGAAGAACGCTAGTGGTCGTGATGGAGTACTAGGATACACAACATTGAAGCATTGTACGATTTCCCTCAGCTACAGTAAGCAGTTATTCAAACTCTCTAAGACCGATTCAGAACCTAATCGTAATAGCATTGAATGGAGTTCATTCGAGTACATCATGGACTCCCACTTGGTCGGTGTACCTGTTCATATCAATGGTTCTGGACCCTATAGTTTCGTACTTGATACAGGTGCAGGAAACACGGTGATTACACCTAGCCTCGCTGAGAAATTGGGTATTGACGCAAAAGCGGTCGATGGAATTGCTCGGGGTATCGGTGGAGATGTAGAATTGAAACTTGCTGGATTAGAATCTCTCTCTGTAGGATCTGCACAAATTTCCAATTCGCAAGTAGTAGTCATTGACCTCAACAAGGTTTCACCCAAAGGAGGGCTCATTGAGAACGGAATAATTGGTTACGACTTCTTGAAGAATTTTGAGACAGTCATCGATTATCCGAATAAACGATTTTCATTCATTGATGAGCATAGTTCATAGGTTCAGGAAGACACATAGTGGACACTGTCTACTATGATGTCGTGGTTTTTGAGATGAGTGAAGAGAGCACTCCATGATTTTATGATGAGTGTAACTAACTCAAACCTGCTTCATCAATTCTTCTCTGTATTGATATTATCCGATAATTACAATGGATTGATATTCTTTTAGGATAAATTTAGGACTGATGAGCATGATAACACGCAGAGGTACTATAGCTGCTAGTATTATTGTACTCGTGTGTTTTGCAGTAGGGGGAATCTATTTCCTATTTGCTGATGATAAAAGACCTGCTACTAATCTCGTTTGGAGCATTGATATTGGAGATGAGTTCATCTATCAAGTTGAAACTTCTCATTTTGTTGTCGACAACTTTTACAACATATCATCTCATGACATTACTGCAATAAATAACACGCGAATCAGAATGGTGATTACAAGTCTTCCTGACATTACACAGATGATTAATGGAGAATTGTTCATAACCGAAGTCATTAACCTAACTAAGACGCATTGCTCTTTTGAAAATGGAAGTGAAATCACACCAAGCTGCTATAATGTAATTAACACATTATTATCAGCTGTGCTTCTTCCAACTGGTGACTGGATGCTCCTTGACAGACTGTATCCTGACGAAGTGTCCGATGCTTTCTATCCAGGTGAGTTTACTTCTGCCCTTCACGATGACTATTTCCTCTTTGGTTATGAGTTATGCCAGTTGATGCGACTCTTAGATGGAGTGCAAATGTGACACTCGATAATGGCATACCACTAAGGGCCGTTGATTATAAGGACTTTTCAGGATCGACAGGTATAAAGAATATATTCACACTGAACCTAATATTCTGAAAGAAAGAAAACACACTGCACCCTATGAGTGTAAATGTGTACCAATACTATACTTTGTGCTTGCAACGGGAAGACCTGGAGGACTTTAGGCCAACCACGACGAAAATAGACACATCTCTAGATGGGTAAGAAGTACGCGGCTGACGGAGTCGGGTGAACAGGGGACTTTCCCTAACCGTGCATTGTTGAGCACCCTTTTTCATTTTGCAGTGTTAACTCTAGTCGCTCAACCTTGAGTTTATGCAACTCCTTTTACTGAACCTCTTTACACTAATAGGCTTTTTTTGGGGGTGAGGTGGCCGAATTGACTTCCCACCTCCTTAGAAAATCCAAATGGATTTGGAAGAAGTGGTCTATGATTTCGAAGGCCATGCTTAGACTGAAGTTTTACAATCGTAATCAGGTCAATGCATATAGAATTTCAGCCACCTCAGTCGGTTTTGATTTGCATACGGCTTAGTTTCTTTAAGTACTGCACACTGGAGCTTAGTTCTCTAATGTCCTTTATTTCAAGTATTGATAATCCGTTGAAGTCAATGTCGTTCAACGTTGTAACCACCTCTTCTAAGGGCACATCGCCATGTCCTAATGCCAAATGGTCATCAGTTTGTCCATTGTTGTCGTGAAAATGGGTTACCTTCAGGCTGTTTCCAAGAGTACAAATATAGTCTACAAGACTGCAACCAGTTGTAAACGCATGTCCTATGTCCAGAACCGCGAAGATTCCCAAATGTTGGAACTTTGAAACCATCTTAATATGGTCGTCCACAGTCATGATTATTTCTCTGTCCATCCCTTTTTGTTTATTCTCTATTCCTACCTTTACGCCTAAGTCGTCCGCGAACAAAGCCAGCTCAGAGATGCTCATGACGGCGCACTCCCGCGCCCTATCGAGCATGAATGGTACCTGGTCTGCTGGGCATTTCCCAGCGTGGATGACTATCTCTTGGCAACCCAATGTATCTGCAAGCTTGATAGAATCCTTGGTGATTTCCACTGATGCTCGTCGTATTTGTTCCTTTATGCTTGCGAGGTTAACATCGTGAATAGGACCGTGAAGTAGGGGAGTGAGTTCATAGTTAGAAAACAGTTCTCTGAGTTCCGTTACTCTCTTAGTGTCCATCTCCACGGGAGAGTATGGATGTTCGGCTTGTATCTCTATATAGTCAAGATTGAGCTCACGGCATAATTTCATGAAAGTTTCAAGTGAAACTGGGCAACCCGAGAAGTAAGAAGCACCCAATCTAAGCATCCTGAATAGTTTCCTCCGGTTCTTCTGATTGCACAATAGATGAAAGCCGGAGCAAAACAGTGAGGTTTCCAGCTAGAGCCACAAATAGTAAGGCAAGAAATGTATAGCCAAACAGTGAGCAGATGAATATAATGAACAACCTAACATCACGTGTTGCTCCAAAGTAGATGTGTTTCTCAGAGCTGAACAGACTCGCTGCTTCAAGCCGTGCCCTCGAGTAGCTCACCATAAAGCATCCGCTAACAGCCAACACAAAAGTAATGAAGACTATATCTTGGCTCAATGCCAAACTCACAGGGGAACCGGGGAATAATTCGGTGTTGTTTCCCTCACCCATTAATGAATATGTGATGCCTGCGAGGATCACGATGTCAGCATATCTATCCAAGACAGCATCGAAGACAGCACCTTCGTCGGAAGACACTCCCCTTTCCCGTGCCAAATCCCCATCAACCCCATCGACTATGCTACTCAATTCTACTAATGTACCGCCAACGACCAGTGAAGGGACGATGAAAAAGAAATCAAATGCCCGATACTCCCCGGGTATCAGAAGGCTACCAAACGAATAGAAAAATGCCGCCAGACATGCGATGAACAAGGAAAGGACAGACACACGATTCGGAGTGAGCCAAGGTACATCTTTGATGCGGCGAGCAATGGGTCGTGATATTCTTCTGTTCAAGTATCTAGAAACAGGTCCTTCTATAGGATGCCTTTCGGTTTGAGTAGAGGTATCACCGTTCAAAATTTTCCCTCGGAGTTTGAACTCGAGTAATTAAGGTCGTGAGCTTTCCGAGTGCTCAAAACTTCTCTCTTGAGCGAGATCTCGAACATGTCCCGCAATTCCTGATCACTAAGGATCATTCTCTCAGCGAACTCTAGATCAGAGGGTGTATCTATGTCGAGCCAGAATGCACCATTTGAGTTCCAGGCCTGCACATCCCTGTCTGAAGCAATCATATAGTTTACCGCGTCGGACATGATACAATCTCCTTTTTTCCGAACAACAGAGTCAACCACTGAAACGAATTCTCTTGAAACCAGGAAGACGCCTGTATCTACACAGTTCCAATTAGTGATATCCTTGCCAATCTCAAGTATTTTGTCGCGATCGTTCACGAGAACTCTTGTAGGTTCATCTAGTTGAGGTATCATGCATGGATTGTAGTCGACTATGAGGCCTAGGTCAACACCGAGGTGCTTTCTCTCAACTGCTCTATTGAACAGGTTTGGCGATGCGAGATGGTCTGCCATAACAATAAGAACACTGTTCGTATCTGTGTACTTAAGTCCGAGTTGGGCAGAGATACCGTTTCCCAGAGAATAGTGCGGGTTGTAAACATCATCTACTTCCATGGCAAACTCTGTTTTGGACAACCAATGATGAACTGCTTCCGCTTTTCTACCTGTGACAACCATGGTCCTTCTAATACCTATTTCTTCGAGATTCTTCAGAACATACTCCAGTAAGGGTGTGTCAAGAACTGGGACTAGCGGCTTTGGACTGCTATTGGAGTCTGGTTGCATTCGCGAGCCAAGACCTGCAGCTAATACAATAGCTTCTTCGACTTTTGCTTTGGTGGTTACCGTAGGCATATTCCCATTACGTTCTTGATTATTATCTGGCATATAGTGAACCTCCAAAATGCATAGTGTATACATCATTGTTGTCAAACACATAGACTTGGTCTTCCATTGTGACTACGACTAAATAATACGCCTATCGAAGCGTCACACATATCTTGAGAAACCAAGGTGTTTAGACATTCGTGCAATAGACCCATTTATTTCAACATTGCTTACGTCAATGGTAACTATACGCACATATGCAATTTCTTAGATTTTTCTTGTGGTATGATGAATCTAAATCAACACTTATTAGATTTACGAAATACGGTAGGTATCGAATCCTTTTGTGCAAAGAGGAAGGAACTAAATTTCTCTGCTAAAGATTACTCTCTCATTTTTCTCTCAATACAGATTACTAGAGCATTCGTTGTATTGAATTACATAAGAATTACTTGGAAAGTAGTATCTTTCCTGCTTCTCGGAGTGGGAAAAGGCACGAGCCTTCGACGGGATCAGGTAATCGGCGAACTTGCCCTATCTCCTATCAGCGTAACACAAAGCATCCAAAGACCTGCTGTAAACATCCCAAATGCAGCAACCCATAAAGCATTCTTTTCATCTAATCTCATCCTCATTCCTCTCCTATTACAGTATGACCACATGACCCACAGACTAAGTTCACATGTACTTGTAACTCCTCAGAGCCATCATCCACAATCTGTCCTTTTGGCCACATGTTCCCTGAACACTTCGAGCATCTTATTGGTGTTATGAACGGTATCCTTCAATGATGAACGTAGTTGAGCAATTACGGAAGACACATAGGGCGCGATGCATTTGTGTCTTCGTGGTTTTCGAGATGAGTGAAGAAAGTACATATCAGGGATTTGACAGCACCACGATGCTGTTGCGAATCTGGCGCCCTGAAGGGGAATCCAAGGCTGTCGTTTTGGGAATTCATGGATTAGGATCTCATAGTGGTCTACAGGATTTCTTAGCTGAACAGTTCACTACACAGGGTTACACTTTCTACGCTCCTGATATGCGCGGCTTTGGAGCATATCCAGGAAGAAAGGGACACGTGGAGAATTACGATGAATACATTGATGATATGGAATCATTAGTAGCATATCTGAAGCTGATGCATCACGACAGCAAGCTATTTCTATTTGGCCATTCACTTGGTGGTCTTCATATAATTCGCTATATTGCTCGACATCCCGGTGAAGCTGACGGCATAATTCTTTCTTGTCCTGCAGTTTCTGAGAAACTGAAGATGAGTGGAGCAGTTAGAGCGTTAGTAAAGTTCCTATCAAAACTGAATGTAAAAATCTACTTTAACAACGGTCTTGATTATGATCTGCTTTCACGGAACCCTGAAGTAGTGAAGAGAAATCGAGAAGATCCACTCAGATTTGATAAAGTTACACCTCGTTATGGTTTTGAAGGATTAAAAGCAAGTGAGGAAGGATTCAATCTTGCAAGCAATATTACTATACCTGTTCTTGTTCAACAAGCTGGAGAAGACAAGATTGTAGACCCTGAACGAAACAAAGAGTTCTACGATAGCATCGCTTCTGAGGATAAAACTTGGAAGCTCTATCCAGATCTCTTTCATCAGCCATTCCAAGAAGATGGCAGTGAAGAAGTCTTTACCGACTTGTTTAGCTGGCTCAATGAGCATCAATAAAATGAGTTGATTTAATCGTGCAAGTAAAGACAAATGAAGACAAACTCGTGAAAATTTCAGTAATTGGTGAAGTAGCAAGTCCAGTAGCCAGATCAGCGTATCGAATTACTTTTGATGGTAGACCAGTCACTCTTCCTGGAGTTGGAGGGATTACCTATAATATCCGGGTCGGCGACCTTGCGACAGGATGGAAAGCTGATCATGTGGAGCCTGGTGTGAGTATCGAGAACAAAGAGAATGATGCTCGGTTTAAACAGATGGCAAACACATCGTTAAACATTCTTTCGTGTGTTGGAAATGAGGTGAAGGTCGTGACCAATGATGCAAAGGGAGAGAAGGGCATCGTCACGGGTAAGCACGGTGGAATCGAACACGTCATGGTGGATTTCTCAGAGGAAATAATGGAGAAACTAATCATTGGCGATAAGATGATGGTCAAGGCGTATGGAGTAGGTTTGGAGCTTTTGGATTATCCGGAAATCAAAGTAATGAATATCGATCCTGGTTTGATGAGCAAATTCAATTTTAGTGAGAGCAACGGAAAACTTGGTATTCCCGTGACTCACAAGGTTCCTGCTCGCGTTATGGGTTCCGGGCTCGGAGCTGATGAAGTCTATACTGGTGATTATGATATTCAGCTCTTTGATGAAGCTACAAACAAAGAATTTGGACTTGACAATCTTAGATTTGGCGATATTGTAGCAATCCTGGATACTGATCATTCCTTCGGAAGAATCTACAAGAAAGATGCAGTTTCAGTAGGTATTGTTGTTCACAGTGACTGTGTCATCGCTGGTCATGGTCCTGGGGTCACAACTCTCTTCACATCAACCTCTGGAATGATTGAACCTGTAATAGACTCGAATGCAAATCTAGCTTCTATTCTTAAGTTGAGATAGAACGATGGAAAGAAAAAATTTGGGGATAGCTTCGCTTAGGTTATCCCTCAAACCCTTTCTTATGAAGGAACTCACCGAACTTTGAATCGATAGATTTGATATGTTTGACTAACCAATTGATTAGGTAAGTATTCACTCCCTCGCTGAGTTGCGCCGTAGCGCCGTCTTCCTCAAACTCTGTCACCATATGCTTCAGTGAGGATTTGAATTCTTCGTGTTGCTGTATCTGAATATCGAGTCCTGGATAGCTCATTTCCTTCATATGCTTCTCTTCTGCTGAGAAATGAAACTCGGTGTAGTCTATCATGAATCCAAGAGTCTTCCCAATTTGAACCGCACCTCTACTTGAGGTGACAGCATCTGACAAATCTTTGATTCGCTTGATTAGCATCTTGTGTTGTTCGTCGATCAAATCGACACCAACTGATAGGCTATCGTCCCACTCGATTTTTGTCATGATTCAATTCTCACAAGCTCTTAGTCATAAGGATTACCGTGGTTCCTATCTTTTACTATGAAAACCCTTTTATGGAGCCCGAAGATTCGACGCCGCCAAGCATTAAGATTGTAATAAGATATGCTGTTTCAATCTTTATCGAGAGTGACTTTGGATGAGCAAGACACACAGAGTATTTGCATTTCTCTTCGTGATATTATTCTTGGCTAGTACAGCCGCTCCAGTTGCATTTAATGATGCAATTTCAGATGCGAAACTCCTGGAGACATCCTATCAGCCAGCTGCTTCAACCTACAATGTAGATGTCAGAATCTTTAACCACCTGATGGCATTCGATGACGATGATTTTGAATTCACTGTCTGGAATGGATCAATTCCTTTGAACAGTGCATGGGTTCGCTTATACAACACTACAACTGGTCTGTTTGAGACTGAAGCCCAGACTGATGGAATTGGAGTTGCAACGTTCTACAATCTTGCTCTAGGTCCTTACAAATGGAATGTTTCCCACGACTCAGATGTCGTTACACCTGATGCCACTGGTCTGATCACATCCGATGGTCCAGAAGCTGATGTTGTGATTCTTTTTGGAAACATTGATTGGGATAATGATGACGACGATCTAAACGCTACGATTACAGATATCGAAGACAACCCTGCTAATAATCTTAATTTCTCGATACTTCGTGTAAGCGATGGTTCAATCTATGATCAGGTTGAGGTCATTGACGGTAGAGCGGATTTCCAAGATATTACACCCGGAAATTACACCTGGAAACTATCAGTACTTGGAGGTCCAATATATGATGGATATCTATTGGAAGAGGGAGATATAGAATCAAATGGTACTCAACTTCTTCTACACCAGAGTATTGGCCCACTAATCGGAGATCCCTATTACTTTGATTTGGAGATCTTCACTTACTATGAGACAAGCCTAATCCCCATTGTGGGTGCTGATGTTGTGCTAATGTACAAGAATGGGTCTGTGATTGACACAAAGGTCACACCAACAAATGGTACCGTTATCTTCATTGACCTACCAGTTGCTTTCGTAAACTGGTCCGTTACATTCGGAGGCCAACCAGTCGGATTAGAAGACTACTGGTATAATCTTACTACGGTTTCATCAGACGTTAGAGACCCAGTAATCACAAGTCCGGGCGATCAATCCTTTCTAATTGATGCAGAGAATGTGACACTCACCTGGACAATTGAAGATGATTTCCCAAGCTCAATCGAACTTTGGGTTGATGGTGAACTCAACGTATCAATCTCTTGGGTAAACAGTACTCGCGAATTTGTCTATAACATTAGTTCATCATTCCAAGATTTTGTAATCGGTAACTACGAGATTAAGTTAGTAGCTATTGACCATAACCTCAATTTTGCAGAAGATACTGTGAATGTCCGCCTTTACGAAAACGTTACCCCTATCATCGAGGGGCCTGATCCTGTCGAATTCTACTTTTCTGAAACCGGCTATACACTCTCTTGGAACATAACTGATGATTATCTCAATATGTACGACATTCTTAGAAACGATGAGGATTTCTTAGAAGGAACAATCAATCCTGATGAACCAGTAATCACAATTAGTTTGGATGGTTTAGCAATTGGAGTACACAACTTCACTATGTATGCAAATGACACAAGTGGAAACACAGCTATACATAGTGTTCTTGTTACAGTTCTTGGCGACGATGTAGTTCCGATTCTTGTCTATGCACCTCCTGACATCTCATATGCACAAGGTGATACAAATCTAATCTACAGTTGGACTGCAACTGACGACTTCAAAGATTACTATACTATCGCAGTAGACGATGAGATTATCATAACTGCGGATTGGACAACAGATGATATCGAGTTCGATTTCTCTGGACTGATTCAAGGTGAACATGAGGTCACATTGAAAGTTTATGACCTTGGCGCCAACATGGTAGAGTCTACAGTCCTCGTCCATGTTTCAGCTCCGACAGCCATTGGATATCTTACCTCAGCTGGACTAATAGCAATTGGTGCAATCATCTTCATTGCTTTAATCTGGTTTGTGAGATATCGGTAAATTCAATGACCGTCCGTGAAAGCCGTCATGCTTTTATCTCTTGAAAAAGAGACCAGAGAAGAGTCAGAGCCTTGTGAGGTTATGACATCGAAATTTATGGTGAAAATAGTGAGCTACATTCACGTTAGCGATGTGCTTGAAGGAAAGCACGAAGGAAACAAAGTCCATCTTCGAGGTTGGGTCCATCGAATCAGAAAACAGAAGAAGATGGTGTTCGCTCTTCTTCGAGACTCTTCAGGTGTCGTTCAGACGATTATTAAAGAAGCTGTGGTCAGTGAACAGGAATACGCTGACGCTGAGAAGATGCTGATAGAGTCCCTCGTTACGATGGTTGGTACTGTGAAGGCTGATACTCGAGCTGAGGGCGGTTATGAAGTGCAAGTTGAAGAATTCAAAGTGTTGCACTTCGCAGAAGAGTTCCCAATAACGGAGCACCAAAGCACTGAGTTCTTGAATGATAATCGTCATCTGTGGATGAGATCTCGCAAGCTCACAAACGTACTGAAAATTCGAGATGAAGTGTTCAGGTCAGCTAGGGAATACCTTCGTGACGAAGGATTCTACGAAACAACCTCTCCCATGTTTGTATCAACTATGGGTGAAGAGGGAGCAGAGCTCTTTGAGGTTGAGTACTTCGGAAAGAAGGTCTATCTTACTCAAACCAGCCAGATGCACCTAGAACCGCAATTATTTGCAATGGAAAAAGTATTCATCTTGGCCCCATCGTTTCGGGCTGAGAAATCAAGAACCCGAAAACATCTTACTGAGTTCTGGCATCTAGAAGTGGAAGAAGCTTGGTGCGACCATGAGTGCAACTTGAAGAGACAGGAGGGTCTCGTCAGCTACATGTGTCATTCAATAGCTGACAACAGAAAGTTGGAGCTAAAAGAACTTGAAGTCGATCCAGAGAGACTCTACAGTGTCAAAGCCCCCTTTGACAGGATTACCTATACCGAAGCAATTGACATCTGTCAAAAAGCTGGACTGAAAATAGAGTGGGGACAGGACTTACGAACTGAGGCTGAACATATTCTCACAGATGACAGAGATAAATTCCTCTTCGTTGAATATTATCCAAAAGAGATCAAATCCTTCTATATGAAAAACAATGAGGATGACCCCCGAACGTACAAGAACAACGATCTTCTTGCTCCCAAGGGATTCGGAGAGATGATAGGTGCAAGTGAGCGTGAAACTGACTATCAGTTGATCATTGACAATCTCAATAGAATTGGTGACGACCCAAAGAAGTATGAGTGGTATCTAGATATCCGAAAATATGGTAGTGTACAACACTCGGGTTTTGGTGTCGGAATTGACAGATTAATGACCTGGATGCTGGACCTTGAACACATACGCGATTGCATCCCATTCCCAAGAACTGTCAGTCGAATCTTTCCTTAGTATATGAGATTAAGCTATCCGAATCTACGGATAGCTGATATCCCATGTGGGATGAAAATCGTGTATCAGTCCCAAAAGCTCATTGTAACCTGAGGTAGAAAGGTAGAGAACTGGGTCTCGCCACACGCCTTCTTGCACAACCCCGAAGTGGATATGAGCTGAGCCAGCTGCGGACAGAAAGTTTGCAATCACATCACCTTTGGCAACCCACGTTCCAACCTCAAAATTGAACATAGCAACCTGTTGAGCTTGCTGTAGTGTAGAATTTGTCCATGGTTCAAAACCATACCACAATGATACTGTGCCATTGAATTTGATTTCAACGTTGATTGTGTAACGATGAGCAGCCTCTGGACCCCAATCGTTCAAGTCGATTCTCTCCACTAGTCCTGGTGCCCCGGCTATAACATCAGAATTGTTGAAGTAGAAAAAGTCAATTCCGTTATGGATGAATCCCCAAGGACAGCTATCAGATTCACTATAACCTTCGTTGTATGATTCGATGTCTGATCTATTCGCATAGATGACTCCCATATCATTTAGTTCACTCGAGTCATAGCGTCCTTCTGTATCAAAAGGAAACTGATCAACAATCAATCCCCCCTGAATTAATCCAAATCCTACTAATCCTATTACGATGATGACTATGATAATGATAGCTTGCTTCCTCATGAGTTACCAATTCAGGAAACCTATACTAAAGTGTTATCGGGAAAGGTCGCGTAACTACTATTTCATCTGAAGACAATCTGGTCACATTAACTATCATCAGTTTCCTCTTGATGTTTCTTCTCGATCATTTCGCGTTGGTGTAGCCGAACCATTCTGATTGAATATAATAAACCTACAGCACCTATAACGACACCGATGAGCCACAATGGACTCGCAAGAGGGTGTGCTAACCATAAGGTGAAACCGTAGATGTTCAGACTTGCAAAGAAGAGTCCAAAAGTAAGGATAACAGCATAATATGACCAAGGCATAAAAGATTGGCTCATTGTACAATCACACTCTGTCCAGGATAATACCTCAATATAGAGATTGTCTAACAATTAACGAAGCACTACTGTGTTGCTTGATTGTTATTATTCTCATCATCAGTTTTAAGAGGGCTGACTAAGAGACCTTCCGAAGTTGCTCTAAGAACCACTCTTTTCTTTATTCCCGCAAGCCGTCTCATAGTTTCAGGGATTACCATCCTTCCCTTTGCATCAATTTCTGTAATGTCACCGTAGAGTGTGTGTTTCTGTCCTTCAATGAGACCGTCTCTGATTCTCAATACTCTATCTGCATACTTGGCTACTGTTGGATTGTGAGTGACATTGATGACAGTTGTTCCGAACTCCTCATTTGTCATCTTGAGAGCTTGCATGACCATTTCAGTTGTTTCACTGTCTAGCTCTCCAGTGATTTCGTCTCCTAGAAGAAGCTCAGGGTTATTAGCTAGAGCCACGCAGATTGCAGTTCGCTGATTCTCCCCTCCAGACATTTGATTTGGTTTGTGCTCCACCCGTGGACCTAAACCCATTGTATCCAATAACATTCGAGCTCTCGTATCTGAAATTTTCGAGGGTGCACCTGCGAGCTTCATTGGCAAAGTTACATTCTTGAGTGCAGTGAGTCCAGGAACTAGGTTTCCAACTTGCCAGATGAATCCAACCTTCTGTCTTCGGTAGAGCATAGCTCTTCTATCATCGAGCATTGTAACGCTGTGACCATCGTACAACACAATTCCTGCAGTTGGTTTATCCAAGGCACCTAACAACTTTAGTAGCGTTGATTTTCCACTTCCACTTGGCCCTACGATTGAGAGGAACTCACCCTGGCTTACTTCGAAATCAACACCCCTTAAGGCAATGACCTCTTTTTGTCCACGTTTATAGACCTTCATTAGGTCACGGACAACAATCTTGTTTTCGGATGCAATTTCTTCTAAATTCTCTGACATGGTAATCACTCCGTGTATTGAATCTCCTCTGCAATGTTGAGTTTCAGTGTTCTAGTTAGAACGAAATAGGTTGCTAATAGGGATACAATCACTGCTGTACTAACTATAATAAATACAATAAACCAGGGAATATTAAGAAACACTGGGAGCCTTGACCAAAGTTGAGATGTAGTTATTCCCATGTAAAGCAGAGGTACATTCAGTAAGAGAAACGCGAGACTTACTCCGATCGTTCCTCCAATGAGTGCAGCTAAAAGTAAACCAATTGAGGTATCTGCAAGTGCTGCTACTATCATCGATTTTGATTCAGTTCCAAGAGCTCTAAGCACTGACAGTTGCCTGCGTAATCCTCTAACTCTGACTGTTGACACAATGATCATTCCAATTGAAAGGTATAACAACGAGAATACAACATTGAGTGTGTATGCTCCATTGATGGACTGCGTTGCTCGTGAGTCAAGAACTGAGTCTATTGATTCATATGCTGCTTCAACGTTTGTAAAGCTATCAGGGGCAATGTTATAGATGTCGATCATGGCTTGAGTATAATTGGCCCCAGGCTCGAGATCAACATAAAACTTGTTCACCTTTGTGGAGTTAATCCAAGAATGAAGCAAATCCAAGTCCATTATCACAAAGTCTGAGGCGTCAGGCTCTCCCGGGAAGTATGTCTGTCGCGTCATTGTTTGTTCAAGTGTGTTGATCATGAGATCGACAATTGTACATTCTGTTTCATTATACCAACCCGGGCTGAATATCTGCAGGTCTAGGATATTGGAATAGACCGGTCTGGATTGTTGAGTTACACTATCCACCGTATAACTGGCGATTGGTTTGAATGATGAAATAATGTTCGTGTTGTTTTCATTGTTCTCCGATAATCTCGATATTGACGCAATTGGAGTGCTCGCAAAAGTGAAGTAATCAAGGAAGAATGCGGTTGAAGTCCAAGTGTCAGGTTGTATTCCATAAACCGATATTGTCCGATTGACATTCCGTCCAGAACCAACATAGTACGCATCCCAATATTGGATATATCCTGTCGTACGTAACATTGGACTGACCTGAGCTACTCCCTCTACCGCAGTAATATTGTCCACAAGATCAATTGTAACATTATTCAATGCTGAATTCACATCTACTGCGATATCTGCTCCAGTTTGGAAACTAAAGACTTGTTTCATGTGTGTATCGCCTGTTGTGGCCGATATTGAAGCAAAAAGACCAGCACAGAATACCATTGCAATGAACATTGTTCCCATAGCTTCTGATTTCTTGAACATTAGGACTGATCTCGACATCAAACGAGACCCAACAACCAATGATGGCCTTCGAATTCTCGAGAGAATCTTTGATTTGATTAATGCAGTTGGTCGTGAGAGACCTCTTGTGAATGCAAAGAGAAACACAGCAAACAGAGGAATGATGATGACACCGAAAGATGATATACCAATGAAGGCAAAGAAACTCATCATCGGAATCAATAACCATCCTGAAATTCCAACTGCTAGTAGGTCAATGGATGGGTTACCCATCTTCTCAGACTGAGCAAGTATTTCCCCTTCAAGAATTCCGTGAGCTTCTGTAGGAGTCATGATCAAAGCTTTGACAGCACCTGGGAGAGCAATGATTATTCCCACTATAAATGAGAACAAGAAGACTGCAATTACTGCTACTGGTTGTAACAGAAGTGTAAATCCTTCTAATTGTTCAAAACTAAAAACGAGTAATTCTCTCACAGAACCTGAGAGTATTGCTGATGCAATACCTGTCGCTATAGCTCCAATGCTTCCAATAATACCCGTTACAATAGCACTACTTAAGACCCAGCTAAAAGCCTGCATTCCTGATGCTCCTCGAGTCTTGAGCTTTCCAACATCTCTACGTTGTTCATCCGATAATAGCTTGGAGTTATATTGGATTAACATTATACCCATGATCACTGAAGGCAAAGAGAAAGCCAATGCAATTGCTCTCACATTGATTGACCAGATCGCAAATTCGTACACAGCATCGATGAGCTTGAAATCATCATAGTCTATCAGTGCAAATGGAAGTGTTGCTTGTTCTATCTGTTTCTTCACAGAGTCCAATGATTCAAGCATAGATTGAGAATCTGTTTCTATTATCGCTTGTTTATTGAATCCAACCCATATCCTTTCTGTGATTCCGTAGTAGGCATCATGAGCCAAAATGCCAAACATTGATTCAATTGCTTCAGGAGTAGTGATAAGCTGAAGGTATGTGACAGCAGGCTGTCCCCAAATTGGGGTATACATATAGATGTTTGACGTGAATGTTCCTACTACTACGAATGTCTGTTCCACAATCACCTCAGTCCAATTCTCATCACGAAGACTTAGAGAAACAGTGAAGTTACTCCCAATTTCCAGACCATCTAGGAGGAACCTAGATTTTTCAACGATGCATGAGTTGTCGTCATAAGACAAAGTCCCTTCATCAAGCTCGATTGCTTTTTGAAAATTATCAAAGACCGTGTTATTGATTCCGAGGAATGCTTTAGCATAGTATATGTAATCTTCTTCCTCATAATCCTCAATTCGAACTATCTTTGCTGTTTCCGTTGAAACTACATTCTCCTGTTCTTCGACTATACTTCTGATGTCCTCCACAGTGGTAGTGTTTTGATTATAGAATGGGTAATTGAACGACACTTCCATGTCGATTGGGACATCAGAGGTCATATCATCAAGCACACTAAGAGCCGTAGAGTCCATATAAAACAGAATTCCCCCTAACACTCCACTGGATAGCGAAAATATGAGTAGTGTAGCAAGAACTTCTGGAGTTCTAGCTGATAGACGCGAGAAGAGGAACATCTACATATCCTCCCCATAAGGTGCAGCTTCAGCCCAACTTGCATTCAATGTCTGAGCGAGATTAATTCTGGAACCAAAGAAGGCTACAAATCCAATGAAAATCATTATTGACACAATGAAGAAAGCAAGTACTGTGAATATTGTCAACCATGGAATAATCAGAAATACCGATACAGGGTATGTTTCGAACGCAGATACACGGACAGTTGAAATGGATGTACTCAAGAATAATGGAGCATATGCTAGAAGAACGATGAGACTGAATAGCATAAGAATCAACATCTCGGCACCCTGGGCTTTCACAATCAAGCCGCTGTCAGCACCTGCTGACCTAAGAAGAGCTATCTCCCTTCGTCTGGCTCGAACACCCTCGACAGCATAAACAGCAAACGCTCCCATTATGGTCCCGACAGTTAGAACGGTCAACATAGTATCGACGGATCTATCAATATGGTATGATGTCTGTCCCAAAAACTCGTCAGTTTGGGAGGATACGGAATCCCAGAGATTTTGATTTAGAACTTCATACCCTCCAGCCTCAAGAAGGCTTTCACCAGTTTCTGTTCCATTTGCATTATCTACAGTACTCACACACAGGAAATTGTTTGTTTGATTGAGAGCTCCTAAGAGAGAACGGAGATACTCCCGATTGATCATGACTCTATCTTGTCCAACGACATCAGTGTACGGGAAATATGGCACCATTGGAGGCATGATGATGTAATCGTAATAATACCAGTAATCATCACTCGGCATTTCAGGAATTGCTTCAACAATAGCAATAACCCGAAATGTGAACGGTATCGCCTCTTCACTGATTTCAGATGCACGCAAAATATCCCCGACTTCAAGATTGTATTCCTGCGCAGTATCTTGTGATATGATTGCACCATCCAGCACTGTTTCCAGAGATTCGAGCATGCTCGACATCTCTGAATCGTTCAATCTATTCCCTAGATAGTGGTACCCTATGGATGTATACTCTCTGGGGTTTACGGCGAGAAAAGTCTTGTATCCAGCATATCCACTTGAGAGATAAAATCCAGTTTCTGAAACAACTGTTGCTGATACAACGTTCTCATGGGAAGTGACATTTTGTGTAAAATTCTCCCACTGTTCGATCTTATTATTGTCTAGGCTAAATGTGATGTCTGCTCCTATGCTGAATTGAGCTTGATTTGTTTTCGTGACTGGAAGTGATGCGTCAACAATAGCGCTATTCCAGGACAGACTTATGGCAAGTACCAAAACCATTGCCGCTGCTCCTCCAGAAGATGCTCCTTTTCCTATCCTCCGAATGCCAATAGACGCGGGAATTTGACCAACAACTCTTGCCATGGTCAGCGAAATTCTTCCAGCACCGCTTCTGAGTCCCTTAATTGATAGACTAGCAACTCCAAGGAATAGTGGTAGAGGTACAATCGGAAGAATGAGTCCTAAAATTGGATTATTTTGAACATCTGAACCTCCAGACACCAACACCATCAAGAGGACACCCGCTAATCCTACAACCAGAACATCCCATTTCACGAAATTTAGTCCTTTCACAACTTTAAACAATCTGCCTTGGTCTTGATCCACAGATTTCTTAGTTGAATAGACAACTCGATAGCTGCCTAATGCTAATATCGGTAATGCAATACCAGCTATAACTGATATTATCAAAGAGTCTAAGGTGATAAGGAACGGCTCAGAAATCATTAACGCAAAATCAAATTGAAAGAAACCGGTAGCAGCTATTGCAACTCGACTTATTCCAATGCCCAAGATAATTCCAAGAATGCATGAGAATATCGATAGAATGAAAATCTCTCTATTCACAATTTTATCAAGATCCCTTGGAGCTGCACCTCGTGAGTAGAGGATACTTGATTCGAATCTTCTTTCGTTTACGTTATGCCGTATGGCTAGGAATGTTACCATGAGAATTAGAAGAATGATACTTGTTGATCGGAATAATTGCGTGATTCTCACACTCTGAACCCAATACATGTATGTGGTTATCCCAGTTGAGATGCGATTCGACGCCCGAAATCTCGATGACCAAGGGTTCTGTGGATCATAGGCTGGGTCTAACATACGAATTGCTTGATCAATCCCATTAGAGTATGCGAGTGATCCAGCTGCATTGAAAGCGGTGACTCGGGTTCTATCAATATCAATGAAGATTTTATTATCCCCAGAGTAAATTGCGTCAGGGACAACAATGACTATGCTTTCGTAATTCCAATAGTAGGGATTGGAGTTTTCATCTTGGCCCTGGCTGTAAATCCCAATGACTTCAACTAGTTCATCCATATACAAATCATTGCTATAATTCAGGACATCTCCAATACCAATTCCATAGTAATCCGCGAGTTCGTTGATCACAGCAATTTCTGACATATTTGTGGTAGGAAAAGAACCCTCTACAAGAGTGATATATCCAGGGAAGGTTTCCATAAACTCTTGATCCGGAGCGATGGTATCTCCCCAGATATGTTCCTCATACAATCCCCAAGTGTCGTTTACCCAAAATCGAAGATTTCCGTACCCAGCTCGAAGTGGGGCTGCTTTGGTTATTCCATCAATCTCTCTAATTGCACCAATATATGACAGTATACCTTGACCCTGAGCAATAATAGCAATCTCACCGACATCTAGATTCTTGTCCCATTCGTGAACCGAGTATGAATCAACATAGACGGTTATTCCCATTGCCATGGTTGAAGCTAATAGAAAACAAAGTAAAGTGACTCCTTTCCTTTTCTTACTCTGGAATGCTTCATAGCCCACGGGAACACCAGACATTTTCTAACACCTCTATTCTGGATTCTCGATTTGGCCATCGCGCATCTTGTATACTTGATCCATCTTCTCTCCAACCTCTGGATCATGAGTGACTGTGATCAGAGTTCCACCCTCTCCCTTTGTCAAAGATACTAACACATCCAAGATTTCCTTGCCTGTATTGTGATCTAAGTCGCCCGTGGGTTCATCAGCTAGGACGATAGTACTACTAGCTGAACCGGAAGGTTTTGCTAATGCTCTGGCAATAGCAACACGCTGCTGTTCGCCACCAGACAATTCGTCTGGTCGGTGGTCTGCTCTTTCAGTCAGATTAACTAATGACAGAAGATGGTCCACACGTTCCTTTCGTGCGTCTTCATCAACTCCCCCAATAAGCAAGGGGAGCTCTATGTTTTCGTACGCTGATAGAACTGGAAGTAGATTGAAAAACTGAAACACGTAGCTTATCTTGTTACGGCGAACCTTTGTCAGCTCGCTCTCATTCATATTTGTGATATCTACATTGTCGAGAATAACTGAACCCTGTGAAGGTCTATCAAGCGCTCCAATTAGATTCAACAGTGTAGTTTTTCCTGAACCTGAGGGCCCCATAATTCCAATCGCAGCACCTTTCTTGATCTGAAGAGAAACTCCCCGAAGGGCATGTATTTCAATTTCACCCATATTGTATATTCTTGAAACGGATTGAAGATCCACAATTACGTCGTTACTCAGCTAAACCCACTCCACTCTTTCAGGCTATTATAAAGCTTAGCTGAGGGCTAATAAATCACTCCTTCGAAGTACAAGGAATTGTACTATTTTTATCAGTATTACTCCTCAACCACAGGTCCACCAAGAGACCAATGATTACTTAGAGCATCCATTCCTTTCAATCTTGAAGTACAGTGTCTAAGCACATTTGCGTACTTACAACCAGTAATTAACGTAATTACATAATATACTATGGTTAATCAGGGGCTCTGTGTAAAAAGTCACCTCCCATCACACTCCAAGAAGTTGAGTCGCTCGATATTATGCAGAACCACCTCGAACAACACTTCTCTCCGTCGCTCCTTGTACCCTCTCGAACTCAGACTCCCTGTGAATCGCACCTTCATCATGCTGAACAC
>VAPA010724618.1_pt1 | contig 19901 bp, 21 predicted proteins | sample 3395041 | NCBI WGS metagenome assembly VAPA01 (sample SAMN08290432, study PRJNA428436) | hydrothermal vent metagenome | isolation source: Deep-sea hydrothermal vent chimney | place: Indian Ocean: Southwest Indian Ridge | depth 1973 m m
GCCCATTGCGCAAAATTCCTCACTGCTGCCTCCCGTAGGAGTCTGGACCGTATCTCAGTTCCAGTGTGGCCGTTCAACCTCTCAGTCCGGCTACCCGTCTTAGCCTTGGTGAGCCGTTACCTCACCAACAAGCTGATAGGCCACAGGCCCATCCTAAGGCGCCACGATTGCTCGCAGCTTTTATTTCAGGGGATTTCACCCCGAAACCATATTCGGTATTGTTCCCGGTTTCCCGGGAGTATTCCAATCCTAAGGGTTGGTTGCCTATGTGTTACTCACCCGTTCGCCACTAAGTCATAACGTTCCATCCACCGAAGCGGACTTCACATTATAACCCCGTTCGACTTGCATGTGTTAAGCGCACCGCCAGCGTTCGTTCTGAGCCAGGATCAAACTCTCAAATTAAAAAAATTGACATGCGGGCCTACTTCTTAAATTTTCAAAGAGCATTGTCACTACCTTATGTCAGGCAGGAAACAAAACTATATAAAACGCACAACCTTCCTCCTGTACGTTATATATAACCTACATTAAGATAAACTTCAACTCCTGTAGGAACCTATATAATAATATTATTGACAATCAAAGTCAAGAGGAAATAATTGCCAATAAAATGACCGGGACGAATAAGTATGCTAATATTACTCATAGAGGAGAAGGCCTGCTGTCTTGACATGGAAAATTCCTTTATTGTATCTTATTAGCACTCTATCAGTTAGAGTGCTAACCGAAATATATCAGGACAATTTATCGAAATGATTAATTCACTTGACGAAAGAGCAAAGAAAATACTCTGGGCCATAATTAAGAGTTATATTGATTCCAAAGGCCCTATTGGTTCGCGTACTGTCACGAAAAAATATTCTCTGGGTCTTTCTCCCGCGACGATTCGGAACTCCATGGCTGACCTCGAAGAACTGGGTTATGTAACCCAGCCTCACACTTCTGCCGGAAGAATACCGACCGAGAGAGGATACAGATTATACGTTAATACAATTTTAAAGAGACATGATTTTTCCGCGCACAAGACCCTGCTCAGCCAGCTTTTCAAAAGACTGCACTCTATTGAAAAGGACATGAACAGGCTTCTAAGAGAGACATCGAAAACGCTGTCTGCTCTATCCAGTTATCTCGGGATTGCAACACCTCCGAAAGAAGAGCAGATAACCTTAAGCCGGATAAAATTTATCAAATATGAGAAGAATAAAGTGCTGAGTTTTTTGATCTCTGAAGAGGGAATAGTAAAGAACAAGATCATACACTTAAGGAAAGAAACCTTTTCCCAGAAACAGCTTGATAAGATAGCCAACTATCTGAACAGCGAACTCACAGGTCTCACACTGGGGGAGATAAAGGCCAAGATCATATCGCGCATTTATGAGGAAAAAGAGAGATGTGACAGACTAATTCTTAACGCTATTATGCTGTTGAGAAAGATCATATCCCTGGACGAGAACAACTCTTTCTACCTGAGCGAGATTTCAGGCGCGTGCTACCTGCCGGATTTTGCGAACATGAAGCAGATAAAAGAATTGTTTAAAGCTATAGAAGACAAGCATCTTATGGTAAAACTGCTTGATAAAATGTCAGGGGCCGGAGGCATTCAGGTCTTTATAGGCTCGGAGAACCATTTGTCTGAAATGAATGAATTAAGCATGGTGGGTTCTACATATAATGACGGTCATCATGTCCTTGGCACAATTGGAGTTATAGGGCCGACGAGAATGAACTACGACAGGGTTATTCCAATTGTTGATCTGACCGCAAAAACACTTACACGAATACTTTCAGATATGCAGGGAGGAGTTGATCATTGAGCAAGGCAAAAAAAGAGAAGATTTCAGAAGATACCGATCAAACGGAATCTATGGAAGAACAGCAGTCTGATGCTTCTGCGGAAGAACCGCAGGAAGAAATTGAAACGCTCAAAAAAGAACTGGAAGAGGTCAAGGATAAACACCTGCGGTTATATGCCGACTTCGATAATTACAAGCGCAGGGTATCAAAGGAAAAAGAAGACCTGATAAAATATTCCAATGAAGAGTTCATGCGAGAACTGCTTTCGGCAGTAGATCATCTCGAACTGGCACTTCAACATTCATCCAGCAGCGGGGCAGAGCCGGCTGCTCTGGCGGAAGGGGTTAAACTTACTTTAAAGGAGTTAAAAACCATCCTTGCAAAGTTCGGACTGGACAGCATAGAAGCACTTGGCAAACCGTTTGATCCTTCCGTACATGAAGCAATGACACAGATAGTATCTGACGAGCACGAAGAGAACACTGTTATCGAAGAGTTCAGAAAAGGGTATATGCTGAAAGATAGAGTTTTAAGGGCATCGCTCGTGGGCGTATCAAAAAAAACAACCTAAATAAACCAAAACACATTATATAAGGAGGAAAAATTATCATGGGACATGTAATCGGCATAGATCTGGGTACAACCAACTCAGTGGTCGCTGCAATGCAGGCCGGTGAGCCAACTATAATTGCCAATCAGGAGGGGGCCAGGACGACCCCTTCCATTGTAGCGTTCACCGAGAAAGGCGAAAGGCTGGTAGGCCAGGTCGCAAAACGACAGTCAATAACAAATCCTGAAAACACGATTTTTTCCATTAAAAGACTCATGGGCAGAAAGTTCGATTCAACCGAAGTCAAGCATGCCATTAACAGATTGCCGTATAAAATCGTTAAAGCTCCTAATGGAGATGCCCATGTAGAAGCACATGGAAAGGTCTATTCCCCGCCTGAGATATCAGCCATGATACTTCAGAAACTGAAGCAGGCCGCCGAGGACTATCTTGGAGGGCCTGTCACTGACGCAGTTATTACTGTTCCGGCTTATTTTGACGACAGCCAGCGTCAGGCAACAAAAGACGCCGGCAAGATCTCGGGTCTGAATGTCTTAAGAATCATCAATGAACCTACAGCCGCTTCACTTTCGTACGGCATGGACAAAAAGAAAGAAGAAAAGATTGCCGTATATGACCTTGGCGGCGGCACATTTGATGTCTCTACACTTGAACTTGGTGAAGGCGTCATTGAGGTCAGGTCAACAAACGGGGACACATTCCTTGGCGGCGACGACCTGGATCTCAGGATCATGGACTGGCTGGTGAGTGAGTTTAAAAAAGAACAGGGTATTGACCTTAGCAAGGACAAAATGGCCCTTCAGCGTTTAAAAGAAATGGCTGAAAAAGCAAAGATAGAATTATCATCCGCGTCAGAAACCGAGATAAATCTTCCCTTTATTACCGCGGACGCCAGCGGGCCGAAGCACCTGCTGATGAAACTTTCCAGAGCAAAATTTGAACAGCTCGTGGGAGACCTTATTGACAGGACTATCGAGCCATGCAAAACAGCGCTTTCAGATGCGGGTCTCAGCTCAAAAGACATCAATGAAGTACTGCTTGTCGGAGGCCAGACAAGAACCCCAAGAGTCCAAACAGTAGTGCAGGATTTCTTTGGCAGAGAACCTAATAAGGGCGTAAACCCTGATGAGGTTGTAGCTGCCGGCGCCGCTATACAGGCCGGTGTTTTAAAGGGCGACGTAAAAGAAGTCCTCCTGCTTGACGTTACCCCTCTGTCTCTGGGAATTGAGACTCTGGGCGGAATTTTCACCAAGCTGATTGAAAAAAATACCACAATTCCAACCAAGAAAAGCCAGACTTTCTCAACCGCTGCCGACAATCAGCCGGCAGTCACGGTTAAAGTATGCCAGGGTGAAAGAGAGATGGCGACCGACAACAAGCTTCTCGGCCTGTTTGAACTCGTTGGCATTCCTCCCGCTCCGAGGGGTGTCCCTCAGATTGAGGTCACTTTTGACATTGACGCAAACGGTATCCTTCATGTTCACGCAAAAGACCTTGGCACAGGCAAGGAACAATCAATAAGGATAACCGCCTCCAGCGGACTTTCAGAAGAAGAGATCAGGAATATGACACAAGACGCCGAGACGCACGGCGAGGAGGACAAAAAGAAACGCGCTCTCGCGGAGAACAGAAACCAGGCTGATACTCTTATTTATTCTGTTGAAACATCATTAAAAGAGCATGGGGATAAAATTTCTGAAGATGAGAAAAAAGCAATCACAGACACCCTTGAAAACTGCAAGAAAGTAAAAGACTCATCCAGCGACCCTGAGGAGCTGCGGAAGGCCATTGAGGCGCTCAGCTCTGCGTCTCATAAATTTGCCGAGCATATGTACAAAGATGTTCAAGCAGAAGGTGAACAGGCAGGTCCTGAAGCAGCTGCGGGACCGGCAGAGGATGCGGCTCCAAAAGAAGATGTCGTTGACGCGGAATTTGAGGAAGTCGATAAGGAGAAGAAAGAAGGCTGAGAATGACGAATTCGGAAGTTGGAATTCGGATTTCGGATTTATTTATTCCGCAATCCCAAATCAGCAATCCGCATTCTGATCACTGATAATTATGAACGATTATTACAAAACATTAGGGGTTTCAAAGAACAGCTCTGACGATGAGATAAAAAAGGCGTACCGCAAGCTCGCGCTCAAATATCACCCTGACAGAAACCCGGGGGACAAAGCGGCTGAGGACAATTTCAAAAGAATAAACGAGGCATACTCATGCCTCAGCGATCCCCAGAAAAAGTCCAACTACGATACTTATGGAACTACTGACGGCGCGGGCCGGGGCGGCTTTGGTTTCGAAGGCTTTGAAAACAACTTCGGGGATATATTCGGAGATATTTTCGGGGACATTTTCGGCGGCGGCAGAAGACGGCCAAGGCCGGCACGAGGCGCTGATCTCAGGTACGACCTCGAGCTTAACCTTAAAGATGCGGTTACCGGGATTGAGGAAGTAATAACCATCCCCATATTGGAGACATGTGAAAGCTGCGGCGGCAATGGTTCTAAAGACGGCAAAAATATAGATACATGCCCTAACTGCAAAGGATCGGGCCAGATGAGGATGCAGCAGGGATTCTTCGCTGTGTCAAGTACTTGCGGCAAATGCCGGGGCAGCGGTAAAATTATTACTAAACCATGCACAAAATGCAAAAGTTCCGGCAAGACTCAAAGAGACAAACCCATATCTCTGAAAATTCCGGCTGGTGTAGATACGGGTATAAGGCTCAGGGTTTCAGGTGAAGGAGAGGCAGGCAGTCTGGGCGGCCCTCCCGGAGATCTTTACGTGATCATCAACGTCCTGCCGCACCCGTTCTTTAAACGAAAAGGGCATGACTTCATATGCGATGTCCCGATCTCATTTACTCAGGCAACTCTGGGCGGTGAAATAGAAGTGCCTACCATAGACGGTAAAAACGCCTCTATCAAAATCCCTTCAAGCACACCATCAGGGAAAGTATTCCATCTCAAAGGAAAAGGAGTCCCCAGGCTGGGCAGTTACGGCAGAGGAGACCAGTACGTTAACGTCTATGTGGACGTACCCAGGAAGTTAACAAAACGTCAGAAAGAACTGCTTAAAGAATTTGCCGAAATAAGCGGCGACGAAATATCCAAGGGTTTTATGGATAAAGTGAAAACTATGTTCGGCAAGGAACAAGCGAATTAAGAACAAAATAACATTTTGTTCTTAATTGTAAAATGTCCGCCTCTTGAGACCTCGGCCCGTTGCTTCGCCCCGAGGCGAGCGAGACGGGTAAAATTAGCATTTCTAAATGCACAGCAAGCCTGCCTACCGGCAGGCATGGTGAGTGAATATAGCAATAAATAAATCCTTACATTGTGTTTACCCGAAGGGTGATCACTAATTGATAATTGACAAATGATAATCGTTAAATGATTCGTTTATTCCTCCCTCCTGAACAACTTACCTCAGAAGAAATATCCATCACAGGTGACCAGGCAAGGTATTTATTCCTTGTGTTGAGAGTCACGCCCGGAGACGCGGTCATAATATTTGACGGCCGGGGCTATAAATATACGTGCAAGGTCCTTTCGAGCCGGAAGAAAGAAACCCTTGTTCATCTCATCAATAAGGAGCCCTACTCTGTCGAATCGCCTCTGTCCATCACATTGGCGCAGGGTATTGCCAAAGGTGAAAGAATGGATTTCATAGTTCAGAAATCCACTGAGCTTGGAGTAAATAAAATCGTGCCTCTTGTTACCGAGAGGTCAGAAGTTAAGCGTACAAATAAAGTTGACCGCTGGCGCAAGATCGCGCTTTCAGCCTCCCAGCAGTCAGGCAGAGAAAAGGTACCCAATATCTTCGAACCTTTAAGTCTTGAAGAATTTCTTAATAGTCATGGAACAGGCAATGGCATAATCTTTTCTGAAGAAGAAAAAGATCGGAACATGAAAGAGACTTTAAAGAGTTTTCAGGGTTCTTCCGGTATCACACTGCTTATTGGGCCTGAAGGCGGGTTTTCAAAAAAAGAAGTAAAGACTGCAGTTGAAAAAGGTTTTGTATCAGTATCTCTCGGCCCCCGCATCCTCCGCACCGAGACTGCACCCCTCACCGCATTGAGCATTATTCAGTATGAACTTGGAGATATGGGGTAATCCATTCTTCGCTGCCATGCTTCGCCATTGTTCTTCGCTGAAGCTACGAACAATAAACTATACTTCGCGACGGCAAGAAGCTTCGCAGGATCATCCAGCATAACCGCTTATTTTTATTGATTTATTGGCCAGTGTCTGTTATAAGTACAAAAAGGAGCTAAATTACTTATAGGCAGTTTAGAATTCTATGGCAGCCATAAGAAATTCTAAAAGCAGTCGGAGCCTTTTTGACCACTGGGCGTGGGAACCGCCTATGATAAAGGCTTTTCTATATTTCTTTATATTTGTGCCTTCTCTGTTATGCCTTATCTTTTTGCCCTTTATAGGTGCCCATGCTTTCTTTATTCTTCTTATTGTGTGCATCGGCCCTTTTCACTCAATCACTTACGGATTTGTCGGAAAGAAGATAAATGATCTTCGCGCCTCTGTACCGGCTGATGCCAGTGCAGTCATTCCGGCCCGTATCGTCAAAGGTAAGATTGAAGCAGCCGGTCTTGTAGTGCTGATGAAAGAATCTATTATTTTTCTTCCTGTCATGGGTGACCGTTTGGAGATCAGGCGGAGCGATATCTCGTCTGTGCGGGAAGTGAAATGGTTCAACGGCAGTATGATGGTTGGAAAGACAGGGTTCTGGTTCACTGTCCCCGATGGCAAAAGACGCGCATGCGCAGTGCCCAATTCGTTTTCCAATATATTCAGGACATGGCTGTCTCAGAACAGTACTTAATATTCATATCAAATTAACGCATTACCGTTGATCTGTTCACATTTAACCCGCAATTAATACTCCCTTACGAGCTTTGTCGATTGGCATAGTCTTGAGCCGGCCGAAAGGTTGATTGGCTCCCTTTTTTCTGTTATAAGTACGGAAAGCTATAAATATACCTGACATTAGGAGACTAATATGAGAACCGCAAACCCTGCATTAAATTCAAAGATATTCACAAACATTCCCAGAGTTGCCGATCCGTCACGTATGATGACGATACAGGGGACGGTCAACAAAACCGCATTAATGCTGATCCTGCTGCTTATACCCGCGGCATGGACGTGGAACATGTTCTTCAGTACCGGGAACACATCGGCTGTTATGCCATGGCTGTACGGTGGATTCATAGGCGGTTTCATTGTCGCGCTTGTTACTGTGTTTAAAAAAGAATTGTCATCTGTTACAGCGCCTCTGTATTCTGTTCTGGAGGGGCTTGCCCTCGGAGGGCTGTCCGCCATTTTTGAGGCACGGTTTCCAGGCATTGTCATTCAGGCGGTTGCCCTGACATTTGGAACGTTATTCTGTCTTTTAGCTGCTTACAGATCAGGATTGATAAAGGTTACTGAAAATTTCAAACTTGGTGTTGTCGCTGCTACAGGCGGAATAGCTATGATCTATGTCGCGTCCATGCTTCTGAGGCTCTTTGGAATCAGCATGCCGTACATTCACGAAAACGGCCTTATCGGTATTGGTTTCAGCGTGTTTGTCGTTATAATAGCCGCTCTGAATTTAGTGCTTGATTTTGATTTTATCGAGAAAGGATCTGAAGCCGGCGCGCCCAAATTCATGGAGTGGTATGCCGCATTCGGCCTGATGGTTACACTCATATGGCTGTACATTGAGATACTCAGGCTGCTTTCGAAACTCGCAAGCCGCAGGTAAAAATTATCGAGTTCCGACCTCCATAATTGGTCGCTTATGCCATATTCAGTACGAGCTTTTATCCGCTATAGGACAGGAGATATGGGTAGTCCTGCCCCTCATGTTATTATTATTTCCAGCGCGCTTTAATCCAGACACCATTGTTATTAAAGTGGCCGGGAACCCAGATAAATCCCTGTTTTTTTACAGGTCTCCAATAACCATCGATCCATATAGTGCCGTTCCAGTATCCAGGAGCCCATGTTTGTCCCATTTTTGCGCTCAAAGGTTTACAATAACCAAAAACCCATTCGCCTGTTTCATTCCAGTAACCGTCAGCCCAGACGAATTTCACGCTGCACGGAGGTCTCCAGAATCCGCCTATATAAACTCCTGACGGATGTTTGTAACGTTCTACCCATATATGCCTGGGGCCTGGTCGTACCGGCCTCATTACAACCGGCACATGAACAAACTTGCGTTTAACAAAAGGCCTTTTGTTATAAGGTTTTGGTTTATACTTAGGACCCGCATATACGTCCGTCAAAAAAATAAAAACAAAAAAGATAACGCTCATGAAGATCAAAAGTTTCTGTGTCCTGCTTTTCATATTTCCTCCCTTTTCATTAATTTATAAGTTACATTGTTATATTTTTTTAGTATATAACAAAACAGGGACAATGGCTATTCCTTTAGGAAATGATCTATCGAGGTTCAGCCTCGATAGATATAACTCATTGTTTTTATTGCCTAAACCGCATAATTATCGAGGCCGGGCCTCGATAATTTGCCCTGGCAGGCCTGGATTTTTTTATCCCTTGCTGTTATGCCTGTGAAAACGCGGTATAATCTATTACAAGGGCTTGATGGTCCGGCAGCAGATAATGGACCAGGTGATCAAGGACAAAAAAATAATCGACGCCTTCATTAAGGTCAAGCGTCATGAGTTTGTCCCAAAACAATACATCAATAACGCCTATGAAGACCGCCCTGTTTTTAATTGATGTTTTTTTTCCTTTCTGCTATAACATATAGTCGCTCGTTATCACACTCTATAATTAAGAGAGGAAAAGCACATGACCTCAGAAAAGATCTCGTCTGGCTTCCCGTTTAAATCAAATTACATTGAAGTTCAGGGATCAAAGATCCACTACATTGATGAAGGTGAAGGTGATCCTGTGTTGTTTCTGCACGGAAATCCGACTTCTTCATATCTATGGCGCAACATAATACCGCATTTAACTCCTTATGCACGGTGTATTGCCCCTGACCTGATCGGTATGGGTAAATCTGACAAGCCTGACATTGAATACAGGTTTGTTGACCACGCGAAATACATAGACGGCTTCATCGAAAAAATGGGGCTAAAGAATATTACCCTTGTTATTCATGACTGGGGGTCTGCCCTTGGCTTCCACTACGCGGCTCGAAATGAAGACAATATCAAAGGCATTGCTTTTATGGAGGCAATTTTAAAGCCATTAAAATGGAACGAATTTACAAAAGAATTCAAGATAGGTTTTAAATTATTCAGGACCCCTCTTGTTGGATGGTTCATGATAGCTGTCATGAACGTGTTCATTGAAAAGATACTGCCCAAGGCAACAGTGCGAGACCTGACCGAGGATGAAATGAACTGCTACAGGGAACCCTTCAAGAATGCCAGGGACCGCAGGCCTGTACGGCGGTGGCCGAATGAGATCCCTATTGAAGGGAAACCATCTGATGTTGTTGAGATCGTTCAAAACTACAGTCAGAAACTGCAGGTGTCGGACGTGCCGAAACTGCTGTTTTACGCGACACCGGGCGGTATAATCAAGGAGCCAATGATAGAATGGTGCAGGGAGAGCCTGACAAATCTGAAAGTCGTAAACATTGGCCAGGGTATCCACTATCTTCAGGAAGATAATCCGCATCTGATCGGCTCTGAACTGGCCGAGTGGTTTCAAAAACTTAAGGGTTAAAAAGAATGCATACAAGCACTCTGCCGGCCGGCATGGATAATTGTCCCTATTTCACAGGTAAAACCTCCTATATCATTCTGTTTGCCTTATTTGAATTTGTAATACATATATATGTTTTCATGTGTGATTTGTAATACATATGTAGCTGTGCAATAATGTTATTATTAAGTGAAAAGAAGATCACATGGTCAGAGCAGCCCATACAGCCTAAAACATAATCTGCTACTGATCAAATAAATATATATTGAAAGGAGGTGCACCGCATGGCAAAAATAAACTGCTGGGAATTTAAAAAATGCGGTAGACAGCCTGGAGGATCAAGGGCTCACGAAATGGGGACCTGCCCTGCTGCAACATTGACTGAGGCAGAAGGATTCTGCGGCGGAAAGAACGGTGGACGAGCCTGTGCTTACATAACCGGGACCTTCTGTTCCAATACAATTCAGGGGACACATAGGGAAAAAGCAAAACAGTGTGCCGAATGCGATTTCTATCAAATACTGAAGAAAGAGGAAGGCGCCAATTGCTCTGTCATTAGCTTTACCAATTACGTTAAGGTTAAAGTGTGAAATACCGCTGAGTAATACTGCAACAGGAACGGAGATGTAATTCCGGACAGTTAATGTCCGGAATTTTCTCCAGTTTTATTCGAATGATCTACTAAGAACCTACGAGGCTTGACTCCTTTTACTGCTGGCAGGCCGCTTAAACCTAAGAGCCTTCATCCTCTTCCTCATTGCCTCTCTCTGTTTCCTTTTCTCTTTATCAGAAGGTTTTTCATAAAAACTTCTTTTTTTGATCTCTTTAAAAAGACCATCCCTCTGGAGCTGTCGCTTTAATGCTTTAAGTGCTTTTTCTAAATCATTGCCATGAACCCTTATATCCGGAATATTCTCTCCCCTCCCCCTTTATAAAGTTGAAGTTGGATTATACACGATTTGACAGATTGGGTCAAATCAGCAAATCCCGTGGTATTATTGGAAAATCAGGCTGTTATGCTGCCCTGACATCTGCAACTTTATCAAGAGGTATGAAAGTCCATCCTGATTGAGCCTGTATATAGATACCATCTTCTCCTACTTCGATCAGAATGCCTTTATAGACAATATCATACGAAATTACTTCTACTTCCCTTCCTATCAGCTCCTGCATTGTTACCCCCTAATCTAGCTCATGGCTCATAGCTCGTAGCCGCGCCAGAGGCGGACAAGCTCATAGTTAACAGTTATCATGGTTTTTGTCTGATATAAAGCCGGAGAGGCACTCCTTTGAATGGAAATCTGTCTCTTAATTGTCTCTCCAGGAATCTCACATACCCTGCCTTTATGCCCTCTTTTTTATTTGTAAATATTACAAACCGCGGCGGTTTTATTCCAACCTGTGAAATATATGACAATTTGACCTGTTTACCCCTGTACAAAGAAGGCCTCTTTATTTTCACACAATCCCTGAGAAACGTGTTGAGCTGTTTTGTACTGATACGCCTGGACGATTCGGCAATAATCTCATTGATCAGAGGAAAGATCTTTGTAACCCTCTGCCTGTTCAGAGCTGAGATCGTAAGGATTGGGGCATATTTCATAAACCATATCTTCTGCTGAAACTCTTCAATCAGTTTTTTCCTTTTATCAGCTGTTTTTTCAAGCAGGTCCCACTTATTAAACAGGATCACTGCGCCCTTGCCCGCTTCATAAACCAGGCCTGCTATTCTCTGGTCCAGTTCAACAATACTGTCAACCGAATCAAAAAGGATCAGCGCTACATCACAGTTTTCAATATTTTTCAGTGTCCTTATGAACGAGTATTTTTCAAACGTTCTCGCCATTTTGCCTTTCTTGCGAATTCCAGCAGTATCCACAATAATATATTTCTTCTTATAATATGAACAAAAAGAATCAACTGAATCCCTTGTGGTTCCAGGAACAGAACTGACTATCATTCTGTCCCTTCCAAGAAGCGAGTTTACAAAAGTTGATTTCCCCACGTTGGGCCTTCCAACTATCGCCAGTCTTGAATATTCAGACAGCTCCTCATGCTGTCCTTCCGATATCTCAGCGGCAATATTGTCCAGCAGATCATCCAGTCCATATCCCGTCAAAGCGGACACTGGGAACAAATCAGTACCAAAGGAGTAGAATTCATATAATGCTTTTTCTTTACTGGGCCCATCAATTTTATTCACCGCATAATAAACTTTCTTTTCATATTTCCTGAGAATGTCACCCAGTTCCACATCTACCGGAAGCAGCCCTTTCTCCGCGTCCATCAGCATAATTACAATGTCAGCTTCTTCAACAGCGGTAATTGCCTGCTTTTTTACTTCAACAAGCATATCCATACGAGGCCGGGCCTCATCGGAATCAGAGAGAGGCTGAAATCCGCCTGTATCAACCACTATGAACCTCTTATCAGACCATTCCGCCTCACCGTAAAGCCGATCCCGGGTCAGACCCGGGATATCTTCGACTACCGCGACTTTTTCTCCTATGATTCTGTTAAACAGAGTGGACTTGCCTACATTCGGCCTTCCGACAATTGCAACAACAGGTTTCATAAATATCTCCAGAATAATAAATTAATTGAGTCTCATTATATCATAATGATCCGGAATATCAGGGACATGACAAATGTATAACTTTCAATTGACAGCCGGTTCGTTTTATGCTAAAAGTGAATATAGAAGTTCTTACGGAAAGAGAGTTTATTGGAAGCCACTAAAAAAAAGATAGGTGAACTCCTTATTGACAAAGGAATTATAGATCAACTTCATCTGTCCTCTGCGCTCGCCCAGCAGAGACAGTGGGGCGGCAGGCTGGCTTCAATCTTAATCAACATGGGGGTTGTCGACGAAACAATTATTGCTAATACGCTCGAAAAGAAACTTGACCATCATTGTATTTCTCTGGATAATCTTGAGATTCCCCCTGCAGCATTAAACATGATCAAACATGATACGGCTATAAAATATTGCGTATTGCCAATCGACTACCAGGACAGGGTATTAACAGTAGCTGTATCAGATCCTACAGACCTTAAAACTATTGACGAGTTAGGATTTGTAATTGGGACAAAGATCAATCCGGTGCTTGCCATTGAATCCAGTATTAATAATGCAATAGCTCACTATTACAAAGGCATACATTATGGCGGCAGAAAACATAAAATCGATATGAATAAACTGCCCGAGACCATGGAATTAACCGGCAATGAAAGGCCTAAAACTGAAAAAACTATCCCTTCATCAACCGCTATCAAAGCCCTGCTGGAACTCCTTATTGAAAAAGGCCTCATAACCGAGGAAGAGCTTTCGATTAAAATAAAAAAGATATTATAAAAGACGTAATTGTTGTTCCCTTTTTTTGACGCTAATAACTTTCATGCCGGCAATAGTTTGTCACTTGTGCTAACAAGTAAATCATATTCCCCGGTTTGACATAAAAAATAACCTCATGTTATATTTTGACTATATGAAGCAATTACTAATATTTATATTAACTCTGTCTTTTTCCTGGGGCATAACATGTTATGCAGGGGGGATTTATAAGTTTGTTGATGACAACGGGGTAACTCACTTCACCAACACACCTAACAGCGGGAAAAATTACAAAAAAATAATGTCAAAAAAAACAGATAAAATTCCCGGGTCCAAAGTCAGGAAGACAGATGTATCAAGAACATCACGCTATGACAGTATAGTAACCAGTAAATCACTTAAATACAATATAGAGCCGTCTCTGATCAGCGCAGTTATCAAAGTCGAATCGAACTGGAATTCCAGGGCTGTATCTCAAAAAGGCGCAAAAGGACTTATGCAGCTTATGCCTGCAACTGCCAGGGAAATGAATGTCGGAAACCCCTTTAATCCTGAAGAGAATATTGATGGTGGGACAAAATACCTGAGGTATCTTCTCGACAGATTTAACGGCGACCTTGAGCTGGCGCTCGCAGCTTATAATGCCGGGCCGGCGAGCATTCGAAAGTACGGAGGTATACCGCCGATACGTGAAACACAACTTTATGTAAAACAGGTTCTTAAAATCTATAACCGCAAAGACAAGTCCGGCAAAAAAACTATATATAAAATTTCTTTCAACGACGGGAGTGTTCTTTATACAAATACGCCTCTAACCTATGATAAAGCAAAACTCTCGACTTTTTAGAGGAATTTCCTGAATCAAAATGACTGAATCTTCATCTCTTAAAGAAAACATATTACGCCTTAAAAAAGAAAAAAAAGCCGTTATACTTGCTCATAATTACCAGCGCGAGGAAGTCCAGGATATTGCCGATTTTGCCGGTGATTCTCTTGAACTGTCCCGTACCGCGGCTTCCGTAGATTGCGAGGTCATTGTTTTCTGCGGGGTCAACTTCATGGCCGAAAGCGCTTCGATTCTGTCACCTGACAAGACCGTTCTGCTCCCGGAAATTACAGCATGTTGTCCAATGGCTGACATGGTCACTGTAAGCGGTGCGAGAAACACATTGACCAATTTCCCAGGTTACAAATTCACTGACGGCTACGTATATCCTGACCAGTTTACTTTAAAGGACATGAAAGGAAAATATCCCGGTGTGCCGGTTGTAACTTATGTTAATACAACTGCCGACGTCAAAGCCGAAAGCGACATATGCTGTACTTCGTCCAATGCCGTGAAAATCGTTGAATCCCTCGACGCTGAAAAAGTTATCTGCATTCCTGACCGCAATCTTTCCGCCTGGATCGCAAAAAACACGAAGAAAGAGATCATCGCCTGGGACGGGTTCTGCCATGTCCATGACAGAATAAGATCGGAAGACGTCGACAGGGCAAAGCAGGAACATCCCAATGCTCTTGTTCTGGCTCATCCTGAATGCAGGATGGAAGTCCTTGAAAAAGCTGACCACGTGACAAGCACGTCAGGCATGCTCAGATACGCCCGGTCATCTGACGCAAAAGAGTTTATCATAGGTACTGAAACAGGACTTTTATACAAGCTGAGGAAAGACAATCCGGATAAAGTCTTCTATCCTCTAAGAAAAGATATGGTATGCCCCAACATGAAAAAGACCAGTCTCAAGAGTGTGCTGACTTCGCTTGAAAAAATGACAAATATTATAAAGGTCCCTGAAGGAATAAGGGTTCCTGCCAAGAAAGCTCTCGACAGGATGCTGGCAGTTAAGTAAAAAAACAATTGTCAATTATCAATTTTCAATGCTAAATGCTAATTTTGCCCGTCTCGCCGAGGTCTCAAAAGGCGGACAATTTGCATTTTGACTTTCCCACTCTTATCAGTGAAAACTCTCTAATGTTGTCCTGATCTTATTAACCTCGGCGGCATCGTCACATCCGTCCACGCCTTCAACTGCTCTTAGTACAAAATTTCCGGATAAAATCTCTGAGTTTGATTACAATCCCAGTCTTTTTATCTGATCACTAACTGAAGCGTAATATCCGCCAAAATGCGTAAGGACCTTATTATCGGAGTCGAGCACAAACCAGTGAGGTACTCCGTTTCCTCCCAATCCCTTCATTATTGATCCATCCTCATCAAGGTACACATCTCCCCCCACCTTTAACGCCATTTCATTCAGAGCATCGGGCCTGTCAATTCCAACAATAACGATAAGTTCAACCGCCTCAGAATTTTCCCATTTCTTTCTGAGTGCGTGAATAATGCTCACGGCACTTTTGCAATAGGGTCACCACGGGGCAAGATATGCGATCACACACTTCTGTTTTGCTTCACAGGAAAGAGTGACAGGCTTCCCGCTTTCAAAAGATATAACTGACATTTCAGGCGCATATCGCGGTTTAAGGAACGCCCATAACATCAGGACTCCGATAACAACCAGAACCACTTTAAAATAAGGTTTATTTAGTAAATTATCCATTGCTTCATCTTATTATGTTTTATAATAACATCTATAATTCGTTAATTGATATTTAATTGACCGATACTTTAATCTACTATCTGAAACATTCATATTTATTCTTATGAACAAACTCGAACACATAATCATTGAAAAAATCAAAAAGCAGGGGCCTATTTCCTTTGAAGCATTTATGGATATGGCCCTCTATTATCCCGGGCTTGGATATTATTCGTCACCTGATAAAGTCATTGGCCGAAGCGGCGATTTCTATACAAGCCCTCATCTGCATGAGATATTCGGCGCGATGGTCGGACGACAGATAGAAGAGATATGGAAGATAATGGGAGAACCCCTCGCCTTTTCCGTAGTTGAGATGGGCGCGGGAGCCGGTTATTTGTGTAAAGATATGCTGGATTATTTAAAAAACAGATCCATTCAGACAGTTCACAATAATGAGTTCTTTAATTCATTGAATTACATAATAATTGAAAAAAATCCTTATTTCATAGAAAAGCAGAAAGCGCTTTTATCCGGTTTCGTGGAAAAAGTCAGCTGGGTATCTTCCCTGTCAGAACTTAAGAGTCTTAGAGGGTGTGTTATATCCAATGAATTACTTGACGCGTTCCCGGTTCATATCATACATGGAGAGGAGGCACAAGGTGAAATGGCGGAAAGCATAAAAGAGATTTATGTTTCTTTGGAAGGAGTCAATTTAATTGAAATTAAACAGGATGTTAGCAGTTCTGAGCTTACCGACTACTTTAAGTCAAATTCAATATATATCCCCCCGGGTTACAGGACAGAAGTTAACATGAATATCAGAGGCTGGCTTGAACAGGCAAGCGCCGTAATGGAAGAAGGATTTATCCTTACGGTTGACTACGGCTACACTGCGGGAGACTATTACTCTGATGAACGTTCAAAAGGCACCCTGCTCTGTTTTCACAGGCACCAGGCTGTGGATGATCCCTACTCAAACATAGGGGATCAGGATATTACCGCACACGTTAATTTTTCGTCTTTAAAGAAATGGGGTGATGAGCTTGGATTAAAGACTATCGGCTACTGCTCTCAGGGAACGTACCTCGTCGCACTTGGAATAGATGAAGTAATTAACGAGCTGTACGAAGCTTCTCCCGATTATGAGAACGAAGTCCGAAAGATCAAGGGACTGATACTCCCGCAGGGCCTGGGTGAATCGCATAAGGTGATGATACAGTATAAAGGGAACAGGTCTCCCGAGCTTAGAGGGTTTTCAATGAGGAATCAGGCAGGTAACCTTTAAGTAAATTTCAAAATTATCAATGCATAGTTATCATTTATGAATGCATACGAGCCTGTCTGCCACAGGTAGAGGCAGGTGTGGCGCGTGAATTTAATTAAATGCATAGAGAGCTTAAAGCGAACGAATTATGATAATAAAAAAGTCCGCTCATTAGTATTTTCGTAGAGAATACAATAGTTGCTCCTTACATTGTGTTTGCCCGGAGGGTCATCGCAAAATGATTTTTAAAAAATATTAAATGCTAATTGCCAATTTACCATTTTGCAATGGTTACTTTAGATACCCCTTCAACCTCTCCATACTCTTTTGAACATCACCGATCGAATGGGCTTCAAGGGTATAAACACAATCTGTTCCCTTAAGCTGTTCAAAAAGAGATTTGAAATCGAAGTTGCCGTCGCCTATAGGAAGATGGCTGTCAGCGTCCTGCAAATTGTCATGCAGATGAAGTTCCAGAATATACGGCTTTATCATACTGATCCAGTCTGAAAGCGTCAGCCTTGAAAAAACATTGAAATGACCCGAGTCAAAGCACAAACCGAAACTGTCAGACTTCAATTCTTCCATTAAAAGTTTCAGATGTTTCGGCTCATCCTCAAAGATATTTTCTATAGCTATCTTGATTCCCAGATCCTCAGCTTTTTTCTTAACAGACCCCCATGTAGTCAGACTTCCCTCAAGCCAGATATCAACCCTTCCGTCAAATTTCCATTTGTCATAGCCTGAATGAAAAACTACAACACTTGATCCCAGTATCCCGGCGAAGTCAAGAACATCAGTGAATCTTTTTATCGTAATGTCCCTCACTCTCGGGTCAACAGCGCCAGGGGACAAATCCATAAAAGGGGCATGGATCGTCAGAGCAGGGTTGTAAGAAAGCATGCTCTTTACTTTGATGACATCCGTCCTCCTGAAGTCATCAAAATGTTTTGAGCCGAAATATATCTCCAGGTTCAGCTTCCCTTCTGTAATAAAAGAGATGTACTTATCAATACTGTCATAGGGGACATGTACATGAGGTTTAATCACTTTGCCTTTGAAGTTCCTTTTTTATTCTGACCTGCCTTCCCCCCGGATTTGGCTTTGGACTTTTCTTTAAACTGCGCGTCTACTTTCTTATCTTTTGGTTTTTTCGCATCCATGGCCTTTTTACGTGCCTCTGAAGGATAGTCAGTAACATACCAACCGCTGCCTTTCAGAACAAAAGACGTACTCGTTATCAGCTTCTTCAACTCACCGCCGCATGCCTCACACTTTTCAAGCGGATTGTCCGTTATCTTCTGCATAACTTCGATCTTTTGACCGCACTTTGTGCATTTGTATTCGTATATGGGCAAAAGTTATCCTCCTTCGCAACTTTCATAGTTTTTCGATAGCTATATAAACTATCATATTTTTTTGTACCTTGACAAGGTTACAACTTTGTGTTATCAGAAGTATATATGTGGGAATACAGCAGTAAAGTCAGGGACCTTTTCCTGAACCCAAAAAACTCCGGCGTAATTGAAAATCCTGATGGGATAGGAGAAATCGGAAATATTGTATGCGGTGACGCGCTAAAACTCACGCTTAGAGTAGATAAAAATACAAACAAAATAACTGACGCTAAATTTCAGACATTCGGATGCGCAAGTGCCATTGCATCGTCCTCGGCCCTAACGGAAATGATAAAGGGCAAAACCATAGATGAAGCGTTAAAGGTTACAAATCATGATATAGCCGAATATCTCGGCGGCCTGCCCCGCGAAAAGATGCACTGCTCGGTAATGGGACAGGAGGCACTTGCCGCGGCTATTGCGGACTACAGGGGGGTAAAGATCCCTGAGCCGGAAGAAGGGGAAATAGTATGTAAATGTTTCGAGGTAACAGATAAAAAGATCCGGCGTACCATCAAAGAAAATAACCTGAAAAGCGTTGAGGATATTACAAACTTTACAAAGGCAGGCGGCGGATGCGGTGACTGCATACCTGAGATCGAAAAAATACTCGAAGATACCCGGGCCGAAAAAGATGGAGATACGGTTTTTAAACCAGAGAGAAAGAAACTTACCAACATTCAGAAGATAGCGCTCATACAGGATATCATTGAAAAAGATATAAGGCCCGGACTGCAGTCCCACGGCGGGGATGTCGAACTTATTGATATTGACGGAAGCAGTGTGATCCTTTCTCTCAGAAGCATGTGCGCGGGCTGTCTGATGTCTCATGTTACAATAAGAGAAATTGAAAAAAAACTGAGGGAGCTTGTCAGCCCGGAATTAACTGTTAAAACAGAATGAAACCCGTATATTTTGACAATAACGCAACAACAAAGGTCGATGACAAGGTCATTGATGCCATGGCCCCCTACTTCGGAGACCTTTATGGCAACCCGTCCAGCATGCACACTTTTGGCGGACAGGTCCACAGCCGGATCGAAAATGCCAGACAGCAGGTGTCAGAGCTTATTAATGCGCACCCTGAAGAAATAATATTTACAAGCTGCGGCACAGAGAGCGACAACACTGCTATTATGAATGCTCTTCAGGCCAATCCTGAAAAGAGACATATAATAACCACACGTGTCGAACACCCGGCTGTACTGAACTTTTGCAGATCAATGGCCCGCAGGGGTTATGACGTAACTTATTTACCGGTAGATAAGACGGGGCAACTGAGTCTCAGCGATCTGGAATCGGCAATGTCA
>VAPA010251888.1_pt1 | contig 19880 bp, 16 predicted proteins | sample 3395041 | NCBI WGS metagenome assembly VAPA01 (sample SAMN08290432, study PRJNA428436) | hydrothermal vent metagenome | isolation source: Deep-sea hydrothermal vent chimney | place: Indian Ocean: Southwest Indian Ridge | depth 1973 m m
AGGGCAGAAAAAGCGGGATAACAATTATTACAGGAGCCCAGCGCTTAATCAGCTTCATCATGATACTTATCAACCTTCAGGACGATGGGATATCAGTTCACATCAGATCATAACTGCAAAGCAGCATATTCCACTATGGAATTCGTCTTTCAAACTACCAGCAAACCCCGCTCGTATATAGTATAAACACAGGCTCGTCAGTGCCCGGGGCACAGTTTGAAGCAGAACCGAAACCTTCGGAGAAAAAGGGACGTATACATTGTAGGCTTCCCGGGCTCGTAATGAGACCCTCGTTTCTGTATGAACAGCCCGAATCTGGAGAGTTCTATGTATAAAGGGATCCACGAAGCGGAGAGATTTATCACAACCAGCAGATCACCGGCAGTTTTGGGGACACTGGCCATAATGTGTATTTCAGCAGTTTTACTCCTGTCACATTCCAATGCAGCCAGCGCCAGACAGGAACCTGTCCGCGTTGAAAACGGTTTCGAGGGTTCACTGGCTGAACCTCCAACCATCATTGAACAGGTCAGAATAGAAGATCCACCAACCGGTGAGGCTCTTCTGTACGATCCAAAGTACTTCCTGTTTAACACCCAGGGAGATGTTTATATCCCCGACGAGCAGGCATATACAGTCTTTCTATTCGATAGAGACGGCAATCTTAAGCGCCGGATTGGCCGCGAGGGAAACGGTCCCGGAGAATTCCAGTGTCCATCGGAAGTGCACATCAGCTGGGAAGGCGAACTTGTAGTAGTAGATCCGGGAACACAGCGTATCAATTATTTCACCACCGATGGTGAATTCCTGCGCAGTAAGAATATTCAGGTTACGAGGGGTAATCGAAGAGCCAGTATACGTGTTCTCGATGCAGATCGTGAGCGGATCCCGACGAGTGAAGGATACTACATTCACAGGTGGATGTTCGAACCGAGTCCTGCTGTTCGTGATATGGTTCAAAATCGAGCTCTTCCGGGTATCTCGCTGTTTGAGATCATCAATGACGAGGATGAGAGTGTTATGGGATTCGGAGATATTCACCCTTATGAGGATGCCTGGGTCGAAATGATCCTGAATCGACGGAAGAACGCATCGAGGGTGAGAATGCTGAAGGGGGCCGTACAATTCGGGTGATCACCATAGCAGATGCAATCACCATGGATGTTGCTTTCGATCCGTCCGGATACCTGTGGCTGCTGGACAATGAGTACACACTCAGCGCGCGTCGATATGAGGTGCGTGAACCTTAAAGGTCTCATCAGGCCGCAAAGACCCGTATAATAACAAACGCTTATTCTATGCGGTCGGATGGAATATTGGCGAGGGACAACGAAGTTTTTCGGGGGTACAGGATCCGCAGGCCCGTTCATCTTCCCTCTTGCTCCATTAGGACACCATGTGCGGCTGATTGTTGCACCTCAGGACCGTAGCTGCAACCCTGAGGGATTTCCGGACGGGAATCCGAACACACCGCCAGGAAGGGGCGCGGCTGGAAGAAACATGGACATGCCGCTCAAACAAAGGATTCAGCGACCTTCAGGACCAGAGGCGGCGACCGGATGACACCGTGGAGTGATTCGCCGTGTCGCCAACCTACATGTCGCAGAATCATAGTTGCGTGATGAGCACAATCGCGCAAGAACAGGCAAAATACGTAATAAAAACGAGAGTTCCGATTGATTGTTGCGCATAAGAGCGTTATAGTTGCGCATTGATTTCCATCAAGAAGGAGGGATTACAGGTTGCCCAGGCACATCCCTGAAGATGAACTGCGGGACATCGAGAAAGTGGTGGCCGGCAAGGCTGGGAAGGTATCAGCTCGAGAAATCGCTGACGCCCTGTCGATCAGACTGCCTTTGAGAACCCTGCAGTATCGCCTGAAACGCCTCGTGATAGAGGGGCGCCTCCGTAAGGAGGGAGCGGGCCGAGGGACGAGATACAGCATCGGGCCAACCGAACGGCCGCAGAAGGAAGAAGACGAGGCAAGCGAGCAGGCACCGTTCGAGGATATACCGATTCCTCTGTCTGCACGCGGTGCGTGGATAAGGGGATATCTCCGAAGACCTCTGACAGACCGTGACCCGGTCGGCTACAACCGGAGCTTCCTCGACTCATACCGGCCCGGCAGTAGTGCGTATCTATCCGACGAGGAGCGAAATCATCTTGCCGGAATCGGCCGGATACATTCATCCCCGCTGCCGGGAGGCACCTACGCACGACAGCTCCTGAACCGGCTCCTGATAGACCTCTCCTGGAATTCGAGCCGCCTGGAGGGGAACACGTATTCTCTGCTCGATACAAGACGGCTGATCGAATTCGGAGAGGAGGCCGAAGGTAAGGAACGGATTGAGGCTCAGATGATCCTGAACCACAAGGATGCGATTGAATTCCTCATCAGCGGGGCCGAGGGCATCGGATTCAATCGCTATACCATCCTGAACCTGCACGCCATGCTTGCCAATAACCTCCTGTCTGATCCTGAGGCCGTCGGCAGGTTGCGACACATCGCGGTCGCGATAGAGGGGTCGACATTCCATCCCCTGGAAGTCCCGCAGCTCATCGAGGAGTGTTTCGACACGGTATTGCGGTACGCGGCCTTGATCAGCAACCCATTCGAACAAGCGTTCTTCTTCATGGTCCAGCTTCCTTACCTTCAGCCGTTTGATGACGTGAACAAGCGTGTATCCCGGATCGCGGCGAACATCCCGCTCATCAGAGAGAACCTGTCACCCTTGTCGTTCACCGATGTGCCACGGAGCCTCTACACCGATGCCGTCCTTGGAATCTACGAACACAACGAGATCGATCTATTAAAGGACGTCTTCATCTGGGCGTACGAGCGTTCGGCGAAGAAGCATGTGGCGGTCAGGCAGTCACTGGGCGAGCCGGATCCCTTCAAGCTGAAGTACGGAATCCAGATTCGCGAAGTTGTCAGCGAGATCGTACGTGGTGCTCTTGGCCGGAAGTTCGCATACACAAGGATTGCGTCCTTCGCGGAGGAATATCTAGATCCCTCGGACAGGGAGAAGTTTTGCGAAGCGGCAGAGGAAGAGATCCTGGGTTTGCACGAGGGGAACTTCGCGCGTTACAGGGTCACCCCTGTCGAGTTTGAGACCTGGCTGCGTGGGTGGATCAAGGAGGGCGACAGATGGCAGTGACATTTACACAGAGCGGAAGCGTGCTGTCCCCCTGTAAAAAACCCACCTGATCCAAAACACCGCACTCGGTTTCGTGAAAATCATTTTCATGCTGCTGTATGGATAGAATCAAGCGATAAAGATCAAAGGGACACTCCGGCCGGCTGATGGAAATTATCGATATTTGGGGGACAGCCACTATGGATACTTTAATCCCTCCTGTAGAGCGATCATGCGGTAGATGACAGGAACCTTCTCGCCGGTTTCCGGATCTTCCTGGACACCCAGCAGGCGCCCACCCCGGACATGACCGAATATGAGCTGAGGCCATACAGTATCCCCCAGATACTCACCGTCCGAATTCAGCACACGGTAGCGCGGGGCCCATGGTTCAGTCTGCACTTCAAGAGGCGGTTCAACCATGGACAGCCATATCCTGCCGGCGTCATCTATGTCCACTTTACGCCAATATCCCTTGTGCTGCGGAAATGGTGGATCGGCGATCGTTGCTTCGAGACGAGTAATCGTCAAGGCTGAAGGATTAGGTCGGTTACGCGCCTCATAGAGCTCAGTACGTAAAGAATCCAGGAAATTCTTCTTCTCTACTGATGTGATCTCCTCGGGAGGCATATCGATCCGGATTACCCTGGTGAGTGCTCCTGTCAGATCGTAGAACCGAACAACTGGCTCCATCCCGGTTGAAGCGTAGATCCCCTGTTCCGGCTTGAATCCGAGAGTGGGATACCCCACATACTGCATCATCGTCGGTGCGTACGGCGTACCCTGATCATCCCGGGCATAGGATTTCCCAAAGGGGATACGCGGCGTCTCGATGACAGCGACCGTGTCCTTATTTGATGAGAGCACCACCATTCGTGCCTCCACGAACCAGTCATCCTCAACCACGGGAAGGTCGTTGACCTGTATCAGGAGCTGGCCGGCTGGACCCTGGTACAAAGTCGGGATCGCCATGGTGGTCGGAACCCTTTGCACAGTGAGATCGATGAGGTTACCGTCGGTTGTGAAGCGCGTGAGTCGCCAGGAGGCTATATGTGAGTTTACGTAAAGGGTGTCGCTGACGATCTGGAGGTTGCGAGGAAAGTCGAGGTCTCCCGGACCCTCGCCCTCTCTGCCGATCGTATGCAGGAATTGGCCTTCCATATCATAAGCAACGATCTGGTCGGTCCTGGAGTCGTTGACGTAGAAATTACCCGTCGCATCCACGACGGGGGGGTCGGGATTTACTAAATAGGAGTCCGGATGTTCCGGATCAGCAACCAGCCGCAGTTCCTCCTGGTACGCGAACAGTTCTCCATCGTACTTCGGCCCGCCCTTGTTCACTGCGGTGAGGACACCATCGATCTCCTCGACTTGAAAGGAGTGGCGTCCTTCTCGATCGGAGGAACAACTCAGCAGAATGAAAGCCAGCAGTGTCGTAGAATAACGGAGGACGCACTTCATACACATGTTTTATTCCCCTCGCTGGAGTTCATAATGGAATATGAGGACGTATTAGGTGTAGAGGAATATATATATCTGAGCCAAGAGGACCCGTTTCTCGATGTCCATATCGGGTTGAAGCTACCGAATTAACCTACAACAGGCTGGAATCCGCCGAAATTCGAGAAAACCGCCTCTGTAACTTATTCCGACATAGAAAGATACGACGTTCATATCGTCGGCAGGATTCGAACCTGCGGCCATGCCGTTTATGAGTTTTTCGTTACATTCCCTCTGCAGTGTAGTCGATTTCAGAACCGAGCATAGAGTGCGGTATCAGATAGACTACTATTGTTACGACAGAAGCAACCATTGCAGCCACCCGGGCCGGCTTATCCTTCAGAACAGCCCACAGAACCCAACCCCATGCGACGACCATAATCAGGGTCTTGTTATCTGTAAGATCCCATCCAAAGGGCACACCGGTCCAGAAATCACCGAAAGCCAGATACTGTACGATCGGACCGAGAATCATTCCACCGAAGAAGATCAGGCCGAAGGACCATATAGTGAGAAGTCGGAGATTATCTCTTCTGAGCAGCGCCTCCAGTCCCGTACGTGTGCTGAGGAGCATTCCGATAAACATCGCCAGGATATGGGGCAGTAGAATCCATACAGGCACGACACCCTTGAAACGGGTGACGACGGCCCTCCCCTTATTGGACAGAACTGCTGTTTCATCTCCGAGAGTGAGGGTAACTGTATAATCCAGTTTTCCGGCTGGAGGCTGATTAGGCAGGTAGGCGACCAGCCTGTCATTATCGAGATTCATCGGTATCTGCCGCCATGGCTCATCAACCTTGTTCCGTTTCCATTCAACCAGACCGGTGATACCGGTACCAGGCACGGGGATACTCACAGGCATATCAGTATCGCCTTCATGAGTACGGAAGAGTTCGTAGGAAATGGTCTCCCCTGCGAGTTGAATTGAGCCTCTTACCTCATATGTTGGACCGGTCCTCCGCTGGTAAATCGCGGCGGACATCATTATCACGAACGAGAGTATCCAGATTAGAATCGTCTTTGTTGCCACTAATCACCGCTTCCTGTTGCAGCCGGGGTTTCTGCTTCCTCGGTAGATGTGAAGACCAGTTCGTCACCGCGACGGCTCACCCGGACATCCTGCCCCTCCTCGATCCTGCCCTTGATGATATCCTCGCTGAGAGGATCCTCGATCAGTTTCTGGATTGTCCGGCGGAGCGGGCGCGCACCGTAGGCGGGATCGAATCCCTTCTCGGCGATCAGCTCCTTGGCGGGAGCGGTCAGAGTAAGCGTCAGCTTCTTTTCGCTCATCCTTTCTTCCAGCTCACTGAGCATCAGTTCTATGATCTGGTCGATCTCTTTTCTGCCGAGTTTGTGGAATACGACCACCTCGTCGAGTCTGTTCATGAACTCGGGATTGAATACCTTCTTGGTCTCCTCGATTACTTTCTCCTTCAGCTTTTCGTAGCTGACGTTGGAATCGCCAGGCTGGAAACCAAGTCCCCTCCCCTTTTCCAGATCACGCGTACCGATGTTGCTGGTCATGATCAGAATGGTGTTCCGGAAGTTCACCTTCCGGCCCAGTCCGTCGGTGAGGTGACCGTCGTCGAGAACCTGAAGCAGAATATTGAAAACCTCCGGATGGGCCTTCTCGATCTCATCGAGCAGGATTACCGAATATGGCTTGCGGCGGACTTTCTCGGTCAGCTGTCCGCCCTCCTCATATCCGACATAACCGGGAGGCGATCCAATAAGCCGGGAGACGGAGAACTTTTCCATGTACTCGCTCATATCAACCCGGACCAGACTGTCCTCGTCCTCGAAGAGGAATGCAGCCAGTGCCCTGGCGGTTTCGGTCTTGCCTACTCCGGTGGGGCCGAGGAACACGAATGAACCGATCGGACGGTTCGGATCTTTCAGGCCGGCCCGGGTACGCTGTATCGCGCGTGTGACTGCACCGATCGCCTCTACCTGGCCGATCACACGCTTCCCGAGCTCCTCCTCCATGTTGAGGAGCTTCTCCGATTCCGTCCTGGCAAGCCTGAAGAGAGGTATGCCGGTCATTCCCGAAACTACTTCAGAAATATCGTTCTCGTGCACGTATACCTTGGTCTCGGATACGGAAGCTTCCCACTCCCTCTTCGATTCTTCCAGCTCTTCTCGTGTCCTGCGTTCCTGATCGCGCAGTTCTGCGGCTTTTTCGAATTCCTGGTTCTTGACACTCTCTTCCTTCGAAATGCGAACTTCCTTCAGGCGGTCTTCGATCTCCCTTATCTCTGGCGGGAATGTGTACTTCTTCAGGTGCACACGGCTTCCCGTTTCGTCGATCACATCGATCGCCTTGTCGGGCAGGAAGCGGTCAGAGATGTAGCGGTCGGCAAGATGCACGGCTGCTTCGAGTGCCTCGTCGGTAATGATCACCTGGTGGTGTTCCTCGTAGCGGGAACGGAGTCCCTTGAGGATATCGAGTGTCTCTTCGACGGAGGGCGGATCTACCATGACCGTCTGGAAACGACGCTCGAGGGCGCCATCCTTTTCGATGGTCTTCCTGTATTCATCGAGGGTTGTGGCACCGATACACTGCAGTTCGCCGCGTGACAGGGCAGGCTTGAACATGTTGCTGGCATCGAGGGTGCCCTCTGCAGATCCGGCACCAACTATCGTGTGAAGCTCATCTATAAACAGAACGATATTCCTGGCGTTTCTGAGCTCGGCCATTACAGTCTTGAGCCGTTCTTCGAACTGACCGCGGAATTTGGTGCCGGCCACAAGCGATCCCATGTCCACACTGATGATCCTCTTGTCCTCCAGGACCTTGGGAACCTCGCGGTTGACGATCTTCTGAGCCAGTCCTTCTACGATGGCGGTTTTGCCGACACCCGGCTCACCGATCAGAGCCGGGTTGTTCTTCTTCCGACGGCTCAGTATCTGTGCGATCCGCTCGATCTCCCGCTCACGCCCGATCGTTGGATCGAGTTCTCCACGCTCAGCGAGCTGTGTAAGGTCACGACCGAAGTGGTCGAGAAAAGGCGTCTTCGACTTGCCGGGTTTCACATCGAGGCGTTCGACACCCTCTTCCCGTCCGACCTTCTGGATCTCATCCTTGATCATCTTGTAGTTGACGCCAAAGGCAGAGAGGATCTGTGAAGCCGACCCATCCTTGTCTTTGACCAGTGCCAGCAACAGATGCTCGGTGCCCACGAATTTGCTCTTCAGAGCACGTGCTTCGTAAGCAGCGATTTCAAGGACCTGCTTGGCACGCGGTGTGAAGGGCACCTGACCGATGGTCATCGATCCCCCCACCGTGGCCGTAGCATCCTCTATGCTCTGTCTGACTTCATCCAGATCGAGACCCAGGTTCTCAAGAACGTTGACTGCAACTCCTTCACCATCACGGATGATTCCCAGAAGAAAATGCTCGGTCCCGATATAATCGTGACCGAGCCTGGCTGATTCTTCCCTGGCGAGTTGCATGACACGTTTGACCCGGTCTGTAAACATGTCATTCATATGACCCTGTACCTCCCGTCACATCGAAAGCAGTGCGAACCAGCTCGGCCCGCACAGTGTCACGCTCGCTTGAATCCAGCACCCTCCCCTCGCGATGATCAAGGTGCGAAGGCTGGGTAAGGATCATCAGACTATCCAATTTACTAATTTCGACGCCTGGAAGCACCTTCATGTTCACTCCAAGCCTTACGGTACTTAATAAATGCATACACTCCCGGAGCGCCAGAACCCTTGCATTCCGGAGCAGACCGAGTGATCGGTGAATCCTGTCCTCAACCTCCATCCTTGCCCCGTGCCGGAGTGTGGAGCGGGCTTGCAGCTCGTGATCGGTTATGAGCGCAACCGTTTTTGTCACTGAATCGGATATATCAGACTCCGATCTGCCAAATGTGAGCCGATTCGATACCAGAAAGAGGTTCCCGTATGCAGCTGATCCCTCACCGTAGGCTCCCCTTACCTGAACGCCATTCCCGGTCACATGGCGCAGAACCGCTTCTGTCTGATTGGTGAGTGCCAGGGCCGGCAGATGCACCAGGATATTTACGCGAAGCCCGGTGCCCACATTGGTGGGTGAAGCAGTCAGATATCCAAATGGTTCTCTGAAGGCAAAAGTCAACTTGCTGCCGAAAATGTCATCTGCAATCCCCAGGGCCTCCCAGCACTGCTCCGGACATAATCCCGCTGAAGCCTGCTGAAATCTGATGTGATCGATATCATTGATCACAAGAGAGAACCGTTCATCCATGTTTACCGCGATCCCGGAGGGTCGTGTTGAATCGATCATTTCCCTGTTGATCAACTGCCTTTCAGACAGCAGCGACCGGCCCTCCCGTGGCAGATCCTCGATGGAGATCGAGATGGCGTCAGTGAGCTGCTCAACGCCGGCAGAGACCGACCAGACCTGTCCCGATACCTCCTTGAGTTCAGGCTCGTCGGCATTTGCAGGGAATGTGTAACCCTGCAGATTGCGGGCGAGAGTCGCTGCGGTAGATATAACAACTTCTTCTTCGTCCCGCCCTGAGGCGTCAAGCCAGGAAGGCTGGCGACTGCTCATCTCCTGAAGGACTTTGTAAGGTCCTTCGGACATGTCATCGATTCTTTCTGTTCTGGATCTGCCTGAGCCTGTCGCGGATCTGTGCAGCCTGTTCGAATTCCTCCATATTGACAGCTTCTTCCAGGGCACTCCTCAAAATCGTCTCATCTTCTTCTTCCTGCGGCCACTCCCCCTCTTGAGGGTAAACCTTGCCAAGATGAGAATCGGATCCGTGCAGTTTCTGCAGCAATATCATCAACTGGTTTTCAAATGAGGTATAGCAGTGCGGGCAGCCGAGCAGCCCGGTCTCCCGGAGATTCCCTGAAGACCATCCGCACGCCGTGCACATCTCCGAATCTGATGGATCTCTTCGATCGATGATACCCTCTCCGGCCAGCTGTTTTATAATTTCCGTGAAACCGGTTTCGAGCTGTACGGGATTCCTCAATACGGGAGTGGGGATGCCGCGTTTTTCAGCACACGCCTGGCAGAGGTAAAGAACATTGTCCTCTCCCCCCTTTTTCCCGGTATGGATAATGGTAGAAACACGCTGCCGGCAGTCATCACACAACATCTTAAATATTCTTTGAGTGGAGCAGACCCTCAGAGAGTTCGAATATCCTGTGCGCGCGTGAGGCCAGCTGCATGTTGTGCGTTACGAGTACCAGGGTCTGCCCCTCTGACCTGTTCAATCCCCAGAGCAGATCGTGCAGGACCTCGCTGGATGATTCGTCGAGATTCCCTGAAGGTTCGTCGGCCAGTACCATACTCGGCCCGTTGGTCAGCGCCCGGGCAACGGCTACCCGCTGCTGCTCGCCACCCGACAGCTTGACCGGCCGGTGGTCGGCCCTTTCTGTGAGATTCACGGCATCGAGCAGTTCGAGCGCCCGCTCCATCGCCTCTTCATGTTCTTTCCCGGCCATCATCGCCGGAAGAGCCACATTCTCCTGCGCAGTGAAATCGGGCAGGAGGTGATGCGACTGGAAAACGTAACCGATCTCCCGGTTGCGTACTTTGGCCAGCGCTTCGTCCCACAGGGTATTCAGGTCGTGACCGGCCAGTACCACCCTCCCCGCGTCTGGTCTGTCGAGAGCGCCGATTATATGCAGCATGGTACTCTTGCCGCTCCCTGAGGCACCGACAATCGCAACTATCTCTCCCTGTTCTATTTCGAGATCTAGGCCTCGCAGAACATGCAGTGGTTCCCCCGCGGTTGGATAACTCTTATGGAGACCTTCAACCCGCAGCAGTATTCCATCGGCCCGATTATTCATCTCTGATAGCCTCCACCGGAACCAGCGCAGCCGCCCGGCGAGCGGGATAGAGACTGGCGAGCAGACAGAATAGAAGGCTGATCACTGTGATGAGAGTGAAATCCAGGAACCGCATGTCGATAGGAACCGCATCTATGAAATAGACATCGGGAGGCAGATGGATCAGACGGAAGGTCTTCTGCGCCCAGCAGAAACCATATCCTATCACAAGTCCGATAACCGTGCCGACGACACCAACTATCATTCCCTGGCTGACGAACACCCGCTGCACACTCGAACGGGTTGCCCCCATCGCCTTGAGAATCCCGATTTCCTTCTTCTTCTCCAGAACCACCATGATCAGAGTGGATATGATATTGAAGGCCGCCACCATGATGATCAGGCCCAGGACTATGAACATCGCCCACTTCTCGATTGTCATCCACGAGAAGAGGTTCTTGTTCTGATCTATCCAGGTGATCACGTAGTAGGGATAGGGCAGGATCCTTTCCAGTTCTTCCTGAACGGATTGTGCATTCCACATATCATCAATGCGGACTGCCAGCCCGGAGATCCGGTCGCCCATCCCCAGCAGATTCTGTGCGGTCTTCAATCCCAGATAGGCATAGGCGACATCGTACTCGTAGAGACCCGTTTTAAAGACACCGTTGACTTTGAAGTTTCGCTGGCGGACGGTCGGAAAAAGAGAAAAGCCTGTTGGGGACTCCTCTCCCTCAGGAAGAACCGCCACATAACCTTTCTGTCCAACCGACCCCACGCGCTGACTCAGATCCCACCCCAGGACCATACCGTAGAACTCAAGCTCCCTGGAATTCTCGGGACTGATCGGTTCCCGAGAGATGCCGAGATCGAGACTGCCTCCGATAATTGCCCCGGAGATCGTATAGACCTCGTCGGCGGTCGATGGATCTATTCCCCTTATCACAGCCGTGACCCGCTGCCGGCCTCCGATCATCCCGTCACTTTCGATGAAGGGAGTAACACCTATGATCCCGGGAACGGTTCGCAGGGTATCCATGACAGACTGCCACGTACCTCCCTCAATGCCGCGTTTGTGGAAGGTGACAACCTTTATGTGTGCGTCTGTATCGAGGATTTTCTGCCGCACTTCTGTCTCGAGTCCGTTCATCGTAGACAGGACTATGGCAAGGGCGGCCACGCCGATTGCGACACCGAAGACAGAGATATATGTGATGAGAGATATGAAGCGGGTGCGTCTGCGACTGCGCAGATACCTGAGAGCGATGAATGTCTCGTAGCGCACTGTCAGATTCCCTCAGCCACTCCTCAGCTCTGACCCTCTTCGGGACGCAGAGTTGGAAAGAGGATCACGTCACGGATCGAACGCTGATCGGTGAACAGCATGACGACACGATCGATCCCGATACCCAGGCCTCCGGTAGGCGGCATTCCATATTCGAGCGAACGCACAAAATCTTCGTCCATTCTCTGTGCTTCATCATCGCCCAGCTCAAGCAATGCGAGCTGCTGTTCAAATCTTGCCCGCTGGTCATCCGGGTCGTTCAACTCGCTGAAGGCGTTGGCGAATTCCATTCCGGCAATGATCAGTTCAAACCGCTCGGTCAGGCCCGGTATCTCCCTGTGACGCTTGGCAAGCGGGCTCAGTTCCATCGGGTAATCGATTACGAATACCGGCTGGATAATGTTCGGCTCCACGAAAGCACCGAAGGCAGCATCGAGAAGCCCCCACCGCCCGACCTTCCCTTCAACATCCACCCCCCTGTCCTCCAGTGCATTTCTCAACTCATCTTCCTCCATCCCGCCTGCATCGAGATCGCCGTGTTGTGAAAGAAGATCGAGGAAAGGCACTCTCTGAAATGGCAGTGCCAGATCTATGGTCCGGCCATCGAACTCGAGTTGAGTTCCTCCATCCAGTACGCTTTCGCACCAGTGGGCGAAGATATCCTCGACAAGCTTCATGATATCGTTGTAGTCAGCGTATGCCTGGTAGAGTTCCAGCATCGTGAATTCCGGATTGTGCCAGCGGTCGAGCCCTTCATTCCGGAAGATCCGGCCGATCTCGTAGATCCGATCGAGACCGCCCACTATCAATCTCTTGTGGTAAAGTTCGAGCGCTATCCGCAGGTACATCTCGATATTCAGGGTGTTGTGCACGGTTATGAAGGGTCTGGCGCTGGCCCCTCCATGCAGCTGCTGCAGAACAGGTGTTTCAACCTCCAGAAAGCCGCGACCATTCAGGAATGAACGCACTTCGGTTACCAGGCGCGATCTCGTCCGGAATATCTCCCTGACATGAGGATTGACGAAAAGATCCACGTAGCGCCTGCGGAAACGGGCCTCCCTGTCCGCAAAAGCGTAAAAGGTCTTCTCTTCTCCTGTATCAGGATCGATCGCGGTTTTGGGAGTAGGTATCGGACGGATGGTCTTGGCCAGCAGGTCGAAAGAGGTCACTCGCACCGTCTTTTCACCCGTACGGGTCACCATCAGGGTTCCTTCTACACCCACCCAATCCCCCAGATCGAGCAGCTCGAAGATGCTGAAGGTGTCTTCTCCGATATCATCCTGTTTGAGGTAGATCTGAATTCGGTCCGATTGATCGAGAAGATCGCCAAACGCTGTTTTTCCATGTGTCCTGACGGCAGTCAGCCTGCCTGCCAGCCGGACGGCAGGCATCTCGGCCTCTTCTTTACCATCGGGACACAACTCATCCCACCGGCTCTTGATTTCCGCGATTGAATGGGATGGTTCGAAGCGGTAGGGATACGGCTCTATTCCCAGCTTGCGGAGCGCATCAAGGTGCTCTCTTCTGGCGGCGATATACTGATCGCCGTCAGAGTCAGCCGGTGGAAGTACCGGATCGGTATCTCTTGGAATGTCTTTGTCTGTCACGGGTTCACTTATGGTTCAGGTCATCCTCTTCTCAGGATGCGACAGTATACGGAATTACTCTCTTATTATCTCTGTTATTCCTCCATTTGACACATCAGATCTGGCCACTTTCCAGGTACGATTCCATCTCAGGGTCCACATCAGAATCATGACGGTGCCCCGGTGGGCTGTCACCAGCCGTTCAGAGCAGTCTGTGTATTCCTCAGGTGCAACCCAGTCGAGCAGCTCGTTCCATGCCGCACGATATCTTGAGCGCGCCTGCCAGATCGATTCGGAAACAGGAAAAACCGGAAAAATCTGGTGCGCCATGCTGTGCAGGAACCAGCTGCGTATCGTCCTGTCACGATTCGGAAAGATCCTGGGCTGCACCCCGGCAGGCATGAATTCCCGGAACCGATCTATACAGACTACCGGAAGCTGAAGCAGACCTGACAGGATGTCGGCCGTCTGGCGTGCCCGGCGGAGCGGACTGGTATGCACCGCCGGTAGCGATCTGCCCTGAAAATGGTCTGCCAGTTTCTCAATCTGCTCAATTCCGAACGGTGTAAGCGGGCTCTCCTCAGAATCGAGTACGATCTGATTGTACTCCTCGGCGCTGACATGCATGGTTTTGGGATGTTTGTTGTAATCGGTTTGACCGTGCCTGACCAGCCACACCCTCTCCACATTATGCGATCGATGCTCAGCCCCCATCAGACCACTTAATTCTCCGACTTGACCCAGGTGAGATAGGCTTCGATGAAGCCGTTGAGATCGCCGTCGAGAACGGCTTGAACGTTCGATGTTTCAAAATTTGTTCTGTGATCCTTAACCATCGTATAGGGGTGAAGCACGTAGGAACGGATCTGGCTGCCCCATTCGATCTTTTTCTTCTGCGATGCAAGCTCGGCCTGCTGCTCCCTCCTCTTCTCCAGTTCCAGCTGGAAGAGCCGGGAGCGGAGGATCCTCATCGCCGTTTCCCGGTTCCGGTGCTGAGAGCGTTCGGACTGAGACTGCACAACGATCTTTGTCGGCAGGTGAGTGATGCGTACGGCGCTCGATGTTTTATTCACATGCTGTCCGCCCGCTCCGCTGGCCCGGTATGTATCGATCCTGAGGTCGGCTTCATCGATCTCGATCGTAATGTCATCATCCACGGCCGGAGTCACGAAAACGCTGGCAAAGGATGTATGACGCCTGGCGTTGGCGTCGAATGGGCTGATACGCACCAGCCTGTGAACACCCGATTCAGACTTCAGGTATCCATAGGCATATGCACCTTTAACCTCCAGGGTTACATCCTTGACACCGGCTTCCTCCCCGGGTTGATAGTCAAGCACGACGTGTTTGTAACCCGACCGTTCTATCCAGCGCGAATAGAGCCGGAAGAGCATATCGGCCCAATCCTGCGATTCGGTCCCGCCTGCACCTGGATGGATAGTCAGGATAGCACCCAGTTTATCTTCCGGATCGGAGAGTGTGCTCGCGAATTCGAGGCGCTCCACCTCGCGCTCCATCTTCTCAATCCCCGCCCGGAGCTCCTCGGCAAGGCCCGTATCTTCTTCCTCAGAGAGGAGTTCCTCCATTGCCTCCAGATCATCCAGGTGCTCGCACACAACCTTCCATGGCTCGACCGTGGCTTTCGCTGCTTTCATCCGGTCGATCGTCTTCTGGGCCTGGTCCCGGTCATCCCAGAAACCGGGTTCGGTCATGCGGGCTTCAAGCTTCCTGAGTGTTACTTCATACCGGGCGACTTCAAAGAAACCTCCCGAGTTCGTCAACACGTGCACGGAGGTCTTCGAGTCGGTCTGTGTAGATGGTAGGCATTTTCATCGTTTGTCTGCTATGCGGTCGAACGCAGGCCGCAGTCGGTTATAGGTATCTTCCAGCATCTCGGGCAGAACTCTTGTGTCTCCGAGAACCGGCATGAAATTTGTGTCTCCATCCCACCTGGGTACAACATGTAGATGGATGTGATTGATAATCCCCGCTCCTGCAGCCCTGCCCAGATTGAATCCGATGTTGAAGCCGTGTGCATTCATCTCCTCTTCCAGCACTTCCATGCAGAGGTATGATGCTTTCATCATTTCGGTCACCGTATCCGGAGCCAGGTCCTGAAGCCTTGCCTCATGCGTGTACGGAACAACCATCAGGTGACCGGTGGCGTACGGATAACGGTTCAGTATGACATAAGTATCTGCCAGCCGGGCTACAATGTGCGATTCAGAGTCGGGTGTCTCACTGTCGGACGGTATGGTGCAGAATATGCACTCGTCCGGCTGCGGTTCCGTGAAGTAGGCAATCCTCCACGGCGCCCACAGCCGGTCCGGTCCCGCACCGGCCTGTCTCATGCCCTCCTCCATGGAGGATTCGCACCCCCGCCGGTCCTCTGTCTCGTTTTGACCCATATGATTATTCCTTTTCGGGCGTCCCGGGCGGCGACCAGAAGCCGGGGGTTCCCTCAGCCGCCGCAGCTGCTCCACCGTGGAAGAGCGCGGCGTTGAACAGTATCCGGAATGTGCCGAATGGCTGTCCGCGCCACTGCGGTCTGAACCCAAGTAATATAACATGACCGCTGCCATGATGGACATCGAGCGCTGCTGCTTTGCCCCGAAGGTATTCTTCCCCTTCAAGATAACCTGAAAGGAGGATTGCGCCTGCATCGGGATATCTGGCCAGGGCAAATCCCCTGAATCCTTCGGTCGTAGTGAATATGGGGCTTCGCCCGACAAAGAAATTGGCATCGGCCGGCATTCCGGCCATAACAGGGTGACCCGGATCGGTTTTTACCGAGAGAATGGCACTGGCCATGTACAGTTCATCCCTCTCTATCTCTCCCGTTACATCCTTGACAGGCAGATTCAGCTCTTCAATCGCAAACGAGCTGCTGCTGTTCAGACAGACTAAAGTCCCGCCATTCCTCACAAAGGTGTCGAGTTCCCTGATGCCTCTCTGTTCGATCCCTCCTGCATACCGTGCCGGAATCGATCCTTCCGACATGCCGTTGATAATCGTTCTGCCGGAAATATCGGCGAATATGATCACATCAAATCTTTCCTTCAGCTGCCCCGCCTTTACGTCGGCAGGACGCAGGCTTGTGAATTCGAATCCATAGACCTCAAGCAGCCATCGGGTCCACCCTTCGTCCATGCTGGCATTCCATGGACGGTAGAGTGCGATCCTCGGTTTCGGAATATCGACACCGGTGGATCTGTTGCGCTGTGCCTGGATTGCAAATGATTCGGCCCACCGACGCTGGTCCGATTCGTCAACATCGCTGACCAGATATCTGCCGTCGAGGAACTGCACCTTTCCACCTGATCTCCAGGCCTCATTAATGGCAAGGAATGAATTGTTCTGTGCCGGATCGAGCACCAGGGTACCTCCCGAACCGCGGATCGATCCCGGTGGGGGCACTATCCCTGCCGCAGCAGGGCTTGTGTCGAATCCTACGTCGGGTGGTGTGTCAAAGGAAGCGCCCGTGGCATTAGGAGCATCCCAGGCGACGGCTCCACCTTCAACAAGCTCCATCGCCATTTTCATTTCATCAGTCAGAGGTACGGAGGCCTCTGTTACCCTCACACCCATCTGATATGGAAGCGTCCAGCCCGAGACATCGTAGGGCTGGTCGATCGGACCTTCGGGATAGGGTCTGATCTCAGGGTACTCCTGCACATCGAAAAGCTGGCGGACGAAATTGGCGAATGGTTGATTCATCGGGATCACCCATGTTCCGGATGGGTAGAGTATCCCCTCGAACTCCACCGATGATGTCAACTGGTGCACTTCTATTCCATTGAACGCCAGCCGTCTCAACAGTTCCACCGGCGCTACCGGATCGTGCTGCTTTTGAGGAATAAGGTAAGCGAAGGGCGGTTCCTCACTGTATCTGGCGATTATATCCCGCCCCGCCTGGTATCGGTTGTACAGGATATCGACCTTGTACTTGGCAGCCACATCGAGCACAGACATGGAGGCGGTGTGCATATAAGCCACCGCATCGCCCAGTCTCCACCATCCCCCTTTCCAGGGGCTGGGGTAGAGAGACTCGGGACGCAGATCTCTCTTGTCATCAGGAAAGTCTCCAACCGTGTAGAAATACGGAGTGGCGTACCGGTAGAGTCCCGTCTCGGTAAGAAAGGAAGCGATATTGTGGAAGCTGTTGGCGTGATCCATGAACCCGGGATACCAGTCGTCGAAACCGGTGCCCATGTGAGTCGCTCCCTCCTGCCCTCTCTCCTCCAGTGCCTGCGACATCGCCATTCCCATCAGGTTCACCGTCCGCCACATCAGGGGGTGTACATAGGGGGATATCGGTTCGGCGAATGGAGGGATCCAGATCCGTGTCGGGAAGGGTGCAGTCTGGTGATGGTTGTAGAATATCTGAGGCTCCCATTCCCTCAATACCCTCGTAATCACCCGCGATTCAATCATATTGATCATGTAGCCGTCGCGGTTGTTGTCGTGCCCTATGTACTCCTGGTAAAGACGGGGCATTGAGGAGGTTTCGTAGCGGGTACCAACATTAGACATGTACCATTCTGCGATCATATTCATCCCGTCAGGATTCAGAGTAGGCCACAGAATGAAAATCACATTGTCGAGGATAGTCTGAATCTCGGAATCGGCATCTCCGGTTACCATATCGTAGGCGAGCTGGATTGTATGCTGGTGGTTCGCCACCTCACTGGAATGCATGCCGCCATCAATATGGACAATCGCCTTCCCTTCCCGGGAAAGCCGTCCAGCTTCTTCATCGGTCAGTCCCTCGGGATGCGCCAGACGCAGGGAGATATCCCGGTAGCGATCGACATTCCGCAGGTTTTCGGCTGAGGAAATCAATGCGATCACCATCGGTAAGCCGTTTGTCGTGCGACCAACTTCAACCAGCGTAAGCCGGTCGCTGGCTGCGTCGAGCCGCTGGAAGTAATCGAGCGCCTGGTCGTAGGAGGCCAGCTTGAAATCTGCTCCCGGCTTGAATCCAAGGACAGATTCAGGTGTGGGTACTGGACTCTGGGCGTGAGCACCTGCAGCGAAGATGCCTGCCAGCAGCATGGCGGCAGCCAGTGGTCGAATTTGTATCGCTCTCATTCCGATCCCCGGGTTGAAGTGTGACAACTGACATTCTGACCGAAAGGAAAGTCCCCCTGATGGATAATCCGCACCACCAGGGGGACTGATTCAGTAAAGTCAACAAGTCGACTCAGAAGTATTGATCTTTACCTGCCACCACCCAGAAGCTTGTCCAGAATCTCGCTCCAGCCCTCAATGTTCGCCCAGCCTTCCTTGTGTGCGATTTTGCCTCCCTTGTCAATGATATAGGCGCTGTTGGGCAAACCACCGTAGGCTGTCCGGACCGCATTATCCATCTCATCGATTACAATCGTGGTCGCAAGTTGAAGATCGTCACAGGTACTCCTGGCTAAACGCTTACGCTCCTCATAGGTTTCGGGCTGATCTATCTCATCGAACTGCATCTCGTTCGGATGTGCTTCACGCTGATAGAGGATAATGAATGTAGCTCTGTCCAGATACTTCTCCCTGATCTCTTCAACGGCGGAAGACTTCCGCCGGAAGGGCGGTCAGGTAAAAGAACCGAACTCTATTACCACGGGGCCCTTCGTATATGCAGCGCTGAGTGAGAATTCCTCTCCTTCGAGAGTTTTCAAAGTGAAATCGGGTGCAATCTCTCCCGGTGCCGGAGTCCTTTCCTCGAAACCCTCAAACATCGATCCGCCTCCCCTTCGCTGCTGCTGTTGAGCGAGGCTCAACTGCGGCAGCAACAGCACAGTTAACAACGCAATCGAGACTGCCGTCCCGAAATGCAATCCTGTTTTTTCCATTTTTATCCTCTCCTCACGTAAAACGTCAGCACACATTATTAATACATCTTCGCGCGAGAAGGCTTCAAGGAGGTTCAGCGGAGGGCCGGGAGCGTTCTGAATATCACCGTGCTGAGGGCTGTGGAACCACCAACCAGATCGGTAACTTCCACCAGCAGTTCATAGACGCCCGGCTTCGACCGGCTCATATCTATTTCGAGATATGTGAAGACGTCCCGCTGGATACCGCTTCTTGTGATCTTACTGCTGATCTCCGCTCGCCTCTCGCCCCATCCGACCAGAGAGCGCAATCCCTGGTATAGCCGGGATAGCAGTGCATTGTTATCAGAGGCTTCGGCCACGGCATATTTCACGGTGTACTCGGTAGCTCCAATAGTGTCCTTCGAAAGATTGTAAATCTCGAAATAGACAAAGAGTGATTGATCGGCACCGAGGGTCCTTCCAGGCAGAGGCAGAACTTCAAGACTCCCCTTGATGAATCGGCCCCTTCTGCCCGGTGTGATTTCCGTGATACGGGCGGCCGGCATGATCTCACTCAGCATAAGATGGTTTCCAGAGTAGTCGGGCAGCACGACCGTCTCGTCAGAGGTTGCCTGGCGTCCGGCTTCAGGATCAACCAGGAGTGCTGAGAGGATGTATTCACCCGGCTCCACCTCCAGTTGCGTTGCATGGACGAAGAGAGGATTGCCGCGGATGGTGACCTGAGGTGTAGTGGGCAGATTGTTGACCATGTCTACTGCATCTGCTATCG
>VAPA010473174.1_pt1 | contig 19759 bp, 30 predicted proteins | sample 3395041 | NCBI WGS metagenome assembly VAPA01 (sample SAMN08290432, study PRJNA428436) | hydrothermal vent metagenome | isolation source: Deep-sea hydrothermal vent chimney | place: Indian Ocean: Southwest Indian Ridge | depth 1973 m m
CTGTGCAAGAGTAGGCCAAGTCTGTTTCAAATCTTCCAGACCTTTCTTAGCGCTCGCAACAACTGCCCGCCTGTCTGAATGGCTGCTTGCTTCAAAATTATCTGAATCAGCAACCATATTCACATAAGCAAGTTCATCATCACCAACACCGGAGAAATTGGACTGACACTTCTCACAATAACCCTTGAAAAGAGTTTCACCACAAATAGGGCAAAGCTCAATTATACGGTCTTCAGGATTGAGTTCAGTTATTTTGTAGACCGGCAGTACAGCACCATCAGTAGAGATCATTGAAGGGTTAGTTCTTTTCCGAGCAGATTTCAGAAGTTCGAGACTGGAATTAATATCAATCACTTCTTTTCCCGGTTCGTACTTCTTCTCAGACCGCACCAGAACAATAAAATTCTGTCCCTTTGCCCGTCTATTCAGTTCCTGCTCAACTTCATGCTCTCTGTCTTTTGAAAATCTCTCCAAAAGCTCCCGATCACTCCAATTCGGTATAGGCCTATTTGATCTAATAAGCTCAGCTACCGTCTGGATTGGAGAATCAGCGTCTTCCACAGGCATCTTATTCGCAGGTGGTGGCGTAGTAGTCTTTGTTAAATTTCCGCCCTTGAGAATGGATGCTGCGGCTTTCAACTTGAGAATGGGAACCCCATGACCACAACCGTTTTGAAGAATACCAAAAAGGTCTCCATCTGTGGTCGAATCGGCATCCAATAAAGAGATACCAGTAGAATCATTATCGATTCCAGCTTTAGCGAGATCTGCTATGAGGGATTTTTCTTCAACAGCAAGGAGTGCTGCTGTTTTTACAACGCGGTCTTTAAAAGATATTCTTGAAGCCATGATTGCTTCCTTTCGCTTGGTAACCTGTAACAGTCACCTGTTTTGGGCATCTCGAATGGCGGCCCACCCATACATGCTCTTAAACCTGCATGCTCGGTTTTATCAGATTAAAACTAAACTACAATAAAAGACTATCATTGTCAATAAAAAAAATTAAAAAATCAATTCTTTTTTTAAAATCGGGCATTGGATCTTTGCTCAAAAATCCAATGTAAAGGGCATATTATTTTCACATGATCTCTTGAACTTATATAATTGACTGCTGAATAACCATATAACTACCCATGAATTTTTCGAGCTTTTTCTATAAATTCACTTGTACTTAGCTTAATCTTAAACATACAGACTAAATAAAACCCTGTCTCCGCGGTCGAAATGAGGTAAGCGGACTTCGTGAAGTAAATAAAGATTATTCTTGATAATAGTCAGAAGTGTGTGAAATTTCTTCAAATCTTTTCTCTCCTTCATTTCAGATTCTATCTTGATGAGACATTTCTCAAAACGATGCCTGACTTTCACCTGGGTCATTTTCTTCTTTCCATCAGTAATACTAAACTTCTCATTTATTAACTGAGCAGTTTTACTCTGGCAGGTTGTCTTCATCATGAATTTGATAATCTCCAATTCAAGAGATTCAAAGAGCGGACTTAACTGATCATCAATTTCCTCCTCAGTTATTTTTGGAAGATTTCTCAGAAATCTAAGACGCTTCTTCGCTCGGGTCAACCGACTACTAATAGCTCCCTGAGTCACCCCGAAGATTTTTGCGATATCCTTCTGATTTTTACGCTCGTTATAATACAGCTCAATCAAATCGATCTCCCGCGGCGGTAGACGATATAAAAACGGACGTATTTCATCATACGTTATAAAAAATTCCTTCAGCTCCTCGTATTTAATAGCATCCGCATTTGAAAAACGAGCTTCCATCTCAGTATGATCCATTCTCTTTAAAAAGGAACCAGATTTCATTATAATAATCCTTGTTGAATTAATTCATACTCTATATTAGGTCTTATTTTTTCAAATATTTCTCTTATATCATTTTTAGTGCTCTCTCTGACATGTGCAGAAAATTCTAACTTTATTAGAGGTAATTTAGCTGCTCCGTCTAGTACTTTCGCTACTAAAGGGTCAATTTTAATATCTTTATATTTTTTAAACATTAATCCTCCCCTTCAAACAAGGAAGGATAACTGACTACAGCAGGGGACCTCCTTGAGGTAAAAGACGGTTCATCCACAAAAACTTCGACATATGCCTCGGCCTTCACAGAATTAATTTCATATTTATCAAACAAGGGAACCAATGCTGCAGCATCAGGTGTCCCTGTTACTATTTCCAAATCCAGGTCATCGCGCAATTTTACTAACTGATGATTCAGCAACACGCGTTCCTTAAACTCCATCATAGAGTCACGCTGAAACTTAGTTAATTTCTCGCTTCCCAGATTTTCATATATTTTTTCAGGAGTTCCGTATTCTTCAGACAAACGGGCTATAAGACTGGAGGGAAGACGTGGGACACCCGGAACATTATCAACGCTATCTCCACGGAAACACTGATAACAAACAAAATTTTTTGAACTGACCTTAAAGGATTCGAAAACACCTTCCTCATCAAAAAATTTCTCTTCATGTCTCCCTCTCTTCGGCCGGATCGCAATTACACGGCCATCCTCTACCAACTGAAACATATCCTTATCTGCACTGTAGATATAAATCAGACCATCATAGATCTTCGTCAGAGAAGCGATAACATCATCAGCTTCTTCACCTATGTAATCTGTCTGAGAGACATTCAGATTTACAAAGATATCTTTTAAATCAGTTATCTGCTCATAGATGCCGAGCCGGGGCCGGTTGGCCTTATAAGATGCGAAAACTTTCTTCCGGCGTACAGGATCATTATCCCAGGCAATCGTCACATGACAGTGAGGAAATCTTTTCTTTATGGTCCGGGCACTGACTAAAAAGCCATACACACTACCTGAATAAAGACCCGTATGCGTCAGCAAGCTGCTGAAAGCAAAATGAGATCGGAAAACCAAGCCAAAACCATCGATAATGATATGATCCATCTATTCCTTAAACCTCTCTCAAAAGCATAGATGGTATAGGAGCAATCATCTCCCGGGAAATTCTTGTTATTTTCACCATCATTTTTTTACCCTCATCTTCCACACCTATTACTTCACCTTCTAAATTCTTGAAAATTCCGCCAAGGATCAAGACTTTCGTACCGTTAGACATTCTTTTGCTTAATGAATTCTTTAATTTCTTTTTGAGTCCTTTTATTACATCTTCTTTTACTGTCTGATATTTTCCTGAATAAAAGAGCGCCCCTACAAATAACTTACTTTCATATAAATTATTGATTCTCTGGCGCACTTCCAAGCAGTCTTTTACAAAGGCGTAGCCCTCCATTAAGACACTGGTGCACGTATAAGACCCCATACGCTCATGGTGTATTGGGATGAAATAATCAACTTCATCCCCGAAAACTGTAATTATAGCTACTTTGATGTCTCGATAACCTACATCTTCATATGCATCATTCAGTTCGAGAATCAACCACTGATCTGATCTCGGCACTTCGACCTCCTACCAACTGTTGAGAGAATTCTTGAGCAGTCAAATTTTCGTCCTCGAAATTACTCCCCGGTCTCTCTTCTTTTGGTAAGGGCCATTTTGTAGGCACTATTTCTGTTTTTTCTTTTTCCCCTAAATTTTTGTTTTGTTGACTTTTCTTAAGCCCTCTGAGTAGTGCATTTCTATCTTTAATACTCAGTTTTGATAATGAAGCATAAGAATAAGGGGAACTGGGTGAATCGCTTTTTGGTGAAGGTACTATTTGTGAGTTTGTATTAGAAGAAATTTTTTGTTGTTGCTGTTGCTGAATCCGAGGCGCAAAATTATCAGCAGAAAATTTATAATGCAGAATAATTAAGTCGCTTTGTAACCCTACCTTTTCGACAAATTTATCCCGTGAAACAAGATAGTTCAAAAACTCTATCAAACCATAACCGTGTATTTCTTTTAATTTCGATAATAAATCTTTTCTTTTTTCAGAAAAGCCATCATAGCCGTATAAACTCTTCGTGGCATCAATCACTAATGACAGCAATAATTTATAAAATTCAAATGAAGATAAGTAAGAAGAAATGGATTGGTACGTTTCAATAACTTTAGGCAGATCTGATCCCAGACAGGAAACAATGGTAAATACAGCTTCCTCATAATCTCGCGAGACCTTTTCCAAATTCTCCAGGGAAATTGCACCGAGATACGCTACCTCTTCCACGCCGTTAATAGCGCTGCGTACATGCCCGTCAGACCGTTCCGCTATAACCTGAAGGGCTTCTTCCTCAAAGACTAATCCTTCCTCTCCACATATAAACCTTAGTCGTGGGACTATAAGCGCCGGATCTACTTTAGTAATATGAAATTCAGTAAACCGGTCACGGAGAGTTGCTTTCATCTTATCCGGATCGGTAGTACAAAATTCATAGATGAGATGTTCTGGACACTGCTCAGTCTGCTTAAGAAGTGCATCCTGCCCTAGTTTAGTAATATCATGACTTTCATCGATATTAATGATTTTCTTTTTCGAAACTGATAAAGAAGAAGCATCATCACGAAGATTCACCATGTCTTCTTTACCGCCGTAGGATGCAGCATCTATTTCTCTATAGCCATAATGGCGTTCTTCTTCAAACAGGAGGCATGATTCACATTTACAACAGGGATTACCGTCTTCCGGAGAGTCACATAAAACAGTTTTAGCAAATATACGGGCTATTGTAGTTTTGCCGTCCCCGTAGGGACCAGAAAAGAGATAAGCAGAGCTTAAACGGCCCTGTTTTATTGACGCTTGAAGGACTCGAACCACGCGTTCTTGGCCGATAACATCCTTAAACGTAGTTGGTCTGTATTTCTCTGCTAGTTTAATTTTTTATTGCCCTTAAAAAAGTAAAACAGCTATGTACCTCTAAATGTTAGACTTACTATAAATAATAATCTTTTAATAATAAACTGTCAATCTTTTTCTTTGTATATCTATATATTTATGTCTTCGCCACTCTCAATGTACTTTTTAAGAGTGCCTCCGATAGGCCACTTTTTTGTTGCAATCAACCTTTTTTTCATCGTTTTATTCATTTTCTTCATAAATTTACTCTTAGCGTAGGCTTCTTTAAAAGGAAGGTTTACTTCTTTGAACACTAATTCCACAGGGAGCCGCTCTGGAAACTTACTAAAATATTCTTTATCCCGAAGAACACCTATCTGAATAAGTTCTTTATCCAAATTACGCGTCATGCCAGCATATAGTGTTTTATCGGCACATTCCAGGAAAAATACAGTCCAACCTACATTCGTTAAATCTCTATTCAATCTGAGCCCTTTTTCACTACGGACTGTGGCTCCAATGCCCTGTAAGCTCTATCAGAGATCCTCTGATAAAACTTTTGAAACCTGATAACAAATTGTTCCACTAATCTTTTTACAATATCGTTTATAATAGACCAGAGGAAAGAAAAAGGCCAATACATTATCCATACTGCTATTCTTTCTTTATTCTCTGCTACCATAGGTTTTTGTAGTTCATCTTTAAATCTTATATGCGACTCCCACTCATCCCGTAAATTCCTGCCACTTTTTTCCGACTTCTGCTGATCAAGTGGAATAGCGGAGTCAACTTTTTTCTCTGGTCTATGCTCCTCGTAAAAGGCATCCATGGATTTTATGGCTGCCTGTGCTTTCTCGGTCACTCTGAGCCACCATTTCACAAAGGGACCATACAACACCAAAAGCAAAATAGCCGAACAACGCCGAAGCAGAATACCAAGGATGAAAAAATATGAAACCAAAAACATTCACTTTCCCGAGAAAAGACAGAAACGTAAGGTAAAGAAGTAAAGAAATGCATACCCATGTCACAGAATCTCTGTCCGCCAAAACTATTGCCCACACTATCCAGCAACAAGAAACAGTGTACCACCAGAAACTATAATAAAAAGCGCCAGAAACCCAGCCATCACATACCTCCTAAAGAAAAGGAACCCTCTTCTTTATAAATTTTTTAAAAGCGGAAAGGCCCAGTACCTCAAGGCATTTTGCCGGATCTTTATAACTTCCCGTATCCATTGAATACACTTTATGTGCCTCTGCAACCCTCTCCGTTGCCCGCCGACCAGGTTCATCAGAATCGAAAACCGTTATTAGATGATCGCAAAAAAGAGTTAAATAATCATACTGTGCATCGGAAACACCTGCAGTCATCGATGCTACAGTATTCGGGTATACTTTTGAGAAAGCGAAATAGTCAACGGCACCTTCCACGATGAAAACTCTATTCTCTTTGTAAATATGCGGTAGAGCTTCGTACAGCCCGAAAAAGAAACCATCATGTTTTGCTTTCTGTAATACAAAAACTTTAAATTCTTTTGATTCTACTGCCCGGCCAACCAGGCCTACAAATCTTCCTATTTCATCCTTAAAAGGAAATATTATTTTACTCTCAATCTTGCGGCCCCTGTAGCACTCATCAAGAAAGCGCCTTCGATCAGCAGAGTCTTCTTCAGGGACTCCTACAAGTTTACTGTAACCGAGCTTATAAGTCCGTACATCCTCTTCACTGACATTCCTTGATTGCAAATATCTTAATACTTCTGGATAACGGAATATTGCATTGTGCAAATTCTCTATTAAGATATCAAGGAACATAATTATTCAGGACAAGATAATGCCCAGGCTTCCCCGGAAAGTTCAGTATTACCGGGACCTATTTCCCGACATATCCAGGTTAAAATTTCATCTTCTGACTTACCGCGTAACTCACCTTCTGCACACCACGCACCCGGTAGATACCATATCTCCCAGCACTTCCCGTCCTTTGTACTCCTTTTACTTCTCATCGGCACAAAGCCGTTAATGAAAAGTCTCTGAGCTTTCTCCATGAGGTTCCCGCCATAACCTGCTATACTCTGGACATAAAAAGACCGGTTACGGTAAAGGTCTTTATGTGCCTTTTCTGCTTTACAAAGCTGCCTTATATCAGCGGGCTGACCATCAAAAATAGGGTCAATGTCCTTATCATAGAGTATTGGAGGGTCCAGATGAGCCGGAGCTGACTCTAATTCACCCTGCTCATTCTGACGTATCCATTTATGTGATCCGAGCATTGCCTCAAATTCTGCCAAATCCTCATCTTTATCTGCTTCAACGGTTATAGCTGTTGTCCTGTTTTTCGTGCTGGAACTGGTTACTACTCTCATTTTGCCTCTTTCTGAGCCATATCATACTCGTACCGGGCATCATTTAATTTTTCTTGGACCGTTTTTATACGTTTTATACCGCTTTTTTTCTCCTCTTTTTCCTGTTGTTTTTTTACCCGTTCTTCCTCATTTATCACGACAGTTTCACCAGGACCCCAAAAGAGGGCCATTTACGCGCAAAATAGGTTCCCTGCGCTCTGGCGTGCCCTATTTTATTGTAAATTCTGGCTTCTTGAACATCCTCTCTCCAAGTTTCGCCGTAACCGCTATAACCCTTCCGGTGGAACCACTGCCCTTCCCGGTTTCTAACAGCAAAAAATTCTAATTCTTCATCAACACATTTCTTGGTTTTGAAAAATTTACTGCAATAATTAACCCCATTTACAAAAGCTTGCCAAGCGGCTCTGCTCTTTATTACAATTCCAACCTCTCGGATTGTCAGTTCTGAATTGATTACCTGTACACACACATTGTAGAGCCGTTCAAATTCTTCTTTATTATTCATTTCTCTTCCACCTCAAATTCTTCGCATTTTGACATTATTTCCTTATAAAGCCAATCCGGGACTTTCTCAAAAAAGGGTGTACCGGTCTCAGGATGACCGTGAAACATAGCCACACCCCTTTCAACAACACCTTTCTGCCCATTCCTGCCTGTCAAGTCAGGATAATAGATAGAAACGATGTATTTATTGTCTTCTATGGGAAGATTCTTCCATTTACCACTTTTTATCCTGGCATTTTTTATCAATTTTCCTTTAGGACTGTCCCAGTCAATAATTTCTTCCAGCTTTGCCAGCCGGTTTGTCAGGATAATCTTGGAATTTTTGTGCTTTTTATGAAAATAAACATGAAAAGCGCCAGTCAAAATCAGTAAATCACCGGATTTAAGATCATTGCTCATACTAATGGTACTGTTTTAAGGAGTAAAAGATAAAGAAAAATTATAACTTGGAGATAAAAGTATCGAAATCAATCTCTGAATTAAGAAGAATTTTAAAATCCACTATCTTATCATCAGTTATTCCATCACCAACGACCTTTTTAGAGGATTTTTTAGGCTTTGGAAATATAGCACGCCCGCTGAACTGAAGAATATTCTTTTTCGTCATCAATTCAACAAATTTATCGGATAAAATATCAGTTTTATGGTCGTAATACACAACATTACTGTCACATTTAGGGCATATGTAGATCAGAAACTTATATTGTTTCTTTATTACCTCTGCCTGCGCCCCGCAGCCGCATTTCGGGCACATTAACTTGAGAACCATCGTTTTACTCATTTGTAATACGTACTCCAAGGGTATGTCTCATTAACGTTATCGCACACCCATGTAAATAGTCATCTCTTGACATTACACAGGGCTCAACCACTGTTACATCATAATTTCGATTCCGCAGATCCGCCGCGGTGAATAAAACTGACGTATGGGTCTCTACCCCGACAATGCCTATATTATTAATCCTTCTTTTCTTCAAATTTTCCTCTAAAGCAGTATCAAAAAAAGCACTATACCGCGTTTTCTCCATACTTTTATGCCCGAACTTCTTCAATTCCTTGCAGAACAGGAAATCTTCCGTATTTGCAACCGAGTGTGTCTTATCTGAGATAAAAAAGGTGTCTTCTGCTGCATGTTTTTCTCGAAAATAGATGATTTCCTTACCAAATTTTGGCAAAAAATCCGCTAAACGTATTTTCAGGATCTCAGCCTTATCCCCCATATAAACCAGCCCGTTTTTGGACAGGAAACTATTCTGAGGATTCATGACTAATAAAATGTCCATATTGTCCTCAAAGTATTAAAAGGTTATTAAGGCTTTTCCTTCAATGTTATCATTCATATAATGGTACGTTATTAGAGGGGTTCTTTTAAAGTTTTAATTCACTATAATTCAATATCTTTCCAACTCCCATCCTGCGGGTGTCTATAAACGGCAACGGCATCATCATTAATTAAAATTCTGGGGCTAGGTGAATCCCAGATTATATGATGACGCTTCAAGCCTACACTCTTAAGGGTTCTTTCAATATTTACAACTGAATAGGGGGAAGTCACGTCCCAGTTCTTACCCCTAAAAGTAGTAAGAACCACAACGTAACCGGTATCATAAGCATAATTGATTTTTTCAACAGCGAAAGGGAGGGGCTCTTCTGTCTTAGAATGTAAAACAGTCCCATCGAGATCAATAAAAAGGGTCCCTTTAACGACTTCTATTTTGTTTTCCTCAATCACACAAAGTTTCTAATTGATAAGGTGACTGAGAGACCGAAATAGCTTCCAGAAATCGAGGCCCTCCTGAAGGGTGTAGATCCGTGGAGGTGTCATTACCCAACCAGACCCTCTCATACCAGCCCGGAATAACATCATTAGCATGGGAGAAACTTTTAATCTTACGCTCCATTTCAATATCTGACCGTACATAGGACATATGATGACACAAGATCATATCAACTGAGAGAGAAAACCAGGTGTGACCTGAAGCAACCAGGATCATTCTATTCTCATTAAAATTTACGGTACCGTCAGTACGCATGATAGTAGGAAAGGAGCCAAAAACGCCTTGCTCACTCTCTATGATGGTATCCCGATCTTTCCAGTATATCTGATGATAAACTAAATACGCAGCATGGATACCGTCTGCCTCCAACATATTTTTAACATTCAATAATTCGTTTCGATTAAACAACTCATCATCATCCACAACGATACACCAATGCTCACCCTTATCTCTCAGGATTCTCAAGCCGGCGTTTCTCTGCTCGGCCTCATCCTTCCAGTACCCTACAACAATTTCAAACTTCTTTTCCGGATCGTAAAGTCCGTGAATCATTAAAAGGGTTTCTCTCGGAGCCGTATGAATGGGTTCCCCAAACCAGGGATCAAAATTTACCAGAAAAATAATTTTATCAACAATAGGATATATACGCTTTACCGATTCAGGGAGAAAAGAACAGGCACTATACGTGCAATAAACCGCACCTAAACTCATTTTTTCACTTTCCCTTCCGATTTACATAGATCGCTGCAATAGACGGCGTACTTCCCTTTATGATCAAAAAACTTTGAGCAGACTTTACATTTCTTCAATGACTGCAGGCCAAAAGCCCTAATATAGAGGCTTAAATTGTAGCAGATAAAACCCTTTACCCATGGTTTCGTATCATCCTTAACTCTCGCCCACCTGGAAACATTTTTCCCACGCTCACCGATATCCGTCTCCATATCTTCTACCAGAGAATCCTTCATATAATTATCAACGAAAGCCGCGAACTCAGAACTGAGACCTTCCTTAATAATATCAGTAACCGCGTCCTTCATTTCTGATCTGAAACTTTCCAGATCAGGAGGACTGTCCATAATCTTCGCAGCAGCCTTTGCCGTATAAAGGTCATTTGACCCGGCAAAGGACTGCAGCATTTCAACAACGGATACTTCTCTGTTAATAAACCTGAGAAACAATGAACCTTTAGACATCCCTTACCGCTCTACTTTCCTTACTTTTGATGGAGATTGAAATCTCCACTTCCTGATGCAGCGCGTAATTATTTTGGTCTTTCACAGGAACGCAGACCAGACCTCTATCAGTTCTGATCATGATAATTTCATTTAACGATGGTTGATGAGAAAAGGGATTTGAAAAAGCCATAATTTCACCTGTAACTTTGGTCTTTTCCGTCATAATTTTGTTAAATACCTATTCAGAAAAATACGTTTCTTCCTAATAAGGCCCATCCGGGCTCTAGCACTTTTCTTCCTGGGATCTATCTCTATCTTTAATTCAGGATATTTTCGTGATGGTAAGCTCAATAGAATCGGTGTACTCACTCGATTACTATCAAGAAAGATATCAACCTTTTTAACAAAATCTTCTTCTGAAATAGTAAACTCAACCTCAAGCATATCTTTACAAATGCTGTAGGTTTCCGATAATACAGATTTTATTCTATCCCTATCTAAATCTAATTCTATTTTATAATTCTCATTTTGCATGTTTTTTTATCATTGATACCAGAACACTCTTATTAGAGAGCCCGCAAACAGTATCCTTTACATGTCTGTTCTTCATAAAAATAATTGTTGGCACAGACATTACTCCAAACATCTGAGAAACATCCGGACTACGGACAACATCAACCTTCGCTACCTGGACATTTTCATACTCTTCTGAAATCTCATCCAGAATAGGGTTCATTGCTTTACAGGGACCACAGGCTCCTGTATAAAAGTCAACAAGGACATTTCCTTCACTGAAGGCGCTGACATCTGTTACTTCGGTGACCATAAGACGTACACTCCTTTTATTTAAGTTTGTGACAGAATTCTATCTATAAAATAAGCTCATATTTTAGACACCCACTATTATAAATTCTATTATACCCTCTCTCTAACATTATTTGATGTTCAGTTTTATTCTTATCAAAACCTTCATTAATTAATTTATTTTTTGTGAAATTAAACCGATTAAAACGGTGGCTCCCTTTAAAATAGCAATAACCAGGTTGAGTAACACCTATAAAATTAAAACCTAATTTTATATACGCATTATCTTGATTAGACCACATTCTATCAGCATAAGAAACAATTCTTTCAGGGTTATAATTTTTTATAAAATTGTTTAATTGTAATAGAAGAAAACTCAACTTCAGAATAGGAGTATTTATTCCCATGAACTTTCGTACATATTTCCACAAATTTTTGCTTATCTATTTTGTGCTTACATTTAGGACATTGCCCTAATCCTATCATATGATAATAACTTATTGATTTTCTAGCCACAAAGCTTGAACCCGCAATCCAGACAAGTATAACATGTGGAACTTTTGGGTACAGTATTGTTCATTCCGCAATTTGCGCACTGGGGTTTCGTCAGAACCATAGCTTTTACCCCTATTACAGAAGGATGTAACATCTCTTCTTCTATCGCTCGCGCTATTGCATGTGGAGGCGACGGAATATGCTCAGAAACCTCATTATCCCCTACAGTTGTGAAAACAGGTTTATCAGAGGGGATATTCTTCAAATTTCTAATTATTGACTCCACACCCACACCAGCACGCAGAGCAAGACTGATCATTTTTGCCAGACCCTCAGCCCAGGAATCTTCAACACCACTGGTATGTAATGTACTCTCATTTTTATTTTCACCTACAGTAGCAAAAACTTCAACGAGCTTTCCGTCCGCATTCCTGTTCACCGTAATATAAACATTATGGTTCCGCATATGAATCCGCGTGGTAGAACCTACGGTTTTTCCGCCTCTTTTTTTAGGAGACATACGGCTCTCTGTTATCTCCTCCTTCATATCCTGTAGATCATGAACAACTTTTTTTGCCCCCTTTATCTTATCCTTATTAATTAAAACACCTTCCTTACAGCCATCACGAAAAACAGTTAGGCCTTTTGCACCGTTCTCCATAGCAAAAATAAAAACATCTTTGACATCTTTTACTGTTGCAGAATTAGATAAATTCACAGTTTTTGATATAGAGCTATCTATAAACGAACTAAGAAGAACTAACATTTTTACATGATCTTCTGGAGATATTTCTTGAGCAGTTTTAAAGTAAAAGGGTTTTGGTTCATTTTTATGCTCTTTTACCCATTTAAGATAAAGAGAACAACCGTCCTCATAAGACCCGAGTTTCGTGTTCCTTTGAAAAGACAAGGAGAACCACGGCTCACACCCGGAAGACACACCGAATAAAGTAGAAATAGAACCCGAAGGCGCAATGGTCAGAAGAGTAGAATTCCTGATTCCAAATTCTCCTATAGACTCTCGGATTTCTACAGGGAGAGTCTTAACAAAACCACTTTTAAGATACTTCTTCTTGTTATAAAGAGGAAAGGGGCCTCTTTCTTTAGCTAAATTTATAGAAGCCTTATAAATCTCATCCCTCATAAAAATCATGACTTTTTCTATAAATTTACGTCCCTCATCAGTATCATAACCCAATTCCATAGCTATGAGAGTATCGTGCACACCCATTGGACCTACCCCTACTCTCCGTTCATCCATTGCTTTCTTTTCTATCTCTGGGATAGGAAATACGGAATTATCAATTACATTATCCCCAAAACGGGCTGCAACATGAATTACCTCTTTAAATTTTTCAAAATCAAAAGCACCCTTTTTATCTACAAAAGAAGAAAGAATTATACTTGACAAGTTACAACTGGAATAATCAGATAACATCTGCTCCCCGCAATTATGAACTCTTATACCATCCACACAACCCCAATGAGAGGGGGTAGAAAAGTCATAAACCGTTCTTACACCGCTATCTCTAATAGAAGTCACTAAAGGGCTCTTATCTTTAATTAAATTTAAAAGAGATTCTGATCTATGTTTAAGATGAAACCCTATTAATTCATTGAATTTAACTATACTGAATATCTTAGATATATTTAAGTCATAGCTTTCTCTACACAGATATTCTCCATTTTTAAACTTTACAGCCTTGGGCTTATTTGTAGTATAATAAGAATCTATTTTATATTTATTAAGAAGAGCCTTCACCCCATCTATTAGCTGCTTACAAGTAGATTTTAAAGAAACCCTCGCTCCTTTTATTATACTACCGTTTGCACTATAAAGACCTCTAAGAAAAGACAACTCCTTATCTTCTGGAATATCTTCTGGTAAACACCTGTAAGGAAGCACTTCCTGAGAAAAACCATATTTTAAAAGATTAGACACATATTCCGTAGTATAAAAAGATCTACCCTTTCCTGTATAATTAAATAAATCTTTAATATCTTTATCCTTTTTACCCATATTTATTTCTAAACCTTTATGCCTGTGCTTACTCTTCAAACGAGATAAATTACCGTCTCCTTGTATAAACCCTAATTTAACCCATAACAGATCGAAATTACCCAAGGATTCTTTCAATACATTTAAACGTTCCTGTAAACTATCCACCGCTTTTATTTCGCGCCGATCCGATGTCATTAATACCTGATCAGGAGTTACTATAATCTCTTTCAAAGAACTACATTTTAATCTAATTGTAGACCTCTCTCCAGTTTTCCAAATCTTTGCACTTTCTATTCCTTTCGGTGTAACAATATCAACACTCTTGTTCTCTAATTCTTTAAATTTCTTATACCCCTCTTTTGTCTCTATAGCACACTCCCCTGAAAAACAAGGATTTGCACACTGTAAAGGGCTAATATATTCTATATTATGGGTTTTCCGCGCAGTTGACAAATTTATTAAACCGGGGCAACCATCAACCCAAGCTGCATAACATATTTTATCCCAGAGTTCTCTCGCTTTAATCCTTCTTTTTGATACAACCTCAAATTTATCTTTTAAAGTAGGAAAAGGTATCTTACTTTTTATCTTCCAAAGAGCCACAGATTCATCAAACGCAGTAACCTCAAAACTTATGCTTTTAAACTCATCTTCTTTTATAAATTTCTTAAATCTTACTTCATACAACTCCCATTCCTGATTACCCCATTTTAAGGGCCAAAACTCATCCTGTTTTACTGCTTCAAAAAACTCATCACAAACTCCCACACTTACATTATACATTTGCCATTTATAAAAATTTTCGTGCTTAAAAGAGCGCCACTTTTCTTGATCTTTGACATCAACAAACTCCTGTAGGCGCTCCCAGTTATGCTCACTTTTATAAATTACAAACTCCCATATATCAGGGTGCCATACCTCCAACAACCCTAACGACGCAGCCCTGCGGCTACCTCCCTGTTCAATTACTTCAGAGATTGAACTCATCATGTGTACAAAACCTATAACGCCACAACTATGACCATTGACACCTTTTATATAAGAACCTGCTGGACGGAGAGTGCTATAGTTCATTCCGATGCCACCGCCATACTTAAATATTACGGCCATTTTCTTAGCAGTATCCATAATACTCTCAAGACTATCATTCTCAAAGGGGAGAACAAAACAATTTAGAAGTTGGGAATAATGTGTTCCAGAATTTGCCAGTACCCGCCCAGCAGGACAGAAAAAACCGTTGACCATAATATCATAGAATTTTTCTTCCCACTTTTCAGGGTCAGTTTCTTTAGAAGCTATCGCTTTTGCGGCCCGTCTAAAAGTTTCTGTAACATCTTTTTCTATTACAGACCCGGTTTCATCTTTTTTAGCATACCGGTCTTCCCAAACCACTTTTCCTACCGGTGACAATTCAAATTTTATTCCCATCTTATTTGATATCCTGTAGTTATATATGTATTATTTTATTTGTCACTAATGAAACTTCTGCAAAATCTTTCCATTGGTAATCCAACACATTTTGAAGTATTAAGAGATAATTAGGATTCGATAAAATTTTGCCTTTTATTTCTGAAAATTTAGCTGCTATAAAATCAGCCTGTTCTCTCTTCAGGGATTCTACAAAGTCAATATCTGTGAGTTTAGATATTCGCTCAAGTGCGGGCGTATCAAGGTCAAACAGCTCAAAGCCGAATTGCGGGATTCTAAAAGCTTCAAAAACCACAGGTGGTTTCATGGACAGCATTTTCTCCAATTCAACCCCTCCTTTTTCTATCACCACGTCAATCTCTTTTTGACCTAAAGACAACGGAGCACAGAACTTACCATCTGGCCCGCGGGGGTATCTAAAAACCCCAAGATTACGCTCTCCTTTAGAGTATGTAATCAGCCCGCAATCAAACTCGATCTTCGGCACCATCACGAATCTATAGTTATGGTCATACACGGTAAATTCGTATTTCAGATCCGTCTTTTTGTAATTGAGGGGTATCTCCTCCTTCCGGAGTTCCGTTTTAAACGAATACCAACTCCGGAAGCGTTCTCCGTGCTCAATTTCCAGATGAATCCCGCCCTCTACATCAATAAGTTCTTCAATAGTCATTATGCAAATACCATTTGTGTACCACATTTAGGGCAGGGCTCGTCTCCAAATTCATGCTCATCCTTTAGCGTTTCCGGGTCTACTTGATACTCTAACCCACAACCACGGAGACAGAGACAGTGACCGCATTTAGGGCAGCCAACTTCAATACAATGATTAGCCATTATCCACTATGTCCTCAATATTAAGGTCTTCTTCCGGTTCCTTCTTCTCTTCAATAAAAGTTAAAGTATAGCTGCTCGGATCAATAATACTTACTTTTCCCTCTTTTTCCATAAGTAATGCACACCCATGCATGGCTAACTCACTGCCTATCACAAATGAAGGTAGACTTTTTGAGATCTCTAACGCTTTCAAATTTAGAGCTTCCGCTACTGCAGGGTCAGTATGATAAGCGTACCGTTTTTGGGCTCTTTCTTCCGGAGTTTTATCCATTATTCCTCCTTTTTAAAAAAGTCATCAAAGTCAAAGGCTTCTTCCGGTTCCTTCACATATTGTGCAGGTGTCTCTATAGGCCATTCCCCCTGGATATGACCGCATTGAAGGCACCAGTCAATTTCAACAGAGTCACCGCCGCCGATACCAACATCATGAGGGACATAACCATCAAATTCTACTCCTGCAATATCACCGCTGTTGAGGTCACTGCTTTTCGCGTAGATACTACATATGCGCTCCGATGCACATCTCTGACACTTAGACATAATTTCCTCCTTAAGCAAACCACTGAAGAACACCGGTCAGCTGCTCATACTTGATACCCCTATCCAACAGAGTTGTAACAAGCTTTATCCAATCTTCTCTATCAAACTCAGCCCTGAAGTGCTCAATCCCGTCTGAAAATACCAGAATCTCTGAATCAGGGGAATCCTCAAAAAACGCACCACCCTGCTTTTTATGGCGGTTCGGGACTACTAAAATGTATTCTTTACCGTCCGGCTGAACATCGATGAACATATCCGGATCTTGAAATTCCTCATTCAGAAAATCATGTAGAATTAAATGAGAAGGTTTATTAATTGAAATTCTTTTCACTTCTTTCCCACAATAACCGCAGAATTGATGACGGTTATGCTCTCCATACTTTTTGCACTCCTCATTTGTGCAGGACTGCACAGGAATATGTGCCGTTCTCTCCGGCATCCAGACCCGCAAAAAAGGACCAAGATAAACTTTACGATAAGCCATACTACTCTCCTTCGTTTAGATAATCCATTACTCCTTTTCGAGCTTTATTCATCTCCACCTTTTTATGGTACCACTCCATAGGCACAACGACTTCTTCAAAAAGAGTCCTCAATTCCTTGAGTTCTTCCCCAGAGAACATCATACTCCTCGCAGCGCACCCGAAGAGTATGATGCCTTCCCTCGCTCTCTCAAAAGAACTTTTCCCATAACGGCACCCTCTATTGAGCAAATTCGATGATAAATTTTTCCATCAGGACTTTCTTATCCCCTTTAAATAATCTTAACTGCACATTTAATCTACAGACACTATCGATCTTCGCCGCAATCTTATGTTTTCCAAAAGCCTGTGCCCGCGGCATATACCGAGTCTTAACGAGAAATCGGGGAATACTGATAATATCAGCAATATCATCCGACTTAAATTTCTTCTCCTTTAACAGGAGCATCCGGTACATCTTCTCAAAATAAGAACCCAGAAAACCTACTATTTCAATAAAGTTGTCCCGGCCCCGGGCGTAGGAATAGAAGCACTCCAGAGCTTTCACTACATTTCTTTTTAATAGACTCTCAAATAATTCAAAAGCAGTGCTGACCGCCGTTAAGGATACGATCTCATCTACATCCTCCGGCTCAATATTCTTGTCTTCAGCTTTCACTATAAAGAGCTTCTCCAGTTCATGCGCCAGAATAAACATGTTTGGACCTACCCTTGAGAAAATCTGCTGATCAACAGAATCCGGGGCTGTATACCCCGCTTCAGTAATATTACCTCTGATCCATAAGGGATAGTCCATCCCGTAATCACGGAGCTTCTTACACTCCACTGGAACAACGTTACTGAGTATCCCTGTAATGGCCCTTGATTTAAGACTGGCCTTCCCGTCTATTACCAGTATCAGATTACCATCATAATCCTTCACGGCCCTCTCAAAGGACTCCATTTTCATTTTATTAAAGGAATAGAATACCAGTAGCTTCGCTCCGAATAAATCCTCTGATTCCAGCAGGCCCAGAGCTTCTTCCTGTTCTTCAGGAAATAGTTTGTAGACAGTACAATCGGAGAGAAAACTCACTGCCGTCTTTATAAAAGATTCCTTTAAATAGGGTTCTTTCCCTACCAGTGCAAACTTAGTAGCCTTTTTAAAGCGCAGGGAAGAGACAGCATTCTGATAAATCATGCATCCGCCATGAAGAAAGGGTGACTCTTTATTATCGCATTTTTTAAATACAGATTCAAATTGATATTAAGATATGAATACCTTTTAACCTGGCTAAATAAACCTACCACCATAATCAGGGCTTTATCATTCAACTTCTTCGCAAGATCCGTCAGTTTCTCCAGTAAATCGATATTAGTAATTTTCAAAATATTATTCTTCAATAGAAGAAGATCGGTTATAACCAGTACCAACATATCCGTGAAAATAGCAATGTCATCAGAATCTACCTTATCAACATAATCAATGGAGTCAATCAAAAAACGCGTCTTCACTGCAAACAGAAACTCAACAGCCATTTTCCTGTATACCAGATACAAACCTGCATTGTCAAAAATATCCAGGGAAGAATCTGCTGCCAATAGACCCAATACTTCTGCTTTCTTAGGGCTGAAGCCCAGTTTCTTATTTATAATGGTAGTAAGATCATCCCTATCAAGATTATAAAAATCATACTTTATACACCGAGACACTATTGTAGGTAAAAGGATCTTAGGATTTGAAGTGACTAAAAAGAATGAAAAATTAGGAGGAGGTTCTTCCAGGGTTTTTAATAATCTGTTTGCCGCCTCCGGGGTTATCTCATGAGCATTGTCAATTACAACTACCTTATGATCTGAAATTAACGGGGTGGTTGTACAGAACTTTAATACTTCAGAGACATCATTCACCTTAATCTTTTCACGCCGGCCGATGCACAGAAAGTCCGGATGCTCTAACTGGAACCTTTTACAGGATTGACAGGGGCATTTCTCCCCCAGCTTGTTTTCACACAGAATTAGTTTCGATGCTTCAAACGCAGTGGTACGTTTACCAATACTTGGCCGCCCGCAAAAAAGGAACACCCCGGCAGGGTGTTCCTTTAAACGGAAAGACAGTTTCTCCTTCAGCTGTTCGTGACCAATTATAGTTGAAAGCATTAAAATAAACTCTATTCATTATCTATCAAAGCTCTGTATCTATTAAACACAGGTCTTTCCGGTTCTTTTTCTTCTGTTATTTTCTTATGGGGATATTTCATGGATTCTGGCTCCTCAAGCATGGGCTTTCCCTGTAACTCAAAAATATCTGACACCATATCCACACTTAAACTCCTGGAAACTCTTATAAAAGCGGAATTCAATTTCATCACTTCCCTGGCATAAACTTCCGCTAATACATTCATGTTTTCTTCCGGACCCATTAATCCTCAAGATCCATATAATGTTTCCATCCTTCAGAACCAAAGAAATCATCACCATCAAGTTTTGATACAATTTTCTGCAGCAGCTCCTTCGCTCCCTCTTTCAGTCATATCACTAATTTTACATTGTACCATTAAGATTTATTCCTCTTCTTAAATTTTGACCACATTTTTCCCGGTAAC
>VAPA010263816.1_pt1 | contig 19749 bp, 20 predicted proteins | sample 3395041 | NCBI WGS metagenome assembly VAPA01 (sample SAMN08290432, study PRJNA428436) | hydrothermal vent metagenome | isolation source: Deep-sea hydrothermal vent chimney | place: Indian Ocean: Southwest Indian Ridge | depth 1973 m m
GCCTTTACAGCAAGCACTTCAAGCTTTAGGCAACCGTTCAAATATTATAGAAAATCAAAACCAGTTGAATCTATTCAATTCTTAACCGGACACTACTGATAATTGATAATAACTCAATAAAGGGGGACACAATGGCAAAAACAGCATCCGCAAAAAAGACCGCTTCAAAAAGTACTGGTTCAGCACGCGGGAAATCTGCAAAAAAGGGCAAATCAAAAAAAGCAGCAAAAGACGTTATTGCCCAGTTCTCAGACTCAGCGCGTAAACAGCTTAAAAAACTAGGGGACAAATTCAGGGAAGAAAAAGACATCCTGCCGCATCTTTCAGATTCATCCCGTGAACAGCTCAAAAAACTAGGGGATAAATTAGGTGAAGCCGCTGAAAAAGGGGCACACGTTACAAAAGATGTAGCAGAAAGAGTCCGTCACTTTGCCACTGAAGCCACTGAACTTACAAAACTTAAGGTTGAAATATATAAGTTAAAAAGTTCCAGGGATCAGCTCTTATTATCTATGGGCGAAAAATTATGGAAGCTGAGTAAAACCAAAAAAATAAATGATGTGAAATCCACATTTAAAGATAATTTCAAAAAGCTTGATGAATTAAAAGCAAAAATTACTAAAAAAGAGAGAGAGGCGTCAAATATCTCTCTATAAAAAACAGTTTATTGTTTATAGTTATTAGCAGTTACGAACCTGCCTGCCGGCAGGCAGGTAATTAATAACGTCTAACTGCCGTCAGTGGGGGGGGGGGATTTAGTGTCCTGAACAACCTTGATAACGTCAACTTTGACCTCTTCTACCGCCTGCTTAAGTACACTGCTCAATCCTTTTGCAAGACTGGTAAATGCCCTGTTATCAAGTTTTGCTTCCATTGAAACAGTCCCCCGGTACAGCTCAATGCTGTCAGGGTTAAGCAGGGCAACATCAAATTCCAGTTTTCCAAAAGGTCCTTCCTCGATATCGAGTCTTTCAAACCGCTTAAGATAGATCTTTAATAAATAAAAACCATCGGGAACAGCCCTGACCACGCTAACTTCCTTAAACAGCCCTTTTGAAGACAGGGCGTTTCTGAATTCTTTTCTTACCATTCTGCCGGGTGACGACCCCCATTTGGAATACTTTGATATCTCAAGACTATAAGGGGAACTTCTGTAGGCTATGTACGGTTGTTTAAGGTATCGCTCTGCATCCACATGTATTACAATAGATGAGCCGGTCGCTGTATTTATTGTCTCCTGCTCAACAGGCATGTACAGCGTATATATACGGGTCTCGGGCATAGTGCAGGCCATAAGAGTAAACACATAAATAATAATCAAACCTTTTATTATGTTACTCATGTTTTCTTTTCCCCTCTTTATAGATAACGCTCCACGGTTTATTCTTTATCTCCTGTAATATTTCCTGCAAATCCTCTGTTGTTTCAGCAAGACCGGTAAGAAGGTTTGTCATGTTCTGCGACTGCAGGCTGACAGCCTTGTCCATGGATTCAGATGTTTTATTTACTGTTTTTGCTGTCTCCTCTATGGCCTTGACCATGTCACCTGCCTTTTCAATGGTTGACCTCGCCTTTGTTATCAGACCGGATATTCCGCCTTTATTGTCTTTGACAATCTCTTTAATCTCAACAAGCACGTTTGATATATCTTTAACAAGCGTTTCAATGTCCTTCACATTGCTCTGGCTGAAGAGCTGGTCAATATTGTTTATCAATTTATCGAGCGAATCTGATATCTCACCGGCTTTTACCATAAGAAGTTTCAAATCCCTGCTTTCAAATGACGGGATAATATCGCCGACTTTAATCTTCTCAGCCTTTGCGATCTCCTCATTCTTTACGTCTTCTTCATCTTTTATGTCCGGCAGAGAAAGCAGGAGGTAGATGTCTCCTACAAAACCGACCTGGGTAATAAGCGCCATGGTGCCTTTATAAAGTGATGTGCCCTTGTGTATACCAATCGTAATAGTAATGGGTTCACCGGGGCCGGAAGGAGCTTCTATAGCTTTTACTCCGCCTACTCTTACGCCGCCGAGTTTAACCTGGGAACCGGGCTCAAGCCCTGCCGCGTTCATTACCTGAACATAATAAACGTCAAATTTTTCAAAAAACCCGCTCCCCCCGATAAGTATTGTAAACCCGCTCATTATTATCAGGACAGAAACTATGATTACTCCCGCTTTAATCTCTTCTTTTAAATATGCCAATTCTTAATCTCCCGCGATTACCCTGAAATAGTCTTCAGGAGAATATACCTCTTTCTCAGGTTTTCTTTCAAGGAACATTTTTACCCTTTCGTTATCCGATGACTTTAATTCATCAATTGTGCCTAAAAAAATCACCTCTCCCTGATCCAGCATAATAATATAATCCGCGATTGTAAATACACTTGGAAGCTCATGGGTTACAACTATAAAAGTCATTTTAAACGCTTTTCTGAGTTTTAGTATCAGTTCATCAATGCCCGCGGCAGTTATCGGATCCAGTCCTGCCGAAGGCTCATCAAAAAAGAGAAATTCCGGATCGAGCGCCATAGCCCTTGCAATACCGGCCCTTTTTTTCATACCGCCTGAAAGCTGTGACGGATAATAATTTTCAAAACCCGAAAGCCCGACAAGCTCAAGTTTCATACGTACCATAATCTGCATAGTGGATTCTTCTAATGCAGTATGCTCCCTCATGGGAAGCGCTACATTGTCAGCAAGCGTCATTGAGTTCAGCAATGCCGCGCCCTGGAACAGAACCCCCATCTTTTTTCTGACCTCGTTTAACTCTTTCTCCTGCATAACCGCTATATCTTTTCCATTTGTAATAATGCTTCCGCGTGTCGGCTTTAAAAGCCCGATAAGGTGTTTAAGCAGGGTACTCTTTCCGCATCCGCTGCCTCCGAGTATTACAGTAGTCATCCCCCTGGGGATGGTAAAAGATATCTTCTTAAGCACTTCTATATCCCCGTAATGCGTTACAAGCCCGTTAATTTCTATTGCCTTTTCCATAATCAAGTAAAAATATAAAACAGTGTTGTAAAGAACAGGTCAAATACAATCACTAAAAATATTGATGTTACAACAGATGCCGTGGTACGCCTCCCGACTTCCTCAGCCCCACCCTCCACTCTGAAGCCCTGATACGCGCCTACAATCGTTATAACTACACTGAATGCCAACGCCTTTACCAGCCCTGTCATTACATCATTCATGACAAGCGCATTAAGGGTCTGCTGAAAATAATTATAAGGATGGATCCCAAGTTCTGTAATGGCAAGCATGAAACCGCCAAAAATACCTATCAGATCACCAAAGATTGTAAGTGCGGGAAGCATGATCATCAGCGCAACAAGTTTTGGTACTACAAGAAACCTCACAGGGTTAATGCCCATAGTCACAAGGGCATCAATTTCCTCGGCAGCCTTCATAGAACCTATCTCAGCGGCAAAAGCAGAGCCGCTTCTGCCTGCTACTATAATGGCGGTAAGTATCGGGGCAAGCTCCCTTGTTAAGGAAACACCTACGAGGTCTGCAACATATATCAATGCACCAACCTTTTTAAGCTGGTATGCCGCCTGGAGCGCAAGAATGATCCCTATAAAGAGCGAGATAACAGCTACAATAGGAACAGCATTGTAACCGACCTTTACCATTTCAGATACGGCCGCTCTGAACCTTATCGGCTTGCCTCTAAGCGGGGAGATCAATGCCCAGTAAAAGGTCTCGTTTATAAGCACTGACGCGGAATGCAGGTCCTTCATGGCTGAAGCAGACTTTCTGCCTATAAAACCGAAAAGGTTTTCAGCTATTGAGGGCATCTTCCATATTCCCGTAAATCTCAAAGATACTGTCCAGTTTGGAAAACCTGAATATTTCCATAATATTGTCCGAGATACTGACCAGTTTCAATCTTCCGCCATATACCTTCATTGTTTTAAGCCCCTCTACAAATGTAGCGATCCCTGAACTGTCAATATAAGAGACCTCCTTAAAATCCACAAACAGGAACGGAGATTTTGTGTTTATAATGCGCATCAATGTCTCTCTAAGCTCAGGAGAAGAATACATATCTATTTCCCCTGAAGGTGTAATTACCTGATTGCCTTTATAGTCTGCTATCTCTATCTTCATTGTTATTTTTTCACACCCCTTATGTTTCTGATCAATTTGAGCCTGTTTCCCTTTTTCTTCTTCTCATCAAAGGCTACGACATTAAAAGCCCTTTTTATCAGATGCACCCCCAGCCCTCCCGGTCTTACATTATTAAGGTTTCTGCCCGCTATCTTTTCCGGATCTGCCTTAAGCCCGTTATCATCTATGGTAACCTGAAGCTGTTCTTTAGCGAGCTTGAACCTTATGACTATTGTTTTACTTGTGTCTCTGTTATATGCATGTTTTATTACGTTTGAACATGCCTCATCAACAGCCAGTTTTACATCTTCTATCTCAGCACCAGCCATGCCGCATATTTCCCCCATAACAACGGTCACAGACCTGACCACGCATAGATATTTAGGATCAGACGGTATTTTTATAATCGCATAATCTTTCATTTTACGCCATCTTAACTTCCACAAGCGTCAGGTCATCCGCCATTTCAAGCCCTTGTGAAAAATTATTCACATAATCGATAATTTTATCAATCAGCTGTTCTTCTTTCGACTGTCCTTTAACAAATTCAGCGAGTTTTTCAAATCCGATCCTTTCGCCTTTTTTGTTTTTTGCGTCAAAAGCGCCGTCTGTCAGAAAAAGCAGTCTGTCTCCTTTTTTGAGTGAGACTTCAGCAGTCTGATATTCCACAGGCAGAATTCCTACCGGGGGACCGGAAGGCACTTCCATAACCTTTACTTCACCACCTGAGATCAACAAAAAAGGAGGATGGCCTGCAATAGACAAACTTATCTTTCCCGTCTTTACATCAATTATCATATAAATACAGGTTAAAAACATCCCCCTGGGCGCGCTTGAAAGCCGTTCATTAAGACGGCCAAGCGTAATTTCAGGAGAATCCACCATGTGAGCTATATACCGAAATTCACTGATAATCTTTGCCATATAAAGCGCGGCGGATACTCCTTTGCCTGACACATCACCTATTAGAACCCCGACTTTACCATCAACAGGTTCTACAAAATCATAGATATCTCCGCCAACTTTTTTAGCTGAGAGGTTTGCTGCCGAGACTGTAATATTTCTTTTTTTCAGCACCGGAGATTCAGGCAGAAAACTTTTCTGTACAGCAGAGGCTATCTCAAATTCCTGTTTAAGTTTCTCCCTTTCAATTGATTCTTCATGAAAGCGCGCATTTTCAATGGCAATAGCTATTTGACTGCAATGCGTCTGAAAAATCTCAACATCATAGCTGTCAAATGAGTCCTTGTGCAGGGGGTTAAGAAGTTCTGCCACCCCGATAAGTCCCCGCCTGCCGATCAGCGGAGCTGCGATTATACTCCGAGTTGTAAAACCAGTCGTTTTATCAGCAGCCTGATAAAACCTTTTGTCTTTTTTAACATCCTCGATTATCAGGGGCTTACGATTCTCTGCTACCCAGCCAGCGATACCCTGTCCCATGTTAAGGGTGATTTTGTCTTTTAACGCGTCAGATGTACCCTCCTGCTTGCACAGGGCTACCGTAAACTCAAGTTTATTTTCTGTCTCGTTATATAGAAGAATTGAACATGCCTCTGCATGCATTACTTTTTTTGCTTTTTCCATTACAACAGTGATCAGTTCTTTGAAATCGAGTGTGGATGAAATGATTTCGGAGACCTCAATAAGAGTTTTAAGATCTTCTACTTTTTTTTCAACATTCTGAAGATATTCTTTTGAAACAGTAACAGTAGGTTTTTTGGCCATATTTTAAATTACCCGCCTGACGACCGTTAACCGTTATTAGCCGCCAGAGGCAAGCCTCGCCAAAGGCGGGTTATTCTTTGTTCGTATATCTATGAACCATGAACTATGAACTGCTTTTTACAGTGAGCTCTTTTACTCTTTTTTGCTCCATTCCCCATCAGATCCCTGCACCCACCAGCCTTGTTTTGCCTGTTTTGCCCAGCTCTTTGAAAATATTTTCTTGATCTCTGAGACCTTGTCCTGAGAAAAATTATTCGCCCTGGCTATTTCCGCATAAAGGGCATCCCTGTCCGCATTTTCTGCTTTGATAAGACGGGTAAGGCCTGCTTTTTCCTTTAAACCTAAACCGTCTGTAGTACGAATCGCTAAAAGACCATCATTGGACAGACCTATACGCCCGTTTTCCAAATAAGGCTTAATAGACTCTGCCCTGTTTTTGATAAAGTCTTTTAAAGACCTTATAGCGGGGGTGGTCACGTTTATATCAGCCTCCTGGGCAAAAGCCTCGTCAGGCCCGATTAAATCAAGTGCAAATTTCATCCAGTCAATAAAACTCTCAGGTTCGCCCTGTGTTCCCGGTTCTTCAGGCTGGGGCTCCTCTCCCCACACTTCATTTACAATCCTGTCAGCGGCTTTTTCAACCGCAGCTGCCGGGAAATAAATATTTATGGTAACGCATGCATGTATTACAAAAAGAAACGAGAAAAGAAATGTTGTTCCTGTCAGCATTTTTTTCATGGCTCTCCCCTCCTGAAAATCTTTATTGCTTTTGTATATAAATAACTCCGTGTCTTATATGATACAAGATACCGCACGAAGAAAACAGATGTAAACCCCGTTAGAAGCTTGTACGCCTAAGGAGTGGGCAAAATTCTTCTAACGGGGTAAAGAACCATAGTTAAAGGTTCAAGCTGTTGAAACCGTTTAAACGGACTTTATTTTTTAATCTTCCCTGCAATTTCATGCAGGAAATCTGAATGTAAGGATTAAACATCTATTATTATATTTACTCATTAAACACCTGCCTGCCGGCAGACTCGCTATTTATTCCCTTTTTCCCGCCTGTTTGATTCTTTTCAGTCGTTTAAGCATTTCCTTGAAAGATACATATTGTGTATAACTTATTACATCCACCCTGGGCGGCAGGAGTCCGCCCTGTACAATATACTCCCTTTCGCCCTGAGTCTCAATACCCAAAAGAAGAAATTGATCGTTTCTCAATGCACCTTTAAACCCCATTTTTTTATATTTATATTTTTTAAAGAATTTATATACCCCCCTGCTTAATATTGAAGTCGATGCACCCGATCCGAGGATAGAGATCTTTTCAAGAGCCTCAACACTTATTTCCTGGTCAATCCCTTTTTTTCTGACTGTCTCTATAAAGGCCTCGAATCTCTCTGCCTGCCCTTTTGTAATCACCAGGTTTTTCACATGGCCCTGAACTACTCCTGAAATATGGCCGAATTCAAAAGTCTCTGTCACCTGGTTAAGAGCGATATCCTTAATCCTGACCGAAGCCTCTATTGAAGGGACAGGCCCCAGAATATTATTTACTGATAAATTACTCACCTGTATTTCTCCTCCAAAGAGCTTCATGATGATAGTTCCTTCAGTGGTAAGCGTGCTGCCGGTAATGCCGGCCTTTGGTATAAAACCTGAAAGGCTTCCGCTGAATTCCGGCATGTTAAGTGCCTTGCTCAACCGGCTCATCTCTACACTGTCTATAGCCACTGAGAGGGAAAGTTCCCTTTCAGCACTTAGCAGATTTCTGTAGTTTACATTTTGAAACTGTATTCTCCCCCCCCAAACCGGGATAGAAATATCTTCCTTAAAAAGGAGATTATTCTGCCATATTGCCGGAAAGATATTCAGGTCTTTTAAATTCAGTTCTGACATTGAAATTTCCTTAATCTTTAAAAACCCGTATTGGTTTGTGTTTGTAACAGCGGGGGCTTCGGGATATGACAGGTCAACTGGCAGATAAATATCTATTCTTTTAACAGAAAGGTTCGAATTTTTATGAGTTATCAACATATTCTCAACACGCATATCGCCCCGGGCATTAATGTTCTGAAGCGTTCCATTGAGTGCCAGTTTAATTGATGTTTTTCCTCCGGTCTGAAGTCCGGACAAAAAACCAAACCTCTCCTGAAAAGTATCCCTGATAAAAAAATCATAGACATCCCTGTTAGAAAATTCTTTTAAATACAGGTCCGCTTTGATCTCAGGAGAACTGTTAATATCTGAAATGCTGCCTGAGATTAAAACTGTCCCGATATCTTTAATCCCTATGTCTGAGTCATGAATATAAAGAGAGTCGGTATCCCTGTCGTATTTACCCTCAAAAGAGAAATCTACTGCTTTTTCTGCGAAGTCGCCATAAAAACTGCCAGCTAATATTTCAAAGCCTGAAGCTTCTGCCTCGACTCTGAATTCTGCCCCGTCAAAAGGTATTGGGAATTCAAACTCTGCAAATATATTCATATCGATGCCCTCACCTGCAACAGACGCATCTTCTGAAGAAAATCCTGCTCCGGAAATATTGAGTTCAGTTTCTCCCGTAACATTGGCCTTGCCTTGGGATATTGACATATTGAACACAGACTCGATCTCTCCTGTTCCATGAACGCTAAGACCCTTATCAACAGTTAACGCGGGCAGGATTGAGGCTGCTTTATTAAGGTCAATGCCCTTACTGATGATACCGGACTCCATATGAATTACAGGCTCCCGCAGGTCCCCCTTTATAGAGAGGTGAACATCTGCAAGGACCTCTGCATTCAGTGTATTCAGAAAACCGGCTCTTTGTCCTGTAATAATCTTTCCAGCTTTATGGAGCTTTATCTGTTTTGCATTGACCTTAATGTCAAATGCCGGGTTTTCAGAGGGAATCTCGCGCACTGTGCCGTAAGCATGAAGAGCACCGAATAGTGATGATGTGAAAGAAGCATTTTTAATTCTGAGCGCAAGGGCCCCGGCATCATATTCTGCGTTAAGTATCATTTTGTTTTCGCCCTGTTCTCCCCATACAGGGCCGCTTAAAATTGCGTCAGCCGTAATCCCGGCATTGTTATCATCTAAAGCTCTAACAGATAAGTTAATATGGCTGACATTAATGATTTTACCCTTTTTATATTCAAGTATTATTTCGCCGTCTTCTACAGTCACATTTTTAAAAAACAGCTGTAAAGGCTTTTGCCCGGCCGGCGCTGATTTTGTGTGTTTAATAAGGCTAAAAAATATCTTTGGCTTGTTTATTTTTATTTTGTTTATCCACTTATCAGTAACAGGCGGAAGGCCAGGGCTTATCTCCATACGGGGCAAAACAATAAAAACACCTTCACTATCAGCATGCTTTACAATCACATCTTTTAGCACAACCGCGCGAAAGCCTGATAAAGATATATCTCCTATTTTTGCCTGTATTTGAGAACGGCTGTTAATAATGTCTTCTACATAATTTTTAAAAGCCTGTCCTTTTAGAAACAAATAACCGCTTATAGATAAGATAAGTGCCAGAAGAATGATTAAATAGAGGATGATGCGAAAAGGCTTTTTATGACCGGTTTTACCTTTTAACGGCGCATTCATTATAAATGGTTATATGTATAAATCTTTTTGAGCCGGGGATCAATGGTTATTAAGCTCATAAATCAGCAGCCTGAGCTTTCCATTATCCTTACAGTCAAAATCGAGTACAAGCCTTGGAAGACCGGCTATTTCCGGTTCGTCACTTTCTTCAGGCAATGCCTCTGAAAGATAAATTTTACCGCCGGGCACAAGGATATCCGAAAAACGCTCATTCAGTTCATACAGGAAATCATTCTCTATCCCTGTTGTCAGCCGGATCACCAGCTTTTTATTAACATATCTCAGGCTGTGGTAACGGTGATAGAAGCGGTTAATCTTTTCAACCGCCGTGTCTACAGAATCAACACGCTCAAACAGATTGAAATCAGAATCTTCTATATAGCCCTCGGCCAGCAGTTCATCTTTAAAAAATTTTATCCACCGTGTCCAGTAAGTGCCTCCTGGCTCGTCAATAAGCACAAGCGGTAAAGGATAACGCTTCCCGGTCTGTACAAGCGTAAGGGTTTCCATAGCCTCATCAAGTGTGCCAAAACCGCCGGGGAAAAGCGCTATGGCATCTGCCTCCTTGACAAAGGCCACCTTACGGTTAAAAAAATATTTATACGTAATAAGCCGTGGATTTCCGTGAAGTACAGGGTTTGCCATCTGTTCAAAAGGGAGTTCTATGTTAACACCAAAAGAATGCTCAGGGCCGGCTCCCTGGTTTGCGGCCTGCATAATACCCGGGCCGGCTCCGGTGATTACCATATATCCTGATTCAACAAGTTTCTTGCCAAAAGCACGCGCCATTTCATAAACCGGTTCATCAGGCTGTGTTCGGGCAGAGCCAAAAACAGTAACCTTTCGTATCCTGCTGTAAGGACCGAATACTTTGGCAGTAAACCTCATCTCCTTCATAGTGGTTTTTATGAGCTTAAGGTTTGCCCTGTCCTTTTCTTCCTGCCCTGCCTTAAGCGCAGCCAGAATCATCTCGCGGACAAGGTCGGTATGATGTATGCCGCCAGCAAGACCTATCAACTGGTCAATAGCCTCATCTACAGGGCCATTCGTTCTTGTAAAATGAAGTTCGATCATAGATGCTTATCTCACCCTCCTTTTTATACACTTCAGGCACATTAAATAGCATGTGCTTTATAACGACTGCTATTTTAAATTATATAGCAACCCGGATTTATTAAATATAGTAAAACATTGCCGTTTTAACAGCAACCGCAAAAACAGTGGATACATCCCTTAACTCTTTGATTTATTTATAAATAACTGTGCTCCTTCCTTATATATGCCGGCATGAAATAAAAATTGACAAGTTTACCTAATAGCTGTAGATTAGAACTATTGTTTTTCAGGTGCCTCATGGGAATCAAATCAAAATTAATTATAGGTTTTATGCTGATTGTTCTATCCATTACTCTTGCCACATTCTACGGCCTTATTATCAGCAACAAAAATACAACATTATTTATTAATTCAAGCGAAAACTTTAGAAAAGATGTGGATGCAGCGGTTGAAGCCAGCAGTTACGCAAAACGGGCTGAAGGACATTTAAATCTATATTTAATGCTGAAGACTGAACAAGATAAAAAAAAATTCTATGCCCGGCATAAATCTTTAAATGAACAAATTGCTAAACTGGAAAAAATAATTACGAACCCTGCGGGGATACAGCAGATCGAGTTATTAAAAATCTCTTCAGCCAATATTCTCCGGTTCGGTAACAGGCTTGTAGAGATTCATGATTCCAGCCCGGATACATATAAGCATATCAACCATAAAGAATTACATGAGGGGCTTCATACGGCAGCATCCTCGGCCAGAGAGGCCGGAGTGCAGATAACAAAAATTGGAACACTTGCCATGAAAGAGCGCATTAAAACAACAAGAAACAATATATTATCTCTTCAGAGAAACATAATCATTATTACTGCCGTCATCTGTGTGACAGCATTCATTTTAAGTATTGTTATAGCTTATTCTATTACAAAACCATTAACTGAGATCCAGGATGCTGCCTCAGCAATCTTAAAGGGTAATTTAAATAGAAGGGCCAAAGTAACAACAAACGATGAATTTGCCTTTCTTGCCGAAACATTTAATAACATGGTTAATGAATTACACAAAACATATTTGGAACTGGAAGATAACATCATTGAGCGTAAAAAGACTGAGACAGCTTTGAGCGAGAGTGAGAAAAAATTCAGAAACTCTTTTGAATATGCGACAATCGGGATGGTCATGGCATCTATTAACGGTCAATTTATGAAAGTTAATAATTTCATGTGTGATATGCTTGGCTATACGAATGATGAGCTGCTGCAGAAAACCTTTATGGATATCACACATCCTGATGACCTGAATAAAGATGTCAGCAATATACGTAAAATGATCGCCGGTACTATTAATTCCTTTAAAATGGAAAAGCGGTACCTTCACAAACATGGAAATATTGTATGGGTTGTGCTGAATGCTTCGATTATACGCGGGAAGACCGGAGAGCCAAAGTATTTTATCGCCCAGATACAGAACATCACTGATCGTAAAAAAGCTGAGCAGGCCCTTACAGCCGCATATCAAAAACTCAACGACACCCAGGAACAGCTCATACAGGCGGGCAAAATGACAGCCATAGGCCAGCTTGCCGCTGGTATCTCCCACGAACTTAACCAGCCCCTAACCGGTATCAAGGGGTTTGCCCAGATGGCTCTTGACAGTGCAAAAACAGACAGCACATTAAAGGCTGATTTAGAGAAAATTGTGGGGCAGGCCGACAGAATGGATAAGATTATACAGAAAATCCGCCTCTTTGCCAGAAAGTCTGAATTCATTATGGCAAAAATCGATATAAACGAGCCTGTTAAAGATTCCTTTATGCTTTTAAACACTCAGCTTGAAACTCACAATATAACTGTAAAAAACCGCCTTGCTAAAGACCTGCCATTAATAATGGGCGATGCAAACCAGCTTGAGCAGGCATTTATAAACCTGATAACCAATGCCAGTGACGCCATTGACAGCTTAAAAGACTCTAACGGTGGGGAGATTATACTTGAAAGCTCTTTAAGCCAGGACAAAGGATATCTTGAAATAACTTTTAAAGATACAGGGGGCGGGATTTCAGGAAATGATCTGGAACATATATTTAATCCGTTTTATACGACCAAAGCGCCTGACCGCGGCATAGGGCTCGGATTATCCATAGTGTACCGTATAATAGAGACTCACAAGGGGAGCATAGAGGTTGACAGTGAAGAAGGCAAGGGCACAACATTTAAGATTACTCTGCCAATCGCATAAAAGGAGCCATATTATAACATGACATTCATTACTAAATACTTTTGGATTTTCTGCGTCTTTTTACTCATGGGGTGTGCTACTACTTCAGAAAATAAACAGCAGGATCTGTTTAAAAAAGCATCACACGTGTACCAACAGGCCATAATGCACAGCAAATTTGCAGTAGCAAATGGTCTTAGAAAAGTGCACGCGTCAGACACTAATACCCAGCATATCAAAAATCTCAAGACCATTAAAGTGACATCCTATGAATTGCTCTCTATCAAGGTTTCGAAAGACAGTCAGCTGGTCAATCAGAAGGTAGAAATACAATATTACAATTTAGACCATATGATAGAAAAGACTATAGTGGACGATCAACTGTGGAAATATTATCCGGAAGAAAAAACCTGGTACCTGCAAAGCGACCTGCCTGATTTTAAATAAAGTATTTGCTAAATTCAGGGATCAGCTAATAGTGATCAGAAAAAAATAATTCAAACACCCGTAACACGCAACCTGCCTGCCGGCAGGCAGGCTCGCAACTATTTGTTTTTTCCTGCCTATCACATTAATCAAACTCTTCTTTTTTAAGATGCGCCTGGTATTCTTCCCACTCAACAGGCAGTAAGTTTTTCTTTTTATTATTACACTCTTTACATGCAGTGACGATATTATTCCTTGTGGACTTCCCCCCTCGTATAATGGGCACAATATGGTCCATGGTAAGCGCTCCGGGCAAAACCTGCCTTTCGCAGTAATAACACTTACCACGGGCACATTTTCTTTTCCACCACTGTGCTTTACGGATATCCCGCGCCTTTTGTTTTTCTTTTTTGATCTCCTGATCAGTCACTGTTGAAATGAAATAATCCATGATTTGTCAGCCTGAGAACATATTACATTAATCTTTTCTTATTTGAACAGCTCGTACCCCGGAGTGTACAGCTCTGATTTTTATCAGATAACGAAACAATGCCCGGGCCGCTCCGGGAGGTTTATTATTAATCGTTTCTTTTCCAGCCTGTCTGATTAGTTGAGATAACTTCTGCCGGTCTGCATCAGAACACTTTGTTAATATTTCCTCTTCCAGCGCTTTGTTCCCTTCTATAAGTTCCTCCCTCAATCTCTCTGTTTCCTGAAAAGCCTTTGCTTTTTTGGAGTTGCCCTGATTTATGTGATAAAGAGCTTCCTTAACCGGCTCTGGGTCAACTTTAAGCATTAAAGTGCCAATATACTGCATCTGCCTTCGGAGTGCGCCATGGTTTTTTAGTTTCTTTGCAAATTTTACCGCATTATGAACTTCTAACGGTAAATCAATATCGTCTATCTGTTCAGCCGATAATTGCACAAGCTGCTCCCCGAGCACCTGTAAAGCCTGCGCATTTTTTTTCTTTTGTGTTTTACTTTTATATTCCATAAATAAAAAAGGGTTCGAGGATTTTAAAAGCTAAATCAAATATCAAAAAACAAAATGCAAAATGATAAATCAAAGTTTAAACATTAAAACATAAAGGCATTTCACATTTTAATCTGTCATTTTGATCTTTTACCTTTTGTTTTTGATTTTCTTTTGGTTCACTTGGCCCCTGCCTCTTTTAAAACAACTCATACTTAACCAACCGTCCGTCAAGGCCTCCTGATTTTAACGGTTTTTTCCAGGCAGCTTTAAGCCCGACCTTTTTGATTAGTTCCCGTTCGCCAAAATAAATATAGGCTGTAGAACCTTTGCATTTCTGCTTTAAAAAATCACCAAATGATTTATAAAACTGAGGGAGTCCCTGCCCTGCTCCCATACGTATACCGTAGGGTGGATTCGTAATAATAATTCCATCGTTGAAACCCTTGCTTTTTCTGAAATCAAGGGCCTGCAGTTTTATTTGCTCTCCATACTGTAGAGTCTGTAAATTCTGCCGTGCTATTTCAACAACATCTGAGGATATGTCGCTTCCTGATATATATCCAGCAGGCAATGCCCTGATCCGCCGATCCTGCTCTCGTTTGACTTTACTCCATACTGACTTATCATAATCAGGCAGGTACTCAAAGCCAAAGTGTACACGAAAAATACCGGCAGGGATTTTACAGTAATGCATCAGCGCTTCACCCAGTAAAGTACCGGAACCGCACATTGGATCATAAATCGGAACAGAACCGTCCCATTGTGCATACCTAATGATCGCAGCCGCGACCGTTTCCTGCATAGGAGCAGATATAGAGCCCTTTCTGTATCCTCGTCTATGAAGAGAGCCGCCGGATGTATCCAGACTTATTACAGCTTTATCTTTTCTTATGTACAGGTTCAGCCATACATCCGGGTTTCTTGAGTCGACGTCGGGTCTTTTCCCTGAAATTTCCCGAAATGCATCAACAATGCCGTCCTTTAAACATAGAGACGCATAGTGTGAATTATTGATCTGGCTGTTTGAAACATTGCTGAAAATAGCAAATGTGTTGTCACTGGAAAAAAAATCAGTCCATTTCAGCTGTTTTGCTTTTTTATATAATTGATCGGTATTGCGGCAATTAAACGCCTCAAGGGGTGCAAGTATCCTTGTGGTCAGCCTCGAGGAATAATTAATTCTATAAAGCTCCTGCTGACCTGCATTAAAATAAATTCCCGAATATTCTGGAGTGGCCATACGCGCGCCAAGTTCTGATAACTCAAGGGCTCCCTGCTCTTTGAGACCGTCCGCAATTTGAGCAAAGAATATTTTATTTTTTTGATATTCATACATGGACTGTCAATAAAGGGGCCATCCAGATCGTTCTGGACGAACTCTTCTAATTCATAATATCTTAACAAATTCCCAAAATGCAGATAACCTGACAAAGTTTTTAGTCTGATTAACGTGATAACATCCTAATTAATGTATAGTAGAAGTAGTGAAATTCAAAGAACTCCATATCCATGAAAAGGTTCTTAAGGGGATTAAGGCCGCCGGGTTTACCGAGTGTACCCCTGTTCAGGCTCAGACTCTGCCCAGGGCACTGCTCGGCAAAGACATCGCTGCCCAGGCACAGACAGGCACGGGCAAAACCGCAGCTTTTCTGATCACGATATTCTCCCGCATGCTTTCGATACGTCCATCCGGACCGGGCCCGTCGCCCCGCGCGCTTATCATAGCACCAACACGGGAACTCGTTCTGCAGATAGAGGCAGAGGCAAAACTGCTGGGCAGTTATACTGGTTTTAAGATACTGCCCGTTTTCGGCGGTATTGACTATTTAAAACAGCGCCGGGATATTGCAAAAGAAGTTGATATTCTTATCGGTACCCCGGGCCGGCTTATTGATTATCTGAAGCAGAAGGTCTACAACCTGAGGAAAACACAGTTCCTTGTAATTGACGAAGCTGACCGCCTGTTTGACATGGGTTTTATCAGCGACCTGAGGTTTCTGCTTAGGAGAATGTCGCCTTATAACAAACGACAGTCCATGCTCTTCTCGGCTACACTGTCAAACAGAGTGTTGGAGCTGTGTTATGAACATATGAACCTGCCTGAACAGTTCTCAATAACGCCTGAGAATGTCACTGTAGAACTTATTGAACAGGAACTATATCATATCGGCAAGTCTGAAAAGATCGGCCTTCTTCTTGGAATTCTCAGCAATGAACCTGGCGGCCGTTATCTAATCTTCTGTAATACAAAGGTTGCAGCAGAACGGCTTGAGATAGTCCTGAAAGCCAATGGTTTGGCAAGCGCTGCCATTACCGGAGAACTTGGACAGAATAAACGCTTAAAAGTGCTCTCCCAATTTAAGGGCGGCTCTCTGCCCATTCTTGTTGCTACTGATGTAGCGAGCAGGGGCCTGCATATCGAAGGAGTCACACATGTAATCAACTACGATCTTCCCCAGGACAGGGAAGACTATGTACACCGCATAGGCAGAACAGCCAGGGCAGGCGCCTGCGGCAGAGCGATAAGTCTTGCCTGCGAGGACTATGTGTTTTCCCTTTCTAATATAGAGGAATATATAAAACAGAAAATAACTGTCATTCCGCTTACTGAAGAAATAATCGTCACCGGTTTTCGCAACCCCGCATATACAAGAAAGAAGCGTATCGCTGTACATAAAAATAAATCCCGCCACAGCCTTTCGCAAGACCAACTGCGCCGCTCCGTGACAGGCGAGCGGGGCAAAACTGAAAAGCAGAGCCCGCGGCACCGGAAAGCAAAACCCTCCTCCCACAGCCATGAAAAAACCGATTCCCGTCGTCCCGGTAAAACAAAACAGTCAAAAAAAACGACCCGGCACAGACCAGCTAAAGCTTTATAAAATTAATTATTATTCAAGGCCGGTTTCAAAAATACTTGCAAAGTTTTTTAACTTCTATTTTCTCTTTATCCCTTTATGCCTGTGCTTTTGTAACTCGTAACCCGCAACTCGTAACCTGGCTGCGGAGGGCAGTCCGCAGCAATATGCTTTTTATTTTTACTCTGTGCCTTTATTAACTGTTACCAAAAAGGTCAGGCCTGTTTCATCTTTTTCAATTTTAAAGTCATTAGCTGTAAATCCGGCATCAGTCAGAAGATTAGCTATGTCATCTTCAGACCTGTAAACAAGTTTCCAGTTGGCCAGATACTCCTGCCATACCCGATATGGATTGTCTGTTTTGACATTTGTAAAAAACAGCACGCCCTGCTGTTTTAAAAGTTTACTTAAAACGTATTTTAAGAAAAAAGAAATGTGTTTATCAGAAAGATAATCAAACAAACCACCGGCAAGAATTAAATCAAAGGGCCCGGATTGTTCTGTTTTTCTCAGTGCCTGTAAGAAATTGCCGCTGACCAGATGCACATTGCCCCTGAGACCCGCAAGTCTTTTCTTTGATAATTCCAAAGCATCATTATCTATATCATGTAAGACTAAATCGCATGGAATATCTGCAATATATTTTGAAATTTTAACTATATCTCTGCAGCCTCCGCATCCGACTGACAATATGTTCTGTGCAGAGCGGCCATTTAATAATGTATTAAGAATAATCTCAGCCTGACGCTGCAATTTATTTCTGTGCTGCTGCGCCATAGCGGAATTCAGGGCATAATCTTCAATGTAATACTCAATTTTCCCATATTGTGAATGATTCTCGAGATTACATATGTATTCTATGGTTTCAAAATCCCCGGGATATTTCCTTGGCCAGTCCTGCAGCCGCTTAACAAAGACCGAGTTACTGTGAATATCTCTGGCGGGCTGTATTATGCTTTCTATCTCTGCACGGGAAACACCGCTCTTTTCCGCCTCTAATATATGAAAACAGAGGTCATGCATACTGGACACAACTTTATGAAAAAGCTGGGAACTGCCGTCAGTTATGTGGCTCTCAAGAGATAAAAAACTCTCAACACTCTGGCGTAATTTATCCATATATACCTCAAGGAAACATTGTGAAAAGTAAATTTGCCCGGTTAGAAAAACCAGCTATTCATTACTACTGTGCGCTGCCTGCCGATTAATCAATTATTGGCTCAAAAACAATAAACGGCAGAGGATATCCAAATACTGCGACCATTAAGCATACTATGTCTATTATAAGAAGCGCAAAAACCGTGTTAATAAGGATTTTGTCCGACAATTTATTGAAAATCGAACATATCATTAATATCAGGCTGATCACCGTGATAATGAAAAAAATATTTTTCATTTTTAATGCCCAGACAGAGAGCAGAGATATTTCATAGCCTGGTATAGACCAGTTCTTCTGAATGACAGGATTAAACCATGCCATAGATTGATCTTTCCTGTGGCAAAACCACAGAAAATCCTGAACGTTTAGTGAACGTACACCCCAAGGGCTGCAAGTCACAGACTTGTACGGGGGTTAGTGAACGAATATTAATAAATAGATATTTTCCCTGCGTTGTGTTACCAGAGGCAACACTAATGTAAGGAAATATTTTCATTATATTCACTCACTCGACCACGCGGCAAAGCCGCGGGGATACGCCTGCCTGCCGGCAGGCAGGCTCGCTATCCATTTCAAAATAATCAGATTGATTATAAGCGCAATAAAAACATAGTAGGTGGTTATTCGCTTCATTGTGTCAGTCGCCAGTACTAAAGATTTGACCTCATTGTAAATCCGTCAGGTCCGGCCCATTTTGTGTTTAGGTGAACAACCTGTTTTACCTGCCCCCTACTGTCTCCTTATGCCTGCCTTCCGAGGCAGGTAGTAAGCAGCTCCGAGTCCAGCAAGCACCATAAATACCATCAGGCCCCATACAGTCATGGCAGGGGCAGGGAAAAAGGCCTGCTGCGGGCCAAAGGTCAGGAACGAAGAAGGATCGCTCTGGTTGTTAAAAGATGTTCTTATCCAGTTCAAGGAACGGGTATTGCTGGAAATTCTGACTTCGTCAATAATCCCATCAAATTTACCAAAACCGTTAGTTTTTTGACCTATAAACAAATCCAGGGCGGAAGAATTTGCAGGCAAAACGCTACTGCCCGATCCCCTGTTAACGCCATTAATATATATATCTCTTGATGAATTATCAAAGGTACTAACTACATGATACCAGGTATCAGGACTGAGAGTTATTGTCGATGAAAGCGCTTGCCAGGGACCGGCAGGCCCTATAACCAGAGTTATTGTCTCATCATTTCTTTTAGATAAACTGTATCCGATCCCGCCCGGGATTTCTTTATCTAATATGTCTCCTCTTGCTCCTACTAAGGCAGGGGCAAATTTTATCCATGCTGAAAGCGTTCCTCCGCCTAAAAGCCACATATCACTGTTATCAGCAATCTGTACATAATCATCTACTGCATCAAAATCCAGACTCCCGTCAATCTGTCCAGCCATCTGATTCCCTGCAGTCATTCCGGATGAATCACCATCATTGCTGTTTAATGTTGAATCACACACTTCTTTTGTCCCGCCACCACAATCACCATCAGCAGAGGTAGAGGGATCTTCTGCTAAATGCCATACCGCCTTAAAGTTGTTATCCCATGTACCGCTTACATTCCACTGGTCTGCTGCCCCGGGATTGCCGTAATACATATACATTGATGTATCTGCTCCTGATGATAC
>VAPA010677854.1_pt1 | contig 19631 bp, 10 predicted proteins | sample 3395041 | NCBI WGS metagenome assembly VAPA01 (sample SAMN08290432, study PRJNA428436) | hydrothermal vent metagenome | isolation source: Deep-sea hydrothermal vent chimney | place: Indian Ocean: Southwest Indian Ridge | depth 1973 m m
CTAACCTATCCTGCTGGGCAGTAGCCTTCCCTCTACTTGCCATTCATTTCCGCAGTTTCCCTACGGACTCATACACAATTACTAGTAAAAATCTTCGCATACACTGGTCCTTTCAACAAGAACGTCTTTGAGTTTCACACGTAGATGGAATCAAGGATATATCAAATAGTATTATTATTATTGAAGTGCATTTTCAACTACGACTCTCAGATAATGGTTCACTCTACTTGGAGTGGAACTATCTTCTATTCTAATAAGATCTCGAAATGAACATTGAGCGCAATCAAATGGTTCTCATGGGTGTTTGTAGTGGCTTCAAAAGAACCTACCAAGAATTTGGATGATTTTCAAAGATTCTTTAATACAGTCAAAGAATTTCTCTTTATTCTTGATATGAAAGGACGTGTCTTGCACTGTAACCCCGAATTAACTCGGTGTTTAGGTTATACAGCTGAAGAAATGCTCCAAATGAATATCACGGAACTCTTCTCTACGGATTGTAAGGATGAGATCATGGAAATTCTTGTTAACATTCCGAAGGGTAGGTTGACAGAAAATCGTATACCTCTGCAAACAAAATCCGGGCATTTGATACCCGTCGATACAAAGCTCAGCGTGGGAAGTTGGAATGGTGCAGAAGCGTTGTTTGGAGTTTCCAGAGATGTTACCGAACGCACTCGCGTTGAAGAAGAATTACGCGAAAGCCAACATCGTTTCCATATACTTACTGACAATGTAAAAGATGTTATCTGGGTTGTGGACATGAATTTCCAGTTCATTTATTTTAGTTCATCTGTGAAAGAAATGTTTGGGTATACTGTTGAAGAAGCTTTAGCCAAGTCCATTGATGAGATTATGACTGAGGAATCTATTGAAACAATTGCAAAAGAATACGCGGAGGCTCTTGCCACTGATAACCCCGAAACTACCATCGTTGGCTCCGACCCATCCATAGAGGTTGAAATGTTTCATAAGGATGGGTCAAGGATGTGGGTTGATCTCTCAAGGAGTTTCTTACGTAACAATGATGGTTCGCCTAACGGTATTATGGGAGTTGCTCGAAACATCACCAATCGAAAACGAGTCGAAGCCGCATTACAAGAATCAGAAGCAAAATTAAGATTAATTGGAGAAAACACTCCTGGGCACTTAGTCCTCCATTCTCCTTCGGGAGAAATATTGGCCTGCAATAGACCTCCATCAGATATGGCAGTTGAAGAATTCATTGGAACCTCGATTTATGACATGAACCCGCCTAGATATCATGATGTTGTAGCAGCTAGTTTCAAACGTGTTATTAAGACTGGTGAAAGTGATGTGTATTTTACTGAGTACGAACACAAGGATGGACATATTGTCAGTGTCGAAGTCCGATTGGGCGCTATCAAAAAGGATGGGAAAGTAGTCAGTATATTGACCAGTTCATACGACATTACGGAGCAAAAACGTTCTCGTGAAGAATTAGAACGTCTGGTCGAAGAACGAACAAAAGAACTCGAAAACGCTCAAGAACAACTTGTTAAGAGTGAAAGATTTGCAGTATTAGGGCAATTGAGTGGGGGGATTGCTCATGAAATTAGGAATCCTCTTGGAACAATTAAAAACTCAGTCTATTACTTGCGTATGCAATCTGATGATTCCCCTCACGAAATCACAGGAACCCTTGATATTCTAGATTCAGCTATAGGTTCAGCTGAAAGCATCATCAAAAGTCTATTGGAGTATGCTCAGCCTACTAGTCCTATCTTGAAGAAAACAAATATCAACGATATTATCAATTCGTCATTATCACATGTAGAAATCCCAGAGGGAATAATAGTATCGAAAATGATGGATTCCAAGTTACCAGTTATAATTGCGGACCCCATCCAACTAGAAACCATAATTATCAATCTGTGCGTGAACGCAATTCAGGCAATGGAAGATGGTGGAACACTGACGATCAAGGCTGAGATCGCCGAACCGGGATGGCTCGAGGTTTCGGTCATAGATACTGGCACGGGCATGGATGAAGAGACCCGCGAGCACCTATTCGAGCCACTATACACTACAAAGGCAAAAGGGATAGGTCTGGGTCTACCTATAGCGAACTTGTATACAAAAGCGCATGGTGGTAGTATTGAAGTCCGGAGCACTCTTGGAAAAGGGGCAACATTCATTGTGAAACTTCCGAGTTAAATATGGAGAAATGAAAAGCAAATCTTTTGCTTATTACCTGATAGAATCAATAATTATAGTGTCTGAATCTGACTCGATCTATTGAATATGCAGATATTTCATTTTACTCTGCCTATCTAGTCTTCGCATTGCACGCACTGGTGTGATGAGAATCTTATGTTTCATTCCCAATCGAGAAGACGTTGTTCACCTTCAAGACTTCGAACTTCTGTTATGTCTTGGGTTGCTTCAAGAGTTCCGACAAATTCCCCTTCATCATCTCTCACAGCATAGTAGCTTATGAGGAAAAATCGTCCTTTCATTTGAATCCAGAATATTGCTTTATCCTTCTTGCCTTCCTTAAAATAAGTCATAATTTTCTGAACCTTGTCATAGCTCTTGCTAGGGTGACAATTAATCACACTTCTACCAATGACAGCTGGACTTCTAGGGAATATTCGGTCATCAGTAGCTGAATAATATTTGACTTCTTCATCGATACCTACGAATGAAATGTCGAGGGGTAAGTGTCGTAGGAGCAGATCAATTTCTTTTAGTGTTAGACTTCCAGTATTCAAATTGATTTTTGGAGATTCGGGTTCCTGGTCAACTTGGTGGATGTCGATGGGACTGATAGGTTTCCAATCTTGTCCTGGTGAAATCCATGCATATCCAATCTCTTCTTCCCCTGTTCGGACTTTCACCCAGTCATACTCTGACAGGTTTTCGAGCGACATCGGGTAGAGAATATTCTCTTCTTTGTATATCATTTCTTCAATGGCTACAAGTAATTCATTGAGGGTTGATGCATTCAGATTGTTAATCATCTCACGGATTTCATCTTGCTTTGCCCACATCACCGTCGAAGGACCTGTGATGCCTACTTTCTCAAGCAATGGAAAGAGTTGATTCTGTAGTCTTGTGTAATGGATGACTATCTTCTTCAATCCCTCAATTGTACTATCATCATCTGGATTTTCTTTTAGGAGGTTGACTAATCTTTGCGCTTCCTTGTTCTCACTCATGTAGGTGTGTATTGGATGTCCTGGTGTAGTTTCAGGTTTATGTTGAACATCCAGAGATTCCTTGAATATTTGTACGTGCAGATCACAAAGTGATGTCACTTGTTGCGCTGTGAGTTCACCAGACGAGATGAGTGACTGCTCCATCTCTGCAACCTCAGTAGCACTGACATCAACAAGAATCTCCTTAAACTCAGACTGTAGTTTCTCCACTTCTTCTCCAGCATGCAGACCTAATACCAGATCCTTCAACTTTCTCTGTCTTCTCTCCAGTTCTTCTTGCCATTCTCCTTGTACCTTAGCATCCTTGTCAATAGTCACAGTTTCATTAGCATTTTCTGAAATCGCCTCGGATAGTAATACGAATAGTCGATTCAATGGAACATTGGACATCTTTGAAACATCAGTGAGAGTTGCACGTCTACCAATGGTCTTTTGCAGAATCGGGTTCCGCAATCTCTTGAGTTTTGGTGAAATTTCAACCAATGTATCAAATAGAAAGGGATATTCATTTGCTAGTTCCAGAATTTTAGTAGAAGCTTTCAGAGTAGTAGCCATTTTAACGCCTCAATCGAATCAGATTACAAACTTAACTATATTTAAGTAATGTGGTTCATTACTCCTGTTGCGAAAGATAATTCAATGGGGCAACTATTCTAGTCGACCATGGATTCTTCATCTCTTCTTTCGTATCTTCAGAAATCCTATCCTAACCGAATCTCGTTGAAACTTAATGACTTCAAGGATATAACAAGTGGGTGGGAAACTCAGATTTTCTCCTTTGATCTTGCGTGGTCAACGAAACGAGGTAAAATGCATGAAGGGCTCATTGTTAGAGTCTATACACCCGGTGTGGGTGCAAAGAAGGCAGAGCGAGAATCTACTGTTATGACGCAATTATCTAGAGTAGGATATCCTGTACCAAGGATACATTTGACTGAAACCGATGATTCTACACTCGGAAATCCTTTCATAATTATGGATAGAATCGATGGTTCAACTCTCAATGACAGATTTGGTCCATCTGATGTTGAAAACGATAAGTGGGTGATGGTATTCAGCAGGCTCTTTGTGAAACTTCACAAATTGGATTGGAAGTACTTTGTTCCTGATTCTCATTCATATCATCCAGAAGATCCATACTATATCGTCAAATCCAAAATAGCTGAGGCTAGGGAATCCCTTAAACATCACAAGAAACAAGAGCTTAATCCAGTAGTGGATTGGTTGCATAAGCGAATTGACAGTGTTCCTTGTAAGAAGCTCTCAATCATTCATGGTGATTTCCATCCAATGAATGTCATGATCGATAGTCAGCAAAATCCATTTGTGATTGATTGGGGTTCAGCAAAAATAAGTGACTTCAGAAATGATTTAGCATGGACATTGCTTCTTACGAGAGCATATTCCACTAAGGAAAATAGGGATTTCTTCCTCGATGGATATCAGAGAACAGTCGGACATGATATTGAAGAGATTGAATACTTTGAGGTTTTTGCTATTCTCAGACGTCTATTTGATGTTTCAGTTTCTCTCGACGAGGGCGCAACTGAATTGGGAATGCGTGAGGATACAGTTGAGATGATGAAGGAACAAATGGGTCACATCAGGGTCGTCTATACTCTGCTTGGAGAGTTGACTGACATTAGGATTCCTGAAATTGAAACTTGGATTGATAGCTTTTCCAAATAGTATTAATCGCCTTAGCAATTACTTGATTGACTTCATTTCGTTAACAAACATGAATGCAGTTCAACACTAATCATACAATGTAAAGATAGATTGCTTCGTCGTCATTCGTCTTCACAGGTGTCCATCCGTCGAGAATGAAACGGTACGAAACCACACGCGTTCCGGGCTTTAGTTCCTTAGCTAATTTGTCTCGAATCTTCTTGTTGATTATATACCCTTGGTATAATGATACAACTGTAGCATTTGCTAGGCTTATGTTGAAGAAGTTCCCTCTAATCACCCTGACCTTGTTGCCAAGATTTTGACGTCTAATCGCAAAACGAGACCACATCAGTCTAAGAGGATCAACTTCTATGCCAATAGCAGTAGCACCGAATTCCTTGCCTGCCATGACAATAATGCGTCCATCACCAGAACCCAGGTCATAGAGAATGTCATCACTACCTACTTCTGCGGTCTCAAGCATTGACCTTACTCTTTTCTTAGGGGTGGGTAGCCAAGGTGCTCCCATCACACCTGTCCATGCTATCCAAGTCACGAAAATGACAATACAGATCTCGATAGCGAGTATGAGTACCCAGTCAACCATATGAACCAGTCTTCCAACGCTTATGCAGTACTTCATTCTTCCGTATCAAACTAGGTGATTCTATCTTTGAATACTGTCCTAACGAGTACGATATTCGCAGCGAGTGTTATCAATTCAAGAAGACCAACGACAACAAAGGCATTGCTGATTCCTATTATTGGCATCAGCACTCCAAAGATAAGCGGACCTATTGTTATTCCAAGATTTCCAAGGAAATTGAAGAAGCCCATTCCCATTGCTGAGTCTTCCTGCCCTACTATGTCCCCTACAAGTGCCATAGAAGGAGGTGAGGTGATACCTGCAAAGACACCTAGGAGTACTAGCATTACGAGAAGTAAACTGAATCCAAAAACACCAACAATTCCGACCACAGATAGCACCACTCCATATCCTATACTCCCAACTACTAACTGACGGAATCGTCCGTGTTTGTCTGATAGTTTACCCATTGGATATTGGAGAATGATAAAGGGCATTGCAAAGATAGCAAGTGACATTCCTCTAAGTGATTCGTCTAGTCCCAGGGACACAGAGAGGAAGAATGGCAATGCTGTCAAGATGAATCCAATGTGGAGTCTATCAAAAAGATTGAATATTCCTGGTACAACGAGTTCCGGATTTTTTCTTGCAAGCATGAAACTCTGACCCAATGTTGGGCGAGTTTTTGTTATAGGGGTGTCTCTCAATCCGACTAACGCTATCACAAGGACAACTGCATTGAGACCCACAGCCGCATAGTATGGTACGAATACTCCAACTGAGGCAATGAAACCTCCAATAGCTGGTCCTAGCCCCATACCGAGGGCTAGAAAGGCTCCAAAGATGCCCATATTCCTTCCACGATTGTGCTTGTCTGAGAAATCAATAGCCAGTGTCATAAATGTCTGCCATGCCATGACTGTGAAGGCACCTTGAAGGAACCGATAGAGTAGAAGTATCGGATAGGAGAGCGTGGTTGTCATCAAGAAATAGAAGACCATAGATCCTGTAGCTCCAACTAAAACAAATACACGACGTTTCGCCCAGCGATCAGACAATAATCCCGTTGTAATTCCGATGATGAGGTACGAGAGGTACAGGGTTGTATCAAAGAGTGAATACTCAAACTCAGTTATTCCCGCAAATCTATCAAGAATAAATTCAGGTTGATTAACATGCAGAATCGCGGCGGCTGTAATTGCAAATAAAGTAAGTATCCCCAGTAGGACCACTCGTTTAGTACTCGACGTAGTTTCAACGGTGTCGATTTCAGCTGCTGCAGGTTCATCATTCATCCATGCATCTCTCTTGCTTGCTGGAGTGAGATTTGGGATGTCATTTCGTTAATCAATGTTCTCCAATATACAAGATTGTGAGAACAAGTGCAATTACACAAACACAGTTGTTTGGGTAAACATTATGTTGTTTTTCGATTGCATTTATATATTTGGAGAGTGCACGGAATGGGGAGGTTGACGTATTGACACGAGTCACGCCTATGCTTATTGTAACAATATTTCTAACGAGTTTACTTTTAGTGCCAACAGTGTACATATCAATGAATGCTGATGCGACACCTTTTGATTTTTCAATCCCCTCACAAGTTGGAGCGCATACCGCAAGAGTAGCGATCTACGATGAGGATAACACTACCGCTCCTGTAGAAATAGGAGCATCTTCGGGACTTTCCGGTCTAACAAACAATGTTAACGAGGCAAGAACTCTTCTCGAAGCAGCTGGCCATTCAGTGACCTTACTTACCACACAAGACATTCTCGATCACGAGTTGATCACTGCTGATTACGATGTATTCGTCTTGATCAATAATCTCCCTCGAGTGAGCATCACCAAACTCGTCAAGGAGTTTTGGCTTGGAGGAGGAGGACTACTCACATTCAATAAAGCTTTCAGTTACTTGGTCTATGATTCGATAATCTGGCCCCCAACTGGTTCGGATAACTACGGAGCTCTCTGGACTAATCATACAGTCGACATTCTGAATGTGACATCAAGACATCCAGCAATGAAGGATTATCATATCAACGATACGGTTTCAGAGAGAACATCTGATTGGGTTGTGATAGCTAGGTCAGTTCTCGATGCGACACCTGTGTGGAACTATATCACTCCATTGCTAAAGAATCCAACACAAGACAATTACATATATGCTCTAGCAATGGACAGCATAATTGAAGGTGGACGTCTTGTTCATCTACCGGGTGATGGTTCATCAATACCTTCAGACTTCGAGAGCATCATTGAAGATTCTGTTGCATGGTTGATTCCAAAACCAAAAGGTCGAATCGTCTTTGATCTCTCTCATATGGCCCGGATTGGTGTTGATCCATGGGATGATGATTTCATATCTGTCTGGACTCCAGTTAACTCCTATACACAGTTCCGAACACTTGCCGTGAATCACTCCTACACTTTTGACAAGTTATATCCTTCAGCTTTGGGTAACTTGACTGCTGAACGCCTTGCCAAATATGACGTGTTAGTCATCAATTGGCCCGATTTGGATTACACATCCGCTGAGCGTGCTGCTGTTGAAACTTGGATAGCTGGTGGTGGAAGTCTTTTAGCACTAGGTGATCGGACAGGGTTGGTTGGTGGGGACACTGGTGACGTTTTCATGAATCAATTGATCCAGAACTTAGACATGAGTCTCGGAACAACTGATGTCCTGAACTATCAAACGATGACTCCTGGAACACATGTCACCCTCGAGGGTTGTACTGGATTGTACATCGGATATCGGAATTATCTGGTTGTGATTGGAAATGCCACACCTATCTGGTTTGATGGCACAGATGCTGTCGTAGCTGGTCAAGAATTTGGAGAGGGCCGTGTAATCCTTTCTGCAGATATGAACATCTTTGACAACTCTGAACTACCTGAAGATAACAATGTCAGGTTCGCGCTCAATGTTCTGAACTGGTTGACTGCCGCTGAAGCTGAGATTCTTCTTTACTCGGATTATCTAGGATGGTACGATGCTCCTAGCAGAGCCCTGAGAGATCTTGGACTTTCATATCAATTATTCACTACTCGTGCGTATTTGGATGACTTCCTCGACTCTAAGTCATGGGAGCTTTTAATCTACAATGCACCCAATCAATTTCAGGAACTTCTCATACTCGATGAACTCTATGCATACGTAGATGACGGTGGAAAGTTAATCATGACATACTTTGCTGTGAATAATGTACCAACACATCCCTTGTGGTCAAAGTTGGGTGTGGAGTATGCTTCCACCCTTTCTGGGACTCCATCAATGTATGTCTGGGATGCTTCTCATCCTATCTTCTCAGAACCAAATGATCATGGGATGTATAACTACACATCAATATCCCTCTTCGCTGATGATGGTGACGCAGTGACTGTCCAAGATGGTTTTACTGCACTCGCAGGTACAACTGCGGATGTCCAAGATGGACGCGCAGCAATTGTGGTTAGCGATGACAAACAGACTCTCTTCAATGCTTTTGTAATCGACAATTTCGGAACAGATGAGGATGACTCTACCTATGAAGATAGGGTTGAACTCTGGCAGAACGAGATTACGTTTATGCTACTTCCTCCAGACGGTGGTGGAACTCCGTTTAATCTCGATCCAACAACACTTGCTATAATAGGTGCGGCTGCGGTTGGTATCATTGTGATTGGTGCGTTGGTAATGCGTCGACGAGGTGGAGGGTCAGCTCCAAAGAGTAAACCGAAGAAGAAGACAACGAAGAAGAAGACAACAAAGAAGAAGAAATAATTCATTTCAGGGAAGTCTGAGGACTTCCCCTTCTTTTCTTTTTATACCGATTCTAATTTTGTTTTTATCCAGTTCTTGAGTTGATTTCCAGCAGGCATTTTCTTTTCCCAATCTGGGTCTGCATGAAATCCTTCGTGCCGGAATGTGATGACTTTTTCAATACTTGACGGTTGGTCCTTCGTTGTATCTTCATTGTACAAATGCACTGGATAGTTGTAGAACGGACTCACCTGAACCAATTTGCGATTTTCAAGTTCTGAAAGAATAATTCCAGATAGGACTGCTTGATGGATGAAGATCAAATAGCGTTCATCTTTTTTGTAGAATTCCTTGAACTCTGATTTCTGATATGTGGTGAGAAATGATTCATAGTATCTCCTGAATAGTCCTCCTTCTGGTCTTGTAGTTAAGCAACCTGCATTGAAGTATGGTCGAATTTCCTTTTCTTCAATATGAGTTTTCATAGGAAAGACACGATTTTCAGGTACATTGTATTGCTCATAGATCTCGCTCCAAAAAGGATCAAGTGGTTCATTGAACCGGGAACCAATGAGTGCATGATGGACTGGTCTATATCCAAGAGATTTCCCATCTTGAAGTAGAAATTCCATGGGTTTTTGAAGAAATACAGTATTAGTTGCAGACCAAACAAGAATATCTTCCTGTCCGTCAGCTCTTGACTCAGCAAGTGATGCTGCTTGCGCATGTTCCATGAATGGAAACCTCTGACTCTCCTTGAAAGGAAGGAGCTGTACATCAAGTGTGAGGAGTCGTTCTTTCACAGTTGATGATATCGGTCCACCACTCTCTGGAACATAACACCAAATTGGAGCTTGTGAGAGGTCACCCGCAAACTCCCGAATACTTTCAGCAAAGAGCAATGCATTCAGCTCTGATATTCTCCCTGGATTTATCACTGAAGCAATGACCAATCTCTTGTTTGCCATATCTAGCGGATACAATATTCATTTCTTAAGAATCAGGTCAACGCAAGAACTACTTATCCAATCCGTGTCTCACACGATATCTCTTAATTGCATCCGCACCCAACCTACCGACACTACGATCTAAATCCTCCTTTCTAATCTTGATCATAGCTGGTCTGCCATGACAACAGTTGTATCTGCTCTTCGTTTTTGAAAGGTCCAGAATTATTTCTCTTATTTCTTCGCGATTGAGGGGTTGGCCAGCTCTCACCGCTGAGTGGCAGGCTGTCAACTTAACAAGATCATCCATGAAGATCGTACTTGCTTCACTTTTGCCTATTGTCAGCATTTGGTCCATCAAAGTTACAAGTTCAGTTTCTGAAGCTGTTCGTCCTAACACCTCGGGGAGTGTTGATACTGAGATGTCATTCCTTCCGAACTCACTTACTGTGTAACCAAGATGTTTCAATTCAGCAGACAGATCCAGAATCTGTTCAACATCACTAGGATTGAGCTTGATGATAAATGGTTCAAGAAGTTCTTGGATATCCACAGTATTTGTGTTAACGTCTTCCCGTAGACGTTCATAGAGAACTCTTTCGTGAGCTGCGTGTTGATCCACAATAAGAAGTCCATCTTCAAATTCAAGCAGTATGTAGAGATTGTGCATCTGTCCAATGATTTTGAATACTCCGCCCAGAGCATCGATATCTTGAGAATCTTCATCTCTCATTGGTTGGAGAATCATTTGCTCTATCAAGGGTATTGAATCAAAAGGATCTTCATGTTTAGTTTCCATGGAAATTACTGATTCTGGAGTGCTCGTAGACTTCGTAAGGATTTCTTCAATGGATGATTCAAGTGTTTCAGTTTCTACAGGAGTTTCTTTAAATCCCAGGGCATTATCCACTGCTTTCTTGACAACGGATAGAACATTCTCCATGTCAAGAATCCTCACTTCTCGTTTTGTAGGATGTACATTCACGTCAACGTCAGCCAGACTCAGCGAGATATCCAACGCACATATTGGAAACTGACCTCTCATTAGTGTTGTAGCATAGACTCTCTCAACAACAAGACTTAGCCGTTCATCAGTGATGGGTCTCTTAGCAACTGAAAAGCATTCTCGACTTCGATTTCCTCTGGCTACAGGGGGTTTCGCTACAAACCCTGTGACAGTGACCTCTCCTTCAGAGTAATTCACATCAATCAATGCTCTCGCAATGTCTGCCCCCCAGATTGAGAAGATTCTTTCAGTGGAGTTCTGATTCGGTGGACAATCAATGATGATATACCCGTCGCGAATCAGGCGAAAACCAATATCAGTGCTAATCACGGCTTGCTTCATCACAACTTCTTGAATTCTAGTATTCTCCACCTTTGGCGATTGAAGATGTTTCCTTCTCGCTGGTATCTTCTTGAAGAGATTATGTACTTCAACTGTTGTCCCATGTGGTCGTGATGAATCATAGAGAATTGGTTCTTCCCCAACTCTTGAAATCAGTAGTGTGCCCATATCTTCGATTTTAGATTGCGTTGTTATCCGAACATCTGCAACTGAAACAATGCTGGCTAGTGCTTCACCGCGAAAACCGTAAGTACCAATCTCATCCAAGTCGGTTTTACTGCTCACTTTACTGGTGGAGTATCGTTTCAAACATATGGTACAATCATCATTAAGAATTCCAGATCCATTGTCAGAAACGGAAATGAAATCTATTCCCCCACCTTTGATTTCCACATCGATCATATCTGCTCCAGCATCTAGCGAATTCTCAACTAGTTCCTTGACTATTGATGAAGGGTTTTCGATAACTTCTCCTGCGGATATCAGAGATACAATATCTTCACTTAGAACCTTGATTTGCCCCAAGGTATCACCTCATGCACGTGAAGCCGAGTATTCTACAATTCCGCCAACAATCGTCATCTCAACATCGATATCTACGATTCTATCCACTGGAACTTTGAGGATATTTTCAGAAAGGACAACAAAATCTGCCCTTTTACCCACAGTAATGCTCCCCAGAGTATTCTCCTGAAATACTGAATATGCGCTTTCTAAAGTATAACATCGAAGAGCTTCTTCAACAGTAAGTCGAACTCTTTCGTTTGGATGTGTTACTGCTGACCAAATCCCATAAAGTGGGCTGTAAGGCATTCCATCTGATCCAAAACAAAGACGAGCTCCATTGTCAAGAGCTGCTCGGAACATGTTCATTCCTCTTACCCTCTCTTCATCGAACCTCTGATCATAGAGCCCTCCAGTCTGTTGCCATCTGCCTACGAAATTGGGTTGCATTGACAGAATTAGACCAAGAGATACAGCACGACGAATCTGGAATTCATTAATCATCTCTGCATGTTCAATTCTATGCCTTTGATTTCGCAGCACACTCTTGTCTTCGAGATCCTCAAATGTGGAGATGACCATCTCTAGTGCTTTATCTCCAATTGCGTGAGTCACAGTTTGGATGTTGTGCTCCACCGCCTTTTTCACGATGCTTGTATACTTCTTTTGCGGGAAAAGCAACATGCCGTTGTTATTTGGTTCATCATTATAGCCCCCCGATACATATGCTGTCTTTGCACCAATAGATCCATCAGTAAATATCTTCACTCCACCAATTCTAACTAAGGGACTCCCCATTCCTGAAGTCAAACCTAAACTGATCATGTGATCAATCTGTTCTACTGGAATGTTGACAATCATACGAGTTGTCAGCTGGTTTCTTGATTCGATCTCTCTGAGATACCAAATAGTTCCAGCTGCTGCATTATCGACGACTGTAGTAATGCCTTTCTCATTGGCAATTCTATTTCCTGCGACGACACCCTCTAGTTGTTTCTCAGGACCAGGTCGGACCTTCTCCCACACTTCATCAATATCCAATAGTACGCCAGTTGGTTTCCCTGACTTATCTTTCTGAACTCCTTCTTGGTCTAGAGGTATTCCTAGTTTCTCGAGACCTAAACTATTTACAGAAGCAAGATGCCCACAGACCCGTGTGGCCATTATCGGGTGGTTCTGACTAACACGATCTAAATCTTTAGCTTCGATGTATCTTTTCTTTTTCCACTCACTCTCATCCCAGGAATACCCAAGGATCCATTCACCCTTTGGGTATTTTGGAGCTGCGTCGGTAAGGAATCTCACTGCCTCACCAACAGACCCAACCTTGTCCAGTTGCACGTGTGGTGCTTTGACACCTGCGCTAGTCAAGTGAGTGTGTGCATCAATAAAACCTGGAACAACAGTTTTGCCCCCAAGATCAAGAATCCTCTTTGCATCAGGTACCAGATCCATCACTTCATTTTCTTCCCCAACCGCCAATACCTTGTAGCTTTTCACAGCAAGCGCAGTGGCTGTTGGTTTCTGTGGGTCCATCGTGATGATGTTGCCATTGAAGACAACTAGGTCCGCTTCAATTCTCATAGGCAAGCACTAACTCTTTTGTGATTCACATCGCCATATCATTCTTGTCATTAATATGTGATATTTTCCAATTAATCTGAGCGCAATTATATGCAACATATCCTTATTATAAAATAATCAACAATATTGATGGATAAACCATATTCTTCAATGCCGCCACATGTCGGAATTGGTTCATCTGACGCGCTACAGTAATTTCCCTACGAAATTACATTCTGGCCGCGTCTTGGAGATGTTTCAGATGCATACAATGCGATTGATTAACAAGATGTCTGCCATGTTCATCGTATCATTATTCATACTTTCATTTTCACTAGCAGCTAACTCTGCTGTCATACCCACAACAACAGATAGCGAGAGTTCTCTGTCTTCTCCTAGTCCAATTGACCTCACAGTTACAGCTGATGAAGGTACAAACTTGGATTGGTATACTGATACTGGGAGTTATAACGATACTTGGACATGGTCAAACAATTATTGGCTCTTCGGACCAAGAGCTAACTACGAGCTATTCTTCTATAATGGAAGTCAAATTGACAAGATGGACTATATTCCATTGAATGAGGAAATAACCTGGAAAATTAATATTCCGAAGAATATTCTCAGAGATTCTGATCTTCAGAATGTCTATGTCAATGGTTGGTACCTTTCTCCTGACATGAACTTTTCAGCCAGTTTCAACCTGGATTTCTACAACGGTACGCCAGAGACCTGGTCTGCATATTCATACGGTCAAAATTACACCAGCGGATTTGAAGTACCTCCTTACGTTTCAATGAATCAACCTGGATGCTCATTCACTAATGATTCTTCAATGTACTATGTGACTTTCAAGATAACTTTCCTTTCAGCTGCTCCTGTTGGTCTGTATGAACCATACATCAATTTCTATGACACAGATGGAAACAGCTACGAAGTAAGATCAAGGTGGGCATCAACCTATGAGATGGACAGAATTGTGGTGGGTATTCCACGTTCAGAAGCATTCACTTACACATATTTTGGTGGATACACACTTGAGAAGCAAGACTTAGCTGGAGATCAGATCTACAGTGTTAGTCGTGGTACTGACTTCATGATGAGGTTCAATATCACTGATAATGGGGATCTAGACTATGCAATGCTCTGGACCTATTTCTTTGGTGATATGAAGATTCCAGTCAATAGAACTGGTTTCCATACTGAAATGGTGACTCACACTGGAGGTTGGGTCTATGATTCTGACATCCAGACTTATTATTATAACAGCTCAATCCAATACACAGTCCCAGAAGGTGTTTGGGGGGACTACATCGAATACGAATACGCGATGGGTTACGATTGGCGTGAACATGAATATCGGTACACGTACTACAATGAAACTTCTTCTACGTGGGGTGTAGAAACATATACCATGTCTGACGAAATGCGACTGATGTACATCTACAACTTTACATCTGCCTCATTTGAAACACTCTATGGTTTCACTTACTGGTCATATCCTCTCGAAACTTATCAACCAGATGTCTATCAAGAGATGTTCTTGTATCTTGAACCAGTTGAAAATGCTCCAATTCGAATTTATGAGTTAAATGAGACTCTAAGTAATACATACACAAGCAATGGTGTAACCAGTGTTGAGTTCATCGGACATTTCACTGATGCCGCACCCAAGGGCGCACTCGTCCAGTTCAATGATAGAGTTGTCAGCACGGAAGGTTATGACTACGGTGTAAGTGCTGGTGACTTCCCGGGTGCACTGATGACTTGGCAGGAATATAATGATGCCAAGGAAGTTGCAGTTGAGTCTCCTGTTACAATTGCCAAGCTCTTGAATCTTGATGAATCTCCTGTCTACGGCTGGTTTTTCCCAGCTGATCCCGGATCCGCCTTTGAAGTGCAGGGTCGTCTGCAGGGTGGAGCTGATCTAGCATCGGATATTGACGGTGCACTCTTCTCAATGAACTCTTACGACAGTGTTTGGTCTGAAGATAGTTATTGGTACACAGATATGTACTATGAGATTCTTGTCGGAGCTGACCAGAGCGTAACATTCTCAACCTACAACTATACTGCAATGGAAAATCGAACCTTCGGTCTGCATTGGGAGTGGGTTGAAACTCTTGTCACTGACTGGCATTGGGAATACAATATGACCAGCGGTGAAACTGAATGGATCTATGGTGATTTCTGGACCTCTGATTATGTTGAGGTCGAGGGATGGTACTATGAATGGTACTTCTTCAACCAGAAGACTGGTGAATGGGTGAACCAAAATGACTGGTACTATTATGGAATCCGGTCAGAAGTGACTAGGAGTGATGTTGTTTTTGCAGAGGTCACGAACGTTACAACCCGCATTGATGGTGGCGATCTTTACTATTCATTTCTAGTGAACTTTACTGATTCAGTTAGAGAGATTACTCACTGGTGGGACTTTAGTTTTGCAAACAATACTTGGGTCGAAGACCCATCCTCAGCGATGGGTTTCCACGATGTTGGTATCTGGCGACCTGGCTGGGTAAACACCTTCGACTATCTAGGTGAGGATGTTTATGTCGATATCACATCCCGGATTGGAGTATACAACAGCTCAATTCCAGGCGCATCTGACTGGTTGACTGTTGAAGAGCGTCCGTACATCACAATAGATGGCGTTGACTACCCGATTCTTGTTAGGGACATCATGTATCCATACTCAACATACACTGAGGAGAGGATATTATTCAATGACCAAGGTGGTTGGTACTATGAGTTACTCAACGGTACCAAAATCCACATCCAAGATGAGAGGTTCGCACGAATCTATAATGTAACAGTTCCTGGAGAGGGTTCCTTCCTATCAACACAGAAAGAGTACCAGTGGTGGAACGATGGTGTCGATTATTGGTATAGCTGGTGGGACATCGATGGCATCCTGCATCAGGGTACTGATTATGACACTTGGCAAAACAATGTCAATGTTGAATTCATTGAATCATCTGAGGCAACACCATCAGGTAAATACATCCGTTTTGGTGCATCAAGTATGATGTACGTCCAGGATTATCCTCGGAATGATCCTCGAACTGGAACGGAATATGTTCTTGCAGAAAACGGTACAAGGTATGATATGGTATACGACCACTATGATGGTTCATACTACATGGACATAGAAGGAGTAAGCCAGCGAGTATCCTACGTCTACGAGAGTTTCAATGCGACATACTTGGGTTCTGACGTTTTCGTTGCTGATTGGTGGGTATTGCAGGAGCAATGGTCCACTGTCGAGGGTAATCATGAGATGCCCTACCCGGGTGCACAGGCAGACTGGTCGGGTGTATACTACACATCATCGGAATTCTATGGGAGAGTTCCAACTACAAAGACAATCAGTGTCAGCGGAGTGAACCACTTCATTGGTGGAACTCCTGATACCGGATTATGGAACGAGTATGATCACTTCAACCATACTGGTTTCTGGGTGGTCATAGATTCTACAAATTACACTCTCGACGGTCAGAAAATGTGGCATGCAAATGTGAATGGTACTTCGTTCTGGCAACCCGTAGTTGTCGGAGGTACAGTTGATTACGGTCACTTTGATGACTTGACATTTGTTACTGAGGATTCTCTTGTCACTCCTGACACATACTATGTTCAAAACGAAAATGACTTGACTTTTGGATATGAAACCAATTGGACTGTGACATTAACAAACGGGACCACATTCGAGTGTGAGCCACGAACTCTATTTGAGGTCTATCTCGTGGATGCAAATGGAACATTGATCTATACCCGCAATCGATGGCCAAACCAAGAGCAAGTGAGTGAATTTGAGTACTTGTCCTATGTAGATGATATTAATGGAACACGACACTATGTTGATTCCTACGGCGAATTACCAATGATTGCTATCGAATTCGCTTTTGGATACAATGTCTGGAATGCCACCGGTTCTGTTGCATTCCATTACTTCGTGAATGGTACTGAGTACATCGGACCCTACATGGGTGGAGTTGATGCAATGTTGTTCACCAATGGTTCATTGGATGGCAAGTATTTCTTTAGATGGGCGGACCACGACAATGCAGTCTACGAAGTAATCTACAAGGGTACTGCATATAACGCAACAGCTCGATACGATTACATCTTCCAGATAGGAAGTGTTGAGGGTCAAGCCTACAAGTACACGCTTGCTCCAATTGAGAGTGTAACCTTCAAGAACTTCAACGAGATTGTTGTCGGAAATCCACAATGGGCACTATGGGGTGTTCAGAGCTGGAGTGAATCCGAAACCAACAATGCACTTGATCTTGATGGAGATACTACAACAACAGATGACCAGTACTATGTCCTGTCTGAATATCAATCAACAAACACTTGGTATTCTGAATATAGTCGAATGTGGGCAAGTATCTTCTGGGATCCAAACGGAACACTGTTTGGTGACGAGATGCAAACGAATTCTTGGATGGGTTTGGAGGCCAACTCTTGGTCATATCAATGGGAGGAGACCTTCTATTGGTTCAATGCAGATGACCTCACTCCTGTGAGTTCAGCTGAGTGGGACATCATTAACTCAACAATCTTCAACCCTGAAGGCTTACCGAAAGCTGGATACTGGGACATTGCTCACATGGCACGAAATGTGACATGGGAGGATATTCTTGCAGAAGCTCTTGCCAATGGTTGGGATTGGGTCAGTCAGGATGAACAGACTTGGACTTGGTTGTCCTTTGGCATTGGTCAGCACTATGGCGTCGAAGCAGTTGACGGCTGGTCTTCACTTGACCTGCGATACGAGTTCTCCGGACTTATGATCTGGGAAGACACTAATAATAACTCCATCATGGAGGCATACCTCACGAATCCTGGTGACGGTGAGTTGACTCACTACTTCATTCCTGATTCTGTAGGAAATGTTAGTTTCATCACTCCCGGGCAAGCATTTGGAATAACTAATTCTTCAGGCAATCTAGTTGTTGGTCTTGAAGATGAGGTCACTTGGGGAGTATCTTTCACCCATGTGAACGGTACGACTTTCCCATTCAATGCGTACGCCTACTGGGATTGGTATGGTGGTGTTGTTACTGGAAGCGACCTTAGAACCTTCGATGAACGACCTACAAAGGTCACAATCGATGAGATATCCTTCTTGGTTCACTTCCAAGGATTCATCAACACAACTGTGGGTGCTACAACCAACTACGCCACGCTAAAGGTCGACAACACTGTTGGCCAGTGGGGCGTAGGAACAGTTGGTGGGCTTGCTAATCTTGAGAATAAATCGCTTGCGCTGAATTACCTTGCTGACATTAGTACGTCCCAGTTCAGGACAACTGATACTAATGTTACTCAGGAATCAACTGTCGTATCAGACCGTTTCGAGATTGGTGACTCAGGTTCTCTGTTTGCCGAGATGATCATCGGTGGTGTTACTTACGAGTGGGCTGCTGATCCTTACAATGCCTACAATGTTACAAGCCAGACAACTCCGTTCAGTACTTTCACTAGTGCATACGAGTCGGAGGCAGGTCAGTCAGCAACAACTTGGTCATTCACATCTACTCAGTACTATGTGACGATTGGATTCCCACAATGGGACGGCTACTACGTGTATCAGGACCCGATATTTGTTGGTTACATCAGCAATGCTGGTGATACTGGAGACCCAGTACAATTCTCATCAATGGGTATCAGTCCCGAGGTACCATCATCAACTGATTCAGTTACTATCAGTGTTGATATTACCACCTCCGTAGAAATCTGGAATGTTGACCTATACTATAGCACAGATGGATTCAACTTTGATTCCGTGACTGGCATGTGGTCTGACTCACCTGACCATTGGGTTGGTGATATTCCACCGTACGCAGATGACACTCAGATCTGGTACAAGGTTGTAGTAATCACTGAAGCTGGAGTGTACGAGTCTGTCGTGCAATCGTATATTGTTGGACAGGGAGCGGTAACCACACCGCCCTTCCCAACAACAACTACTTCCGGTCCAACTGGTCCGGGGGGAATACCTGAAATATCCACTGAGATGTTACTCATGCTCGGGGGACTTGTTCTTGTAGTTGTAGTCCTTGGTGTGATGGCC